>Ga0247841_10009142_pt1 | contig 13979 bp, 16 predicted proteins | sample LaCruzMarch2015__2_FD_192410 | JGI IMG/M metagenome (GOLD analysis project Ga0247841, IMG submission 192410) | Freshwater microbial communities from meromictic Lake La Cruz, Castile-La Mancha, Spain - LaCruzMarch2015_18m | ecosystem: Environmental > Aquatic > Freshwater > Lake | place: Spain...
CGTTCTCCTCCCATTTCACGCCCTCAAGCTCGCCGTAGTTCTTCTCGCGCAGCGCCTGCGAGTATTCCACAGGGCAGCGAAGTGAAATTGCCTCAAGAGTCTGCTTTGCGCGCAGCAGGTCCGAGCAGTATGCCCTGCCAATCGGCTCGTGCAGCAGCCGTTTTGAGAGCAGGACTGCCTGCTGGCGCCCCAAAGGCGTGAGGGAAACGTCTTTCCAGCCTGCGAAGAAGCCGCCTGCGTTTGAGTCCGCCTCGCCATGGCGCACCAAGTAGATCTTTTTTGCCATGTGTGAACATCCGCGCAAGGGTATTTATATGTTGGGTTCGCTTGCTTTCGCATGGCAAAGATTCCAAAGAAATCCGATTTCAATTTTTCAGGCAAGTGGGTGAAAAAAGACGTGGCTGGCTGGCGCAAGCAGCCCACCATCTACATTTTCCGCCACGCGCAGACCGTTTTCAACAAGAACCACTATTTCACCGGCTGGCTGGACTCCAAGCTCACGCCGTTCGGGAAGGTGCAGGCAAAGGTGGTCGCGAGAAAACTTGCGAACAAGGAAATTGACATTGCCATCTGCACCTCGCTCTCACGGTCGAAAGACACGCTCACCGAAGTGCTGAAGCGCCACCCTGAATGCCGCGCGGTTTTCGTGGACGACAGGATGATCGAGCGGAGCTATGGGAAGCTGTCAGGCACCTCGCATGAGAAATACGAGAAGGAGCATTCGGCCGGTGAGCTGCACAACATCAGGCGCAAGTACGATTACCCACCGCCAGGCGGGGAGAGCATAAAGATGGTGGAGAAGCGCGTGCTCCCGTTTGTGCGAGACCTCATAAAGTACATGAAAAAGAACCGCGTGAATGTCGCGATTTCCGCGCACGGGAACTCCATGCGCCCCTTCCGCAAATATTTTGAAAAGCTCACCCGCGCGCAGATGATGAAGATGGAAAATCCGTGGGATGATTATTTTGAGTACAAGGTGAAGGTCTAACTCATTTTTGGGAAACGCCCTTTATATAGAAAAAACCCCAGAGTCTGCCCCATGTCAAAGACCTATAGGCTAGTTGCCACAGCCACGCTTGCCGCTCTTGCTTTTGTCCTGCAGTTTGCCAATGGCGCGCTGGGATTGCAGACAGGCTTTGGCATGACAATCGACCTGGTGGCAGTGCCTATCATCCTCGCGCTTTTCATGTTCGGCGTGGAATCATCAATAGAAGTGCTTGCAGTTTCCACCATTTTCATCGCGCTTTTCGCGCAGACAGGCCCGATTGGCGCGGCAATGAAGTTCGCGGCAACTGCGCCAACCATTGCGGTTTTTGCGGCTTACCTCATCATGCGAGGCAAGGGCACAGGCGCGCCTGCAATCACACTTGCGGCGCTTGCGGCAATTGTCTTCTCAGTGGGATTGTTTGCTGCTGGAGGCATGATGCAAAGCGTGCTGGGAAGCACAGGTCTGCTGTTCGGCCTGCTGCCCATTTTGCTCATGCTGCTCATCACATACGTTGTGCTGAAGTACTTTGAGCGCGAGAGGAGAATCAAGGACGCCATGCACAAGCATTCCGCCTTTGCAGATGTGCGCGTGCTGGCCCTGCTTGCAGTGGCAGTGATAATCATCCGAGGCGCCGCTATGATTGTGTCGAACTTTTACTTTGCAGGCCCGCTTTACTTCAAGATAAGCCCGGAGCAGTTTGTTTCTTTCGTGAATTCGTCAGATTTGCTTTTCTTCGGCAAGGGCGCGGCATGGTATGTTGCGATATTTGTTTTCAATGCGATACAGGCCGTGATTGAGATTGCGATCGCCTGGATGATTGCATACAGGTTTGGCTTTGCGAAGAAATACTCTTCATAGGTAGGGATATGGCAAAAAAGGAAGCGCTGCGGCTTACTGATGTTGCATTTGCCTACGCAGGAAAAAAGGAAAAGGCGGTGGGCGGAACCAGCCTGGCTTTCCATGAGGGCGAGTTCGCGGGCATAATAGGCCCGGTCGGCTCGGGAAAATCCACCCTGCTTTACTGCTGCAACGGATTGGTGCCAAAGGAAATCCGCGGGAAATTTTCCGGAAGCGTGAGGCTTTTCGGCAAGGACGTTGCGAAGATGGGCTTCCCGGAGATATCTCGCGCAGCTTCCATGGTCTTCCAGGACCCCAACGACCAGATATTCAACCTCACTGTGGAGGAGGAAGTGGCATTCGGCTTATTGAACAGGGGCATGCCGCGCGAGGAGGCGCTTGCCTCGGCAAGGAAGGCGGTGGCGCGCGTTGGCTTGTCTGAAAAACTGCATGAAGACCCGAGCGAATTGTCCTCGGGGCAGAAGCAGAAGGTGGCGATTGCGTCCGCGCTTGCAGCGGACAGCAGGATCATATTGCTCGACGAGCCTGTTTCCAGCCTGGACTGGCGCTCCTCGCAGGAAGTTTATGCGATTTTGGATGCGCTGGTGCGCGAGGGAAAGACGGTGGTTGTGACCGAGCAGGACACCTGCCTGCTTTCAAGGCACGCCAGCAGGATAATTGTAATCGATGGAGGCAAGGTCGTGAAGGACGGGGGCGTGGAAGTGCTCTCGTCCAGCCTCATTGAAAAGCTAGGCTTAAGGCCTCCGATGATTGGCAAAAAGAAAATAAGGTGCAGCACATGCTAGGGAAAGCGCATGCGCTACAGGGAAGCAAGGTGCTGCCATGCTAGGCTATGTCAAGAAAAAGTCGCTGGTGCACACCCTTGACGCGCGCGCAAAGCTTGCGCTGCTCGCGCTTTTCATGCTCTTGCAGATTTTCGCGCCGCTTTCATTCGCGCCTCTGTTTTTCGCGCTCACGCTTGCGCTTTACGCGTTTGCCAGGATGGATTTTTTGGAAGTGGTGAAAAGCAGGAAGGCGCTGCTTCTTCTTCCGCTTATTCCCTCGCTTGCCAGGGTGTTTTTTGAAACAGGCTGGACGAATGTGATGGGCGTCGCTGTGCCCCTGGGAATCGTCAACGGCAGCCTGAATTTTGTTTTCCTTCTCTCGCTTGTCTACACGCCACTCCTCTTCGCGCTCACCACCGCGCCCTCGCAGATAAGTTCTGCGCTAAGGTTCTACGGAATGCCGAAAAGGTGGGCTTTCATTTTCTCAGTGGCGTTTGTTTCTGTTGCTTACATCAGGAAAAAGGCGGAACGCACGCTTGCCGCGCAGCGCGCGCGGGGCTGCAAGAGGAATGTCCTCGCGCTCATGCTGCCTGTTCTCCATTCGTGCTTCCTGCGCGCAAGGACAATGGCCTACTCCATGGCTGCGCGCGGTTTCGACGCGGACGAGGCATAGGTAAAAGAAGCGCTAATAGCCATTCTGCCTAAGCCAGTTATCCAGCTTCACGATGTTCACGCCGAAGTTCATAAGGCGCAGATTGCCAAGCGCCCCTGGCGTGACAACCAGCTCATTTCTCCATTCTTTCACCAGCGGGATGCATTCCCGAAGGAGCTTGCAGAAATCCTTGAAAATTGGAGCAACCGCCTTCTCGCTCGCAGAGAGTTTCTTGAAGTTCTCGAGCAAGGCGAAACACTTCTTGCCATCAAAACAAAGCGTGGTGGAAAGGGAAGCGAAAAACTCGTGGAAATTGGACATTGGATGGCCGACCCCTTCCAGTGGAATTTTGAGAGTTGATGACTCGTCCACGATGTTACCTACCCAGGATTTTCCGCCAACTGCCTCGAGCGGGATGACTGCAACATCGTTGCTCGCTTTTTCAGGATAGGCTTGGGGCTTGCCAAGTGCAAGCATGAGCTTGCCCGACAGGCCAGCTTGCAAGAATGAAAGGTCTCCTTTCCCGGCGTCAGCATAGGAAATCATGTCCTCTGCCCGAGATATTTTGCTGAGCAAGGCATTGAGCTCGAGATTTTTCTCTGTGCTTTTTGGCCATTTATTGGCAACGTATTCTTTTTCTGCCAATAGTTCTTTCACCGCTGCCTGCTTCTCGCCAGCAGGCAATAATGAAATTTGCTTCATGAGCTTGTTAGAGCTGTAGTGGCTGCATGTGAAAAAATTCTTTTTCAGCATCAGGAACATGTGGCTGGCCTCGTGGACGACGGTTTGGTCGTCATTGAAAGAAGATTCGATGCTGCGCTTGCCTGTTTGAGGGCGGCAGATTGCATACCCGCTGCCAATGTATGCATGTGTGAAAAGGCCTGCCCGCACACGCTTGATCCCGCCTGCAATCCGAACCTGCTCGATGCCGTTTGCCGCGCACCATTTTTTCAGGATATCCGTGAGCTCGAGCGGCTTATGAGCAGCCTCGCTTGCTATGCGGCTTGCAGATGGCATGGCTTTAATTATGTTTGAAACCTTTTTATGACATGCTGCTTAGCGCGCATCAGCCGTAAATCGCGCGCGCAAGCATACACCCTTAAAACTCCTGCTGCGCAGTTGGTATCATGGACCCCATGAAGCGCCTGCTTTACTGGCTGCTGGAAGGGACAAAGGGAGGGCCCACGCGCGTCTCTCTGCTCACGCTTCTTTCTAAAAAGCCAATGAACATGCGGCAGCTTGCGCTTGCTGCGAAGCTTGACTACAAGACAGTGGAGCACCACGTGGAGCTTCTTGTGAAGAACTCGGTGCTGGAGAACAGCGGCAACGGGTACGGGCAGGTGTATTTCATATCTGATATTGCGATGGCACAGGATGAGCTTGGAAAACTGATAAAGGGTGGTAAGGATGGCAAAAAGCAAAATTAACAAGCAAGGCAAAGGCATGAAAAGCGGGAAGAATGCCGCCAATGGGAGCAGCATGCGCGCCATGCTTTACACCGCAGGCCTCGTAGTGGCGGCACTTGCGATAATTGTCGCATCCTCATGGCTGATACCAAGCTTCGGCCCGGGAGGGCGAGGCGGCATGGGCGGGGGTTTCGGCGCGCCGCCGCCGGAAGACATAGGCAATGCCATTGAAAACCTGTTCGCGCTGCGCTTTGTGTTTTCGCTGTTCAACGTGATAATCGTCATCTACCTGCTTTACATCCACATCAAGGACTACCTGCGCCTGAGGTCCACCTTCACGCTGGGCCTCATTGCTTTCCTTGCGTCCTTCCTGATGTATGCGATTTCCACCGTGCCGGCAATGCACTTGCTGCTCGGGGCGAATGGCAGGGCTGCGATGATTTCCTTCGTGCCCATGATGTTCTCGGCAATCGGGCTGCTCATATTCGCAAAATTGAGCAACGATTAGATTTCACGGCTTTTGCATTTTTTGGCAATTGAAAAATAGAGCGCGCATTCAGGATATCCGCTGAAATGCGAGATGAACCTTCCGAGCTTGATTGACCGGACGAGATGCGGGTCGTCGAAGGGGATAACCAGCTTATCTTTGTATTTGAAAAGCGAAAGCACATCTGAGTAGCCGGGAAAATGGGCCGAATCGACCACGGTGTGCCCGGTCTTGTCGGTGATGGCAAAGCTCAACATTCTGAATGCCTTGCTTATTGCATTGTGCAGGAAGCGCATGTTCCCCTCGTTGTTCCAGATGTCTCTGAAATCTATCTCAAACCGGTTGTCCGAACTGAAAAAAAGCAGCCCGCCATCCTTCATTATGCGGTTGATTTCATTTATCATGCCTATTGCTTCCCCCTCGCCAAGGCAAACGTAGCTGAGCGGGTAAGCGCCCGTCGTTGTAAACATATGGAAGTGGACGTGGTCATAATAATTCGACGGCTCCTCCGCGAGGCATTCGGGAAGCAGCGCCTTCTTGCGCGTGAAATCGACAAGCGTCAGTGCTTTTTTGATGAACCCAAGATTCTTGGAATCCGTTGCCTTCCTTGCAGGATCGGCATCCACTGCCTTCAGAGATACTGTGCCAGGGGGCATCCGCTCGCTGTAAGCCAGCAAGGCGTGCCAGCCCGGGCTGGCAAGATCCAGCACGCGAAGCTTTGGCTCGCCTTTCCCTCCCTGCACAACCGCTTGCTTCATAGTTATATTTAGTGGATATATGTATATAAATATACCTGCCTCCCAACGTGGCGCACCCAGCTGCCCAAATACGGGGTAATTTGGGAACGATTTGGGAACCATTCCGGGAAATCTACTTATAAGAAGCCAGCGGAGCTTCTAGCGGTGATATTATGGATCAGAGAATACTGCTTGTTGTCCTGGGAGTTGCAGCGCTTGCATTTGCAAGCCTTGCATTCGCATCAGGCGGGCAGGGAATGATGCAGGGAGTCCGGGGAGAGGACGGCACTGGGTTCGGAATGATGCGCGGCGGGGCAGGCAACGAGACTTGCACGCGCGCACTGAACGGCACAGGAATGCCGCGCTTCAATTCCACAGAGCAGAAGGCATTCGAGGCTGCAGTGGAATCCGGCGACTTTGCAGCAGCGACAAAACTGCACGAGGAATACGGATTCGGAGGCCCCATGTTCGAGAAGCTCAATGCCACCACGTTTGCGAAGTTCTCGCAGGTGCACAAGCTGCAGTCCGAGCTCATGGCAGACCTTGGCATGGAAAAGATGCCGGGCATGATGGCAGGCGAGGGCTTTGGCAAGATGCAGGGCGGCCGCGGAAGGGGCATGGGCATGCACCGCCAGGCGGAGTAAGCTTCCAATCAAACCCACACGATGAAGGCGGGCGCATGCGCGCCCCCTTCCTTCTTTTTTTCTTTTCGTTTTTCCGATGCAGGCAAAGGAGAGGATTGCAATGGGCAGATGGGCTGAAATCGCACTTATACTGCTGCTCGCACTCGGGCTTGCGTGCGCGCTTTTGCTTGCGGGCTGACTTTCACAATACGGCGTAATTTGGGTAGAATTTGGGCATAAAGTCGGAGATTCTATATAAGGCACGAGAGGGAGAGTATGCACGTGGGAAAAAACGAGCAGCCTGTGCTTCGGCTTGAGCATGTTTACAAGCTTTACGATGGCGCCACGCCATTCCTTGCCTTGGACGGCATCAGCCTGGAGATTGCTGCTGGCGAGCTTGTCTCGATAATTGGCCCTTCGGGCAGCGGGAAGTCCACGCTCATGCATTTGCTCGGCTGCCTGGACAAGCCCACGCGCGGAGAGATTTTCCTTGATGGCAGGCCGATATCAAGAATGAGCGCGGATGAGATTGCGGATGCAAGGCGCGACACCATTGGCTTTGTGTTCCAGGCATTCAACCTCGCGTCCACGCTCACCGTATTCAAGAACGTGGAGCTGCCGCTCATGATCAGAGGGCTAACGAAGCCGGAAAGGGCGAAAATAGTGGAGAGAAACCTGGAAGCCGTGGGGCTGATGGACAAGAGAAACAGCCTGCCCTCGCAGCTTTCAGGCGGGCAGAAGCAGCGCGTGGCAATCGCCCGCGCGCTTGCCAACAACCCCAAGATAATACTTGCGGACGAGCCCACCGGCAACCTGGACTCGCACTCCAGCGAGGAGATAATCGGCAACATGGTCAAGCTCTGCCGCGAGGACGGGATAACTGTGATCATTGTCACGCACGACCCGAAAATCGCGGGAAGGACGGACAGGATGGTACGGATAATGGACGGGAAAGTGGAAAGCGACATTGCCAGCAAGGCGTCGCGGAGATGAGGGATATGATGAACCAGAAACTTTCGGTTTTTGCATTTGCTGCCGTGCTCATGATGCTTTGCGGCACTCTGCTTGCCGACCCGATACTGCAGATCACGAACTACACCACGGTGCCGACAGACGTCTACCCGGGCACGCTTGGCTACCTTCAGATAAAGCTGTCAAACACCGGCGATGCGACAGCAGGGTCGGTCACCTCGCGCTATTCAATTGACGGGATGGACAGGACAGACTCGCTTGGCGAGATAAGCGCAGGCTCCTACGCGCAGGTTGCAATCCCGTTCAAGATAAGCCAAAGCTCAGTGGGCAGCATACAGCTGCTCAACATCGACATCTTCTATTCCGCGCAGTCAAGCACAAGCGGGAGCACCACCTCGAAAAAAACCTCGCTTTCAGTCCCGCTCCTGGTGAAGCAGTTCAAGCCGCTCGATGTGTCGGTGATTGAGATGAAGGACCTGTCCATTGCGCCCGGCGAGAAGCTTCCGCTCATGATCAGCGTGAAGAACACAGGGGGAGTGGTGAACAACCTCGTGATAAGCATGCCTGCAAATTCCAGCTTCGCAATAGACGGCGGGGCGGAAAAGACAGTGGGCACCATCCCGCTCAATGCATCGGTTAATGTTTCCCTCACGCTCGCCTCGTCATCCGACACCAAGACCGGCACCTACCCGGTGGGGGTGGATTTCACCTACCAGGATGCGCTGAACCAGCCAACAAGCGACATCATATACATAGGGCCGGTGAGCGTGCTGGAATCCTCCACGCAATACAGGCTGACGTTTGCCCCGCTTGATGCGCCTGTCGAGATCGGTTCGCAGGAGCCTTTCATCCTCACGCTTGAGAATTCGGGCGGCTCGCCCATTTCAGGCGCGATAGACATCAACAGCACCGCGGTGTTCACGCCCATTGGCGCGCAGAGAATGTATTTTGAGAATGTTCCGGTTGGCGGAAATGCCAGCATGGAAATAATCATCGGCGTGGGCGCCACGCAGAGCGCAGGCTACTATACCCTTCCGGTCAAGCTCACGCCGAATGCAGGGCAGGCTGTTTCATACAACATGGGAATATCAGTGGCTGCCACGCCCGAGATAACCGTGACTTTGGACTCGTCAGGCACCGTGCCTTCTGTTCAGGTGGCAAACACAGGCAACTCGCAGATAAGGAGCGTGTATGCGAGCGCAAAGCCAGCCGGCTCGCAGACTGCAACCGAGAGCTTCATGGGCACGCTGAACGTGGATGACTTTGCCACGCTGACGCTTGGCTCAACGGCTGCAGGCAGGAATGTGGATGTGACAATACGCTTCAGGGACACCAGCAACCAGGAGCACACAATCGCAAAGACGCTCAGCGCAACCGCAGGCAATTCGTCTTTTGTGCAGGGCACGAGAGGCACGGCAGGCAACGCAACTTCAGGCAACTTTGCTGCCCGCAGCAACAACCCGCTGGGCATGATATTTGGCGGGAACAGGGGCGCAGGCGCTGCATCAAGCGGGCCTGACCTTCTCACAATCGGCGTGGTGGCAGCAATCGTGCTGGTTGCGGCATTCTTCACCTACAAGAGATTCTTCGGAAAGAAAGGTGCACCCAAGAGGAGCCCGCTTGAGATATTGGAAAGCATGAAGGCAAGCGAGGCGAAGAAAAAGGGCGAACAGCACAAGTAACGGTGACACCAGATGAACGATTTGGATGCGGCGCAGAGCGATGCGCCTGAAAGGGCAGCAACATGAACGACTTCGAACTTGCGGAACTTGCCATGAACAGTCTGCGCTACCGCAGCCTGCGAAGCTGGCTTGCGGTGCTTGGCATTGTGATAGGCGTAGCCTCGATAATCTCGCTCATCTCGATATCCCAGGGCATGAACGCGAACATCCAGAGCAGCATAAGCGGCCTGGGCGCAAACATCATGACAATCACGGCAGGCGCTGCAAGGGCGGGCAGCATGGGTTTTGGCGGAGGAGGCCCCCCGCAGGAATTCGGCAGGACGGCAAGCGAGGCGAAGATAACGTTTGACGAGGCAGAGGCGCTTCGCAAGGTAGAAGGAGTTGCAAAGGTGGATGCGCGAGTGCAGAGCAATGCGCGCGTGAGCTACAAGAACAGGAACACGTCCATCACCGTGATTGGCGTGGAGCCATCTGCCTTTCCTCAAAGCACAGGCACCAACCTGTCAGTAGGAAGGGGACTTGGCACCAGCGACACGTCGTCTGTGGTGCTGGGCTATTCTGTGGCAACAGACACCTTCAACGACAGCAGCATGATAAACAAGCAGATAAAAATAAACGGCGAGCCGTTCCGCGTGGTGGGCGTGCTGAACACATCTGGCACGTCTTTTGGAGGCCCGGACAGGAGCATTTTCATAACGCAGAGGGCTGCAAAAACCCTTTTCAACCAGACAGACAAGGCAAGCTCGGTGGTGGTGATATCCGCCGATGGCTACAACCCCGACACGGTTGCTGCAAGCGTGGCAACGAAATTGCGCGAGCTTCACCGCGTGAGCGTGGACAAGCAGGACTTCACAGTGACCACTGCGTCCTCCACGCAGTCGGCGATATCTTCCATCACAAACACTTTGGGGCTTTTCCTAGGGGGCATTGCCAGCATTTCGCTTATTGTCGGAGGAATAGGCGTGGCAAATGCCATGTTCACGTCCGTGCTTGAGCAGACGCGCTACATAGGCATACTCAAAGCGCTTGGCGCGAGGAACAGCGCAGTGCTCAAGCTTTTCCTTTACGAGGCGTGCATGGTGGGGTTGGTGGGCGGGACGCTGGGAATCGCGCTTTCGTTTGTCGCCTCGTTTGTTCTTGCGAGCTTTGGCCTGCCTTCAAAAATAACGCCAGACCTGCTGCTGCTCGGCATGGGCTTCTCAGTGGTGGTGGGCGCAGTGGCAGGCTTGATTCCCGCGCGCAATGCCGCTTCAGTGGAACCGATCGAGGCGCTGAGGTACGAGTAAATAGAAAAATAGGCGGGCGTTGCAGCCCCGTTCTGGCTTATTCTTTCTTCTCTGCCGGCACAACAGGCTGCAGAGGCACCGCTGGTTTAGGTTTTTCTTTTGGCAAATACTGCTGGAAGTAGGATATGTGCCAAAGCACGTGGAAAAACGCGATAATCATGCAGACTATGCCGAACTCCACGTGCCAGAATGTCACGTTGATGAATGCAGGGAGCACATTGATGCCCTGGTCGTAGGAAAGCACGTTGAGGAAGGAAAACACAATCAGGCCCACGAATGATATTAGGAGCACGCCGTTCCAAATCTTTCGGTGTGTGAGCACGGACAGGTGTTTCCCCTGGCGCGCGAGGAACCAGGAAATTGCATAGAGCACGATGGTCGCGATTGCGATGGGCAGGAAGTTGTATGTTGCCATGCGCGGAAATGGCGCATGCAATCTTTTATTCCTTCTCTCCCAACTTATTGCATGGCACTTGGTCTTTGGCTCGCGCTTGCTGCATCTGTTTTCATAGCCTACTTCCTTTTCCACCTCACGAAAAAGCTCGGCGCGCTCATTTTCCACGGAATCTTTGGGCTTGTTGTCTTCTGGCTGTTCAACTACTTCGGCATCCTGAAGATACCGCTGGATTTTGTCACGTTCATCATCGCCGCGCTCGGTGGCGTGCTTGGCGTAGGGCTGGTCGTCTTGTTCTCAGCGCTAGGCATCCCGCTTTAAATTATAAATGTAGCGGCAGAATATCGCCTGGAGAGGTGTCTTTATGGGAATCGAGGAGCTTTGCTTTCCAGCCATAGTGGTTGGCGCGATCGTAATTGTACCGATGGTAGTGCGCGTGATTTACCAGTACGAGCGGGGCGTGATGTTCCAGCTCGGCAAATATGTCGGCATGCGCGAAGCAGGATTGGTCATTGTAATTCCCATACTGCAGGATCTGCGCAAGGTAGACATACGCATCCTCACTCTTGACATCCCCAAGCAGTCAGTGATGACAAAGGATAACGTGCCAGTCTCCGTGAACGGAGTGGTCTACTTCAAGGTCGCAAAACCCGAGGACGCAGTCATCAAGATACAGAATTATGAGTACGCCATGAGCCAGTATGCGCAGACCGCGCTTAGAGACGTGGTGGGCGCAATGTCGCTTGACGATGTGCTGTCTGAGAGGACAATGATCGGCAACAAGATACGCGATTCTGTGGACGAGGGCACCAAGGACTGGGGCCTGGACGTCACGGACATCAAGCTTCAGGACGTGGAAGTGCCTGACGACCTCAAGAAGATGATGAGCAGGCAGGCATCCGCGGAGAGGGAGAAGCGCGCCACCATCATCAAGGCAGAAGGAGACAAGATGGCATCGCAGAACCTTGCGGACGCCGCGCGCACCATGAACTCTGTGCCGGGCGGAATGCAGCTGCGCGCGCTCCAGACCATCGACGGCTTGGGACCAACGGCGTCAAACACCGTGATAATCCCGCTGCCCCTTGAGATTCTGGACGGCTTTGCAGCCCTTGCGCACAAGCTCTCGCAGATAAAGGAGTCGGACTTGGCTGAAAAGAAGGCGAAAAAGAAGATTGAGTAAGCGCCGTCTTTTTTATTTTCCTTTTTCTGTTTTTTATGGTGAGTGGCGCGGGGGAATTTCACCCCCGCGCTCTCTCAGAACTGGACATGAACCTTTCAGCTCATCCAGCTCCCATCACACAACTGATGGTTTGATGCCAAGCATTTGCCAATGGGCAAACAGGTTGGGCTCTTCTTTTGCTTTTTCCCCAAGCCAGTTTCTTGCTTTTCTGTATCCGTGCAGTTTCTTGTATTTTGTTTTTACCCATCGGATAAGTGTGTAGTTGAAGCGGTGGAAAACAGGGTAAAGGGCAGACTTGTAGAACGCACCATAGTAGTTTATCCATCCTCGTAGAATTGGATTCATTACCTTTGCTATATCCGTCAATTCTATGTCACTGCTATGATGGACATGCCAGCCCCTCATTTTCAAGCTGATTGCCTTTCTGGCTTTGTTGCTTATTGCTGGGCTAAAACTAGTGAAAAGCTTTCCCAATTTGTTCTTTGCTTGGCGTGCTCTGAATGTGTATCCAAGAAAGTCAAATTTTTCTTCAGGATAATTTTTCCTTCGTTTTCCATCCCGGCAGTAAACAATTTTTGTCTTTTCAGGATTTAGCTCTAGCCTGAATTTGGCTAGCCGTTCCTGAATAGAGCTTTTGACAAACCATGCTTGATTCTCAGTCTTGCAATGCACTATTGCATCGTCAGCATATCTTTCAAATGGCGTTGTGGAAAACTCTCTTTCCATCCAGCTATCAAATGCCTCGTGCATGAAAATGTTTGCAAGCAGAGGGCTGATAACGCCGCCTTGCGGCGTTCCCTTGGTTCGGTCTACTAGGGTTCCGTCTGCGGATTGAGATGGCGCTTTTAGCCATCTTTCAACATACAGGAGAATCCATCTGGAGTCAGTATATCGCCCTACAAATTGCATGACCAAATCATGGTCTAGGTTGTCAAAGAATCCTTTGATGTCCAAGTCTATGACCCAGTCGTAATCCCAACATCGTTTTCGTGCTGTCCTTATTGCATCAATTGCGGACTTGTTCGGTCTATACCCATAGGAATCTGGATGGAAATGCGGTTCCACTGACGGTTCCAAATGGATTTTGACCACAGTTTGTGCAATTCGGTCAGCAACTGTCGGGATGCCAAGCAATCTTTCACCACCATTGCTCTTTGGTATTGACACTGTGCGCACTGGCGGGGGAAAATATGTTCCTGACGACATCCTGTTCCAAATTTTATAGAGGTTGTCCTCTAGACCCGTTTCAAACTCTTTCATTGTTTGTGAGTCAACTCCCGCTGCTCCCTTGTTCCTCTTTACCTGTTCGTATGCTTCAAAAACCACCTGTTCAGATATATTGTATGATTTCATAGGCATCTGACCCTCAGTTTTGCTTTGGTCGTTGTTTCCTCCCTCTTTGCTTTCATCCGGCACTCGAATCCGGATTCGCAAGAGGTTGTCCAGCAAACAAAGCTGTATGATGCAGTCTCTTCGCTCCTTCTGCTTTCGCAGTTTTCATCACTACTACAGACTGCTCCGCCTCTTTGCTTCTCATCGGTACTTTCATCCTCGTGGGAGCTCCACTTGGATTTTTCCCTTGAAGCAACAGATTCCCAAGTTCCATGCAAGAGCCAATAGACAAGGAAGATGCCACCTACATACCGGATGCCGTCTGAGCAGCACGCAGACATTCCCTCAGACTTATCCCAAGATAAGAAAAAGACCTTGGTTTTGACATCGGAGAAAAATCTCGATACTTCAACAGTGGTTCAGGTTTATTCATCTTTTTGTCCGCATCTGATGCGGTCAAGCCGCACCTTTTCCTTAATGCTAACCACCATGACTTTTGGTCACAGCAGCTTAAGGTGATTTAGAGCCTGCGTCTGCACGCCGGCTCTGAGAGACCTGCTCTCATCTCTTGCACAACATTGCGCTTCAGGTGGAAGCGCATTCTTGGCGCACTTTTCT
>Ga0247841_10009144_pt1 | contig 13975 bp, 15 predicted proteins | sample LaCruzMarch2015__2_FD_192410 | JGI IMG/M metagenome (GOLD analysis project Ga0247841, IMG submission 192410) | Freshwater microbial communities from meromictic Lake La Cruz, Castile-La Mancha, Spain - LaCruzMarch2015_18m | ecosystem: Environmental > Aquatic > Freshwater > Lake | place: Spain...
ACTAGACCTGCAAGGTCCGCGCTCTGAAGAAATTTTACAGAAGCTGACAGAAGCCGATCTGAAGACACTGCGTTTTTATCATTTTTGTCAATCCAAGGTTGCCGGAGTACCGGCAATTATTTCACGCAGCGGTTACACAGGTGAAGACGGTTTTGAAATCTATGCTGACGCTGATGTCATAGTCAATATTTGGGATAAGCTGATGATTACAGGACTTCCTCTGGGCATGAAACCCGCGGGACTTGGCGCAAGAGACACACTGCGTTTGGAGGGCGGCATGATGCTTAACGGTCAGGACATGAACGAATCGGTCAGCCCGATGGAAGTGCCTTATAGCTGGATTGTCGATACGAGCAAAGAATTTATAGGGAAAACAGCTCTATTGGCTAGAAAAAATTCTGGCAGCGGCAACAAACTGGTTGGTATAGAAATGACTGGCCGGGGTATTGCCCGGCATGGCTATAAAGTATTTCATGAACAGCGGGAGATCGGCATTGTAACTTCCGGAACATTTTCTCCTACTCTTAACAAAGCAATAGGCCTGGCTTTTGTAGATATAGCATGCAGCGAGCCGGATACTCAAATAACAGTTGCTATTCGCGATACAATGACCGAGGCTAAAATTGTCAAACTCCCTTTCTATAAACGGGAGAAATAATACTAAGGAGATTTCAAAATGTCCAAATCAAATCCAACAGACAGACTATATTCCCGTGACCATGAATGGGTAAAGGATAATGGTGATGGAACAGCAATCATTGGTATTACTGATTACGCGCAGGAAATGCTCACAGACATCGTGTTTGTTGAGTTACCTACGATCGGGAAAAAAGTTGCTAAAAGCGAACCGGTGGCTGTTGTCGAATCAGTAAAATCAGTATCCGATGTTTATGCACCTGTTAGTGGCGAAGTCATTGATGTCAATAAAAAGCTCGAAAACACGCCGGAGTTGATCAACCAGGATGCTTTCGGCGAAGGATGGATCGCAAAAATGCGACTATCTGACGCGGGCGAACTGAAATCTCTGCTTAATGGCGCTGACTATGAACAATTTGTCAAAGAAGAAAAGCATTAAAGAAAGAAAAGACATTATGGATTACTGCCCCCACACTCCCGATGATATCGCGCAAATGCAGGCTTATATTGGCATTACAAGCATCAATGAACTGTTTGCCGATATTCCACAAAAATTTAGTTTGCAAAGCGTGCTGGATATTCCTGCCGCTCTATCTGAGCAGGAAACCATTGCGGTTATGTCCGGCATCGCTTCTAAAAACAAACTGCCGCAATTTACTTTGGCCGGTGCCGGAGCTTATCATCACTTCATTCCGGCTGTTGTCGGACACATCGTGGGCCGTGCTGAATTTTACACGGCCTATACTCCATATCAGGCTGAAATCAGCCAGGGCATTTTGCAGGCGATATACGAATACCAGACCATGATTGCCCATCTCACCGGCACCGAAATAGCCAACGCTTCCATGTATGACGGAGCTTCCGCGATGGCGGAGGCAGCAGTGCTTTGCGCTAAGATGACCAACAGAACTAAAATTATTGTTGCCCGCTCAGTGCATCCCGAATATCGCCAGGTAGTTAGTACTTATTCGTGGGCTAACGGCTACACTGTTGTGGAAATACCATATGCGTCATCCGGTCAAATTGATTTAAATGCTCTGCAAAAAGAGCTTGATGATCAAGTTGCCGCCGTTTTAGTGCAAAGCCCCAATTTTTTCGGTGTCATCGAAGATATCGCGCCGATTGCGGATGCTACCCATAAAAAAGGCGCTCTTTTAGTTGCAGGTTTTACCGATGGCACAAGCCTGGGCATTCTACAACCGGCGGGGGCATCAGGTGCTGATTTTGTAGTGGGTGAAGGACAAAGTTTCGGTAATCCTCTTAATTATGGCGGCCCATATCTAGGTATTTTTGCGGCGCAGGAAAAATTCATGCGGCGCATTCCGGGAAGACTTGTCGGCGCGACAGTTGATAGAAATGGCAAGCGCGGATTTGTCCTGACACTGCAAACGCGCGAGCAACACATCCGCCGGGAGAAAGCGACATCCAACATTTGTTCCAATGAAGCACTCTGCGCGCTTGCCGCAGGCGTGTATCTGGCAGCGCTCGGTAAAAACCTTAAGCGGCTTGCCGAACTGAATATTTATAAAGCGCAATACTTGAAAGATAAACTTTTACAACTTAAGGGATGGAAAGAAATATTTTCTGCTCCATTTTATAACGAATTTGTTTTGCGTTGCCCTGATGCGAGGCTTGTTAATGAAAAATTGCAGGCGGCAGAAATCATCGGTGGCTATGAATTACACAAAAATTATCCCGAGCTCGAAAATGCTCTGCTATTTTGCGCAACGGAAATGCTCACGAAGGAAGATATGGACAGGGTTGTAGATATCGTAAAATGAATGTTTTTAACCTTTCTTGTCATTGCGAGTCCGCAGTAGCGGACGTGGCAATCTCGCATTTAAAGAGGAAAATGGATGGACTTAATTTTTGAAATAAGCAAGCCGGGACGCAGCGCGGCTGCTGTTAGCGCAAGCGATGTGCCCTCTGTCAACATTGAAGACGCAATCGGCAAGAAATATCTGCGCAGCGAGCTTGATTTGCCGGAAGTGGCGGAAGTCGATTTGGTCCGGCATTACACTAATTTGTCACGCAGGAATTTCGGTGTTGATCTGGGTTTCTATCCACTGGGTTCCTGCACCATGAAATACAATCCCAAAGTTAATGAGAATGTCGCCGCGCTCCCCGGCTTTACCGGCCTTCATCCGTATGCCGCAGATGTTTTTGCCCAGGGCAATTTGCAACTTCTTTATGAAACGAAGCAGTATCTGAGCAATATTTTCGGTATGGCGGAGTTTACCTTGCAACCGGCTGCAGGCGCGCATGGCGAGCTTACCGGCATGATGATGATTAAAAAGTATTTTGAAAAGAAAGGAGAAAAGCGCCCGTTTATCCTTATACCTGATACCGCCCACGGCACCAATCCGGCATCCGGCGCACTTTGCGGCTTTGAGACGGTTACGCTACACTCCAACAGTGAAGGCGGTGTGGATATAGAGCATTTAAAGTCTCTAATGACCGAAGATGTAGCAGGACTGATGCTCACCAATCCCAACACGCTGGGGCTTTTTGAGCGCAATATTGAGCAGGTTGCACAAATTGTTCACGGTAAAGGTGGCCTGCTTTATGGCGACGGCGCCAATGCCAATGCTTTTTTAGGCAAGACAAGACCCGGTGATTTGGGCTTTGATGTCATTCAGCTCAATTTACATAAAACATTTTCCACACCGCATGGCGGTGGAGGGCCCGGTAGCGGTCCGGTGGGCGTGAGCGCAAAGCTTGTTGACTATTTGCCCGTGCCCCGAATTATCAAAACAGGCAATGGCTACAACTGGTCGGATAAATTCCCTGATACTATCGGGCGGATACGCGCCTTTTACGGCAATTTCAACGTGATTGTCAAGGCCTATACTTATATCCGCTCAATAGGCGCTGAGGGATTAACGCATGCCACAGAGATGGCCGTGCTTAACGCCAACTACATTAAAGAAAAATTAAAACCATATTTTGATCTCCCCTATGATCGAGTATGCATGCATGAATGCGTTTTTTCAGGCAGTAGGCAAGTGGCCGAAAGCGGTGTGCATACAACAGACATCGCCAAGCGGCTGATTGATTATGGTTATCATCCACCGACCATTTATTTTCCACTCATTGTCCCCGAAGCAATTATGATTGAACCGACCGAAACGGAAAGCGTCGAGACGCTGGACACTTTTTGCGACGCCATGGTCGCTATTGCCAAGGAAGCAAAGGAAAACCCACAGCGTGTTAAAGATTCGCCATTGAGCACACCTGTAAGCAGGCTTGACGAAGTACTTGCCGCGCGCAAGCCTGATGTTTGCTGGAAAAAACCGTGAGTATTGGTCTAATGGATTACGACACAGTCTCGCATACCGCGTGAGTATCACTCTTCTTTTAGCGATAACAGGTCATGTAGAATAGTCTATGAATCTATTAAACGAAAGACCACAACTCTTACGTAAGCCTCCCTGGCTCAAAGTGCGTTTGCCTTACTCTGATCAATGCCGCAGCATCAGATCAACACTTACAGGTCTGAAATTACATACAGTCTGTCAGGAAGCGGCCTGCCCGAACATGGCGGAATGTTTCGCCGACGGCACCGCCACTTTTTTGATACTGGGAAATATCTGCACCCGCAACTGTCTTTACTGCAACGTCGAACACGGAAAACCTCTGCCTGTCGATACTCATGAAATCGACAATTTGATAAGCGCCGTAAAAAAAATGAATCTCGAATATGTTGTCATCACATCCGTTACGCGCGATGACTTGCTTGATGGCGGCGCACGGGTCTTTGCTGGTTGCATCAGCCAATTGCGTGAGGCACTGCCTGCCTGCAAAATTGAAGTGCTGATTCCTGATTTTCTAGGCAATTCGGCGGCGCTGGAAAAAGTTATCGCAGCCTCGCCGCATGTCATAAATCATAATATGGAAGTTGTTAAGCCTTTGTTTGCGCAACTTCGCCCTCAGGGTAGTTACAGCATTTCGCTAAATCTGCTCAAGCAAATAGCGGCATCTTCCATTGTCGCCAAAAGTGGTTTTATGGTTGGTTTTGGCGAAAAACATGAAGATATTCTACACCTTATTGATGATCTGGCCTCAGTCACCTGCGAACGTTTGACAATCGGGCAATACCAGCAGCCTACGCTCAAGCATTGGCCGGTGGCAAAATATTATCACCCTGATGAGTTTGCCGTGTTCAAAGAAATCGCTTATTCAAAAGGTTTTAAATACGTTGAATCAGGCCCACTGGTTCGCAGTTCTTACCATGCAGCACATGCAGGATTATGAAGTGTCATTGCGAGGAGCGCCTCGCGTGACGTGGCAATCTAATTAGCGGGGCAATAATTGTGAGGTGTATTGATGTCTGAAAACTATGATCTAGTAATTATTGGCGGCGGGCCGGGAGGTCTTACGGCGGCAGAAATTGCCGCGGCAAATAACAAGCGTGTGCTGATTATTGAAAAAGACGGCTGGGGCGGCACCTGCACTCATCGGGGCTGCATTCCCACCAAAGCGCTGCTCACTTGCAGCAAATTTTACGCGGATTTAAAAAAGCTTAAACGGTTGGGCATTAATATCGACAATGCCGCTATCGATTTTTCAGCCATGAAAAAGCATCAGCAGCAAATCGTGAAAGTTGCCGCTCTTGGCGCGCAAAAAGTTCTTGCCGATGCAAAAGTAGAAATAAAATCAGGAACTGGCGAAATTCAATCACAGAAGGAAGTACGCTTCACCGACTCATCAGGAAAAAGCGAAGTTGTCTCTGCCCAAAACATTATCATCGCCTGGGGCTCAGTTCCGCAGATAATCCCGGGAATTAATCCATCTAATAACATTCTTACTTCGGATGATATTCTTAAAGTCAATACACTACCTGAAACTATCATCATTGTCGGCGGCAGTTTTATCGGCATCGAATACGCTACTGTCTTTGCCGAGCTTGGCGTAAAGGTTACTGTTGTGGAACTTCTGGATCGCATTTTACCCCTGGAAGATGAAGAAGCAGCTCAATTTCTCCATCAGGAACTAACCCGTCTGGGCGTCGCTATCCATACATCAACAAAACTATTAAGCCTCAAAGATACGGACAACGGCGTTGTTATTCAGGCGCAAAAAAATGGAGAACTACTCGAGATTCCAGCCAGTTGCGCGCTTTTATGCACCGGACGCAATCCTCTTTTGCACACAGAGCAGTTGGATAAGCTTGATATCTATTATGAAAAAACAGGAATAAAAATTGATCAGAATATGATGACGAATATTCCGGGTATTTACGCGGTAGGCGATGTAACCGGTGGCATGATGCTGGCACACCGAGCTTCTCAACAGGCCAAAGTTGCCGCAGGCCATATTTGTGGCTTAGGCGACTATTCTTATAATGAGAGATTCATTCCCTCTGTAGTGTATAGTCATCCCCAAATTGCGCGTGTTGGCCTTACGCAGAAGGCAGCCGAAGCTGAAGGTTTATCGGTACAGATTATCAAATCCCCTTACGCAGCCAACATAATTGCCCGAGCAGAATTGATGAGCCAGGGGTTTGTCAAAGTCTTTTTTCATGCGGATAAAATAATTGGCGCAACAATTGTTGGCGACCACGCCGCCGAACTAATTTCACCTCTTGCTCTGGCTGTATCCAACGATCTGACCAGAAAACAGCTGCGGTCATGGGTTATACCTCACCCGACGCTAAGTGAAATATTTGCACAACTGCTATGATTTAAAATACATATTTCTCACAGTTCCTTTGAATTACCCCGCCGCAAGCAGCGGGGTAATTCAAAGGAACTTGCGCCCCAAGGGGCGGGGAATTAGACCCAAAATTATCCCGCTCGGCTTCGCCTCGGGGATAATTCGACCATCAAATTTCAGTGTCGCAGATGCCCTTCAGGGTACACTTCGTTTCTGAAATTTGGGTCTCATTAAAGTTTAAACAAATCAGTATGAACTGTTAGCATCAGGAAGTTTGAAGTATTATTGATGTTGTGCTAATATTAAATATCTCATTTTTAGAAATTTAACTTATGTCTATACTCGCAAAAATTGGAAATTTTCAAACTAATTTATTAAAGTCTTTGACCGATATATTTTTCTTCTCGGGTAAAGTCCTGTTACACATATTTCGGCTTAAAACTTATAGCAGCGCTACACGTTCAGTTCTTGTCAATCAAATATATTTTACGTCTGTACAAATTTTGCCAGTCTTCATAGGAGTCTCTATCCTTTTTGGCTCTTTGCTTATTGGCATTGTTTTTCAGACACTAAAAGGATTAGGCTTAACCGACCTTTTCGGCAACGTTCTGATGGGCTTAATTGTTACAGAACTTTCTCCTTTCTTTACAGTTTTATTAATAACTTTACGCTCCGGTTCAGCTATTAATACCGAAATTGCCGTGATGAAGGTGAATCGTGAAATAAAAACCCTGGAAATATTCCATATTGATGTTGTTGATTACTTACTTGTACCAAGGGTAATTAATGGTGTTGTGTCTTTAGTACTATTGAGCAGTCTTTTTTCTATTGTCCTGATGTTCAGCGGCATTATATTTTCCAACATTATTTTCGGGATGAGTATTGACGCATATTCAAATATTCTATTAAACTCTGCTAATTTTTCTGATATAGTCATTGCATTGGTGAAGTGCGCAATCTTTGGTTTCTTTATTACTTTAATTCCGATTCGTTCGGGATTACGCGCTTCAGATGAGCTTACCAGCATTCCCATAGTCGTTTCCGCGGGAATGGTGAATGTTTTTACTGCAATTATGATTATTGAGGTGCTGTCATTAATAACAAAGTTATTCTAAATTTTTTTGATAGTGAAGACGCTCTTAATGATTGCCTGAGCGATTTTATTGCATCTCATGGCCTTCAAGCGGCGCCTGTTTCTGTGGATATACCACTTATTTCCAATCAAGAGGCATGGATGAACATATCTCTGATCAAACAATATCATGAAAATATGCCCATAATCATGGCACAGCAAGCTGCCATAACGGCATTGAATCGTCTAAGTATGGAGCATATTGCCTACAAAAGAAATCCCTCGCTGAATAATGAGGAGCGGTTTTGCGTTATGCTACTGCGTGCCGTGATGGTGCGTGACGCAATTGTAATTATCGACCGGCCTTTCAGGATTATACCACAGCTTAATAAAATTAATTTTTTCATAGATACATTAAAAAAAATTGAAGATTTGTATAAAAACTGTCATATATATGATTATAAATGGATGTCGGAAAGATACGGGGATTTATGTCAATGAGGCGTGAATTTAAAGTAGGTCTATTTATTGTTTTTACAACAATTGTAATTTTGTTGTCTTTGCTGTATCTCGCCTACGCAAAAGGATATTTCGAAAAAGTTTTTACATTCACCCTCTCTTCCAAATCCGGTGATGGCTTTACAGAAGGCATGCCGGTTGTCTTTTCCGGTTTTAATATTGGCAAAGTTCACGACCTAGAACTCAATGATAAAGGCATTGTCCTTATTCGCATAAAGATTCCCGAGCGCCACGTCAAGTGGATAAAAAGGGACAGCACTTTTATTCTTTATCGTCCTTTGATTGGCGCTTCCCGAATTATAGTAACAACTACTAACTTGTTTAGCCCGCAACTTTCAGATAACAAAATTCCAGAAGTAGAAATAGTCAATGATATTAATGATGTGATTACAAAAGTCCCACCACTTATTGAAAAAATAACTATGATTGCCGCTAATCTGGAAACTCTTTCCAACAACTTAGCCAATCCTAAAGGCGATTTTAACCGTATCTTGAGTAACGTTACTAAAGCTACCGACAACCTCGATAACATTCTTATCAAAGTAGATAAGATGGCTGATAAAACGGAGACTCAACTTTTTGGTAAAGAGGGAACCCTTCCACAAGTAAATACTGTTCTTAAAGATATTATCAGTAAGCTGGAAAAACTTAATACCACGGTAGATAATTTAAATAAAATCAGTAAGGAGGCATCGGAGGGCATGAAGGATTTGAGCACTTTGCGCTCCGATATTGATGATACTGTCACTGCCATTGATGGTATCGTAAATAAACTCGATGTGCTTATTTCGTCGAAGAAAGATCCGGAGTTTAAAGCACCATGAGAAAATTATCCATTATTGTACTAATTTTTCTAATTTGCGCCTGTGGCTCAAAACAAATTCCTGAATGGCAAGATACATCCTCCAAACAATTGGAAAGTTATAAACAGTATTTTTTAACAGATAAAGAAACTACATCTGAGCCTCATTTTGTCAAAGCAAAAAAGGCCATCGCCAGCAGCAATGATCTTAATCTGTTGGGCACCGCTTATTTAATCAGATACGCCCTGTATATTTCCGCCTTGGAAGATTTTGACGACACAGATTTTCTCCGAATTAACAAACTTCAACCTAACGCAAAAAACTTTTCCTACTATAATTTTATTAAAGGAAATTTTCTTGCTGCTGATTATAGTTTACTGCCTGATCATTACAGCAAACTTTTGAAACCAGCGCAAAACAAAGATTTGGGAGTGGCAGTTAGAGAAATTAGCAGTATTGAAGATCCTCTTTCACGTTTAGTTGCCTGTGGTGTCTGGGTGAGATATTTGCCTTATGATGAAAATATTCTGCAGATAGCTATTAATACCGCGGCAGACAATGGCTGGGGGAAACCTCTTTTTGCATATTTAACCAAACTGCAAAAATATTATTCCGACCATCATGAAACAGTTAAAGCTGAAAGCATTAAAGAGCGGCTGGAATTACTAAAAAAATAAATAAGAAATGGAGGGATGAACTGTGAAAACAAAACAACATATTGCTTTATTACTTCTGATCGTTGGCACAATTGTATTCATTGCAGGATGCGCCGATAAGTCGAAAGAATTGCTCGCCGAAGATTACAAAAAAATGACCAATGAGCGACTGCTGGAATATTTTTATCAGGTAAATGATGAAATCGAGAAACAGGAAAAATCTTCCGGACCATCGGTTGGCTTTGGCGTGGGCGGCTTTGGCCGGGGGGGCGGTGCCGGTATAGGCGTTGGCACTGGCGGTACCGGTTATACAGCCGAAGATTTAAGGGCGCGCCGAATCGAGCTTCGTCTGGAAATGAAAAGACGAAATTTGAATCCATGAGTTTCTAGGTTCTGTTAATCTAGTTTTCTTGGCAGGGTGCTATGCAGGCACCCTGCCTGTTTTTTTTTGAACTTAATCCGGAAGGCAATAGACATCGGTCCTGCAGTATTCTTTAAAACCAGCCCTCAAATAAACATTTAATCCCTCTTTTGAAGATTGCAAAACACAATATTTATAACCAGACGATTTCGCAAATCTAACCGAGTTCATAATTAAAGCCACCGCAATTCCTCTATTTTTGTGCGAATCAAGAGTTGTGACAAAATAAATTCCTCCGGCACTGCTGTGAAAAAATAAAAGAGCGGTGGCCACCGGTTCCCCTTGCCAATATGCAAGAAACAATTTTTGTGGGGAGTTTTTACTGACATCAAACGATTTTACAAATTCATTGTATTGTATTCTTGTTTTCTGCGGCATTTCAAAACCCGTGAACGAAACATCCTCCCATATTTTTAGTTCTCTATCGTCCTTAACAAGTGATATCTCCAGATCATCACTCATCTGTATATGAAGCGGCGTTATTGAATCCACATCTAATGCCATACAGGGAATCGTTTCTCTGTATTTAAATCCCTCATTCATCAATATTTTTATTGTTTTTTCCGCCTGACCGCAAGGATAAACCCACCACCAGAAAGGCAGGTTTAAATCATTATAATTCTTTTTTAACTGATTTATTATCTCAGTGTAATTTTTCACTAAAGGTTTTTCATTCCACGTCCAGTTGAGATCGGCAACTTCAATGCCTGTGTTCATGGAGTAAATTCCATTATCACCGCTTATGGAAGAATTAAAATTCCCCCAGTAACGGCCAATGGCGAAAATGTTATTTTCTATGATTTGAGTTAAGGGCACTTATTGTTTCACAGATATTATATTTTACTATTTTTTGTTTCAAGCACTTCGTGTCATTCTTGTCCAACTAGTATTTTCCCAATCCGAATCAATATGGCTACTTTTTTTTATCCCACATTTAATCCCACATTTAACTGCAAAATATCGATGAAACGCCAGACTTCCGGTTAGTTCCGGATGAAATACCGTCACCAAAATATTCTCGCTTTCCGCCGCCGCTATATAATCATCAACTTTCAGCAAAATATTAATTTTTTCACCAACTTTGACAATTTTTGGCGACCGAATAAATGTCAGAGGTATCGGTTCCGAATCAATCTCCTTAATAAGCGCTTCGGTTGTAAAACTATCCAACTGGCTCCCGAAGCCGTTGCGCTTGACCTCTATATCAATTAAACTCAGACAACTTTCCTCTCCGACAACTTTTTGGGCAAGTAAAATTGTCCCCGCACAGGTGCCCCATATTTTCAAGCCCCGTCGATAGTTCTCGATCAATACCTCTTTTATTTTAAAAACATTAAGCAATCGACAAAGACAGGAACTTTCACCTCCCGGAATTATCAGCCCAGCCAAATCTTTAAAATCATCTTTATCCTTAACTCGTCTATAAGAAATTCCCAACCGGTCTAAATGATCCAAGTGTTCATGAACCCCGCCTTGCAAATCCAACACACCGATTATCGATTTTTTATCATTCATATTTTGCACAGCAGTAATTATTTCCTACCAGCCACGGCCCGCCAATATTTGCTCGGGTGGAATTTGAGAAATTTCCAATCCCGGCATGGCATCTCCCAGTCCCATCGAAGCTTCCAGTACTTTTTGCGGATCATTAAAATAGGCAGTAGCTTTAACTATTGCCCTTGCTCTCACTTGCGGATTTGAAGATTTGAAAATCCCCGAGCCGACAAAAACTCCGTCGCATCCGAGTTGCATCATTAAAGCCGCGTCGGCGGGTGTGGCAATACCGCCTGCCGCAAAATTAACAACGGGAAGTCTTCCCAATTCTTTAATTTTAATGGCGAGTTCATACGGAATACCATTTGTTTTGGCAAAACCGGTAACCTCTTCTACCGGCATTTGAGTCAATTGACGAATTTCGCGATTCATGGCTCTCATATGTCGAACAGCCTCAACTACATTACCTGTGCCCGCTTCACCTTTTGTGCGGATCATTGCCGCGCCTTCGGCGATCCTTCTTACCGCCTCGCCAAGGTTCCGCGCGCCACAGACAAAAGGAATTTTAAATTTAGTCTTATCTATATGGCATTCTTCATCGGCCGGTGTCAGCACTTCACTTTCATCAATATAATCTATCCGCAAAGCTTCCAGCAGTTGGGCTTCTACAAAATGACCAATCCGGGCTTTTGCCATTACCGGTATTGATACCGCTTTCTTTATTTCAGCAATCATTGCCGGATCGGACATCCGGGCGACTCCGCCGTCCCTGCGAATATCTGCCGGCACTCGCTCCAGAGCCATAACTGCAACGGCTCCAGCCTCTTCGGCAAGTTTTGCCTGTTCGACATTTGTTACATCCATGATGACGCCGCCTTTTAACATTTGCGCCAGTTGGACATTTAATTCATATCTTTTTGCGTCCACTTTAACTCTCCTCCTAACTTTATTATCTTATCATAATACTTTATAATTATATTGCCTAGTGAAATATTTATTAACTCACCATAGCATCCTCGTCTTAATATTTTTCAAGGCGAGATATTTCTTGATTTCGTCGATAGAATAAGTCCGGTAATGAACCATGGATGCAATCAAAGCCGCGTCAGCTCGGCCATTTGTCAATACCTCTGCCAGATGTTCAGGCCTTCCCGCGCCACCCGATGCGATAACCGGAATGCGTACATTATTGGATATTAGCGCGGTTAAATTTAATTCATAACCATCCTGTGTGCCATCCGCATCAATAGAGTTTAAACATATTTCGCCTGCGCCAAGTTTTTCCGCTTCTTTTGCCCACCATAGCGCATCAATACCCGTAAATTTTCTACCGCCGTGAATGACAATTTCGTAGCCTGAAGGAATTTGGCCGGATACATCTACTTTTTTAACATCCATACCCAAAACAATGCACTGGCTGCCAAATGCCTTTGCACCTTGAGTTATTATTTCAGGCTCACTGACAGCAGCTGAATTAACACTCACTTTTTCCGCACCGGCTAAAATTACTTTGCGCATGTCTTCGAGATTGCGGATGCCCCCGCCTACGGAAAAGGGGATAAAAATCGTCTCCGCCACGCGCCGTACCACATCTATCATGATGTCGCGTTTATCGGAGGAGGCAGTAATATCATAAAACACAATTTCATCAGCTCCCTGCTCATAATATTCCCGCGCTACTTCTACCGGATCGCCAATATCCACGTTGCCCTTGAATTTGATACCTTTGGTAAGCCTGCCATCGCGGACATCCAGACAGGGAATAATCCTTTTGCTAAGCATTGCCCCTCCATGCGCAGAAATTCCGCAAAATCTGCAAACCCGGCCTGCCACTTTTTTCCGGATGGAATTGCATGGCTACCAGATTCTTTACTGCCAGCACCGAACAAAATTTTATTCCGTAATCTGTGACTCCTAAAACTGCAGCTTCATTAGATGGTGCCGGATAATAGGAGTGCACAAAATAAAATTCCGCATCCTTCGAAATGTCCTTAAATACCGGATGACTTCGCTTAAATTCAACGTTGTTCCAGCCCATGTGCGGGATCTTTAAAGCCTGTCCTGCGGAAGCTAACTGATCGGGGAAACGTTTTGTGGAACCGGCTACAAGTCCTACGCAGTTTGTCTCATTCTCTTCACTGTAATCAAGAATAATTTGTGTGCCCAGACATATTCCCATCAGCGGTTTGCCGGCATTGAACCAATCTTTTAGCCAACTATCGAGTTTCTTTTGCCTGAGGTTAGCCATTGCATCACCTGCCGCACCGACACCAGGGAAAATGACATGACTTGCCGCCTCCAGCTTTTTTATATCATCTGTTATCAGAAATGATTCGCCGATGTTTTGCAGCGCTCTGGCGACACTTGTCAGATTTCCTGCTTTATAATCTATAATTGCTATCATAATTCTTTCTTCGTTTTCTTTTTTCTCTTACTCAGCCATTTAGCAATTTTTATACTTTAATTACAGCTAATTTTTCATCCTTATAACATTTACCTTGATACGAGTCCCGTCTCTCCAATTCTTTATTAATTGAGTTTAAAACATCTAATTTGTTTTTTGCCCAGTCAGGTGCAAGGAAGATATCACGATAGCCATCGGCAGTCAGGCGCTGAATCACCATATTGGGCGGCAATATTTCCAAAACATCGGCCACTAAAAAAACATAATTTTCTTTTGAAATAATTTTTATATCTTTATTTTTATACATTTCACCTA
>Ga0247841_10009145_pt1 | contig 13974 bp, 13 predicted proteins | sample LaCruzMarch2015__2_FD_192410 | JGI IMG/M metagenome (GOLD analysis project Ga0247841, IMG submission 192410) | Freshwater microbial communities from meromictic Lake La Cruz, Castile-La Mancha, Spain - LaCruzMarch2015_18m | ecosystem: Environmental > Aquatic > Freshwater > Lake | place: Spain...
GAGCACCCCTCCTTTCCCAACATGTTCTGTATATTCCCCATAATATCTCTCAGTAAAAAATAGAATACGATCACGCAGTCAGCCGAACCGTCTTTGAAGGGCATCGCGGTGGCATCGCCGTGAATAATTGATATGGAGTTTCCTGCTGGTTCTGTGGTCTTCTTTGCAATGCGGATTGCCTCCATGGATTTTTCTAAACCATACACGCAAAAACCTTTTTTCGCAAGAAATATGCTGTCCCTTCCGTTTCCCATGGCAATATCGATTACCCTTTTCCCAGGAATTATCTGCCAGAACTTTTGCAGTAAATCGTGGGGTTCTGCGGCTCCGTCGCAATACCCGTCCCTGTATTTTTTGTCCCAGTCTGCCATTTACTATATTATATTGCATTCATGGCATATGAAGGATAGATTTTTTTGTTTGGCGATGTTATAAAAAACCATGGCTATACGAATAGTGTTTTTCGACTGTGACGGAACCTTAACGAAGGTAAAAAGCAGTTGGGAGTACATACACAGAAGGCTCAACATCTGGGACAATCATGCCGATGAATATCAAATGCTTTTCCGTGAAGGAAAAATAAATTATGATGAGTTTTGCAGAAGGGATGCCCTTTTGTGGAGGGGGCTTAACATTGCTGATGTATTTGAAATCATAAAGGAAATACCCTATCAACAGGGTGCTGCGGAAACAGTGGCAACACTGAAGGACATGGGCATTTTTACGGTTATTCTCTCTACGGGGTTGTCTTTTCTTGTAAACAGGGTCAGGGATGATCTTGGTGTCCACATGTCTCTGTCCAACGATTTGCTTGTAGAGGATGGCGTGCTTACCGGGGGGACAGCAATCAATGTCCAGTATGATAAAAAGGGTTACTGGGTAAATAAAGTTTTAAAGGAGAAGGGGCTGAACAGGCTTGTCTCCTGTGCTGTTGGAGACGGCGAAGGCGACAGGGACATGTTTAATGCGGTAAGCGTATCCATAATGTACGGTTCAGACAAAAGCGCCGCGCCTTATTCTGTTTATACAATTCATGAAGGGTCACTTACAAAAGTGGTAGAAATTATCAGGGGTCATTCTGGCGACAATGAAGCGTAGGGCTGCTGGTATTTTCACTATTTTTCTTGTCTTAATTTTTATAACTGGCTGTGCCCCTAAAAAAATCAAGACATACGAATACATGTCAGACATACGGAACGAGGTTGTTCAGTCGGCGGTTAACATGCTTGGAAAACCTTACAAAAACGGGGCTAAGGGACCGGATTACTTTGATTGCAGCGGCCTCGTTTACTATGTATATAAGCAGTCAAATGTGCCCGTTCCTGTTTCTACGGGCGGGTTACTTAAGGCAGGTTACGAGATTCAGAGAAGCGAGGCACTTCCTGGCGACCTTGTCTTTTTTAAAATAAAAAAGGACCTTCATGTTGGCATCATGCTTAACCAGAAGGAGTTTATAAATGCGTCCAAATCAAGAGGCGTTGCAGTGGATGATGTGGATACAAATTACTGGAAAAAAACACTGATCGGTTACAGAAGCATATTGTACTAATCGCACTAACTATTTAGAAATTCTCCAAGGGTCATCGTTTTATAGTGTTTTCCTTTCAGGTAGGAAAGTATTTTTTTAAAATCCTTCTTCGGAATATACCCGGGGGCTTGCGTTATGCCTTTTCCCGATGGCTCAAGCAGCACTATGGTCGGATAACCTCTTATATTGTAGAGCGAGGCAAGGTTCCTCTTTTTGTCTACATCAATCCTTACATACACCACATCATTTTTTAGAATGGGGTTTATCTCGCTATTGTTCAGGACATCACGGTCCATTTTATCGCAATACCCTCAGTACTTGCTGTAAAAATAAAGAAGTATGGGTTTGCTCTCTTTGGCTGCCCTCTTCAGCCCGTCTGTATAATCGTCTGCCACAAGCTGTGAGCAGGAAATAGCGAGGAAAAAGAGGACAAGAATCTTTATTTTGAATAGTTTTATAATAAGAAATAATATCAGAACAAAGGTGGTCAATCAACATATTGTTTATACTGGTCAGGAAAAAAACAGTTGAATTTTGCTCATACATGTATTAATATTGGATTTTAACCATTCAAGAGCATTTTAGTTTTCCACATATGTTGAAAAAATGTTGAAAAATTGACCTGAAGATGTTTGACATTCTATCCCAGATAAAACCAAAGATAGCTGGTATAATCAATGAGGACAGCTATAAAACGTGGATCGAACCGTTGCGGTTCATTGACTATAAAGATGGGAAATGCTGCGTATCCGTCCCAAATACATTTTTTCGTGACTGGGTAATAGAAAACTTTGAACCTATTCTTGTTGCTCTTTTAAAAGATGTTGCAAAAGAAACCGTGAAGATGGAATATGTCCTCAAAAAAGAAGAAAAGGTTGAAGAAAAAAAGGTTTTTGCGGTAAAAAAGACAGCACCATATAATAATTTTAATCCAAGGTATACTTTTGAAGGCTTTGTCGTTGGTGCCAGCAACCAGTTTGCAAATGCAGCGTGTCTTGCCGTTGCAACAAACCCGGGCAAAACATATAATCCTCTTTTTATATATGGAGGGGTTGGTCTTGGCAAAACACATCTGCTTAATGCTGTTGGAAATTTTCTTGTCCAGCACGGAGGGGTTAATGCTGACCGTATATGTTATATTACGGCGGAGGTATTTACAAACGAACTAATAAATTCTCTGAGATATGAAAAGATGGATGATTTCAGAAACAGATTTAGAAAAATGGACGTATTGCTTATTGATGATATTCAGTTTATTGCAGGAAAAGAAAGAACACAGGCTGAATTTTTCCACACATTTAACACACTCTATGACAATATGAAACAGGTTGTTGTTACAAGTGATAAATTTCCGAGAGATATTGAACATTTTGAGGAAAGACTCCGTTCAAGATTCGAGTGGGGTCTTATCGCCGATATTCAGTCGCCTGATCTTGAAACAAAGGTTGCAATACTTAACAAGAAAGCGGAACTCGAAAATATCAATCTTCCCAACGATGTTGCATTTTTTGTTGCCTCGATTGTTGATGACAGCGTGAGATCGCTCGAAGGTTCTTTAATAAGAATCGGCGCATTTGCATCATTAAATAATGTTCCTATAACCGTCAGTCTTGCAAAAGAAATTATGGGACACATCATTAAGGAAAAAAAGAAGGACATTACAATAGATATGATATTAAAGGAGGTATCATCTTATTTTTCAGTTAAAGTATCAGACATAAAATCTGGAAAGAGGGTAAGGTCGGTTATGATTCCCAGGCAGGTTACAATATACCTCTCAAGAAAATTAACAGATGCATCTCTTGTTGGTATTGGAGAAAAGCTTGGAGGAAGAGATCACGCCACAATAATACATTCTATAAAGAAGGTGGAAGAAGAGATGAGAATAAAAAAAGAATTTAAAGAAATTGTTGAAAAGATAGAATTGAAGGTTAAATCTACATGAGTTCACACCTCTTAAACAATATTAAAATAATTATTAGCGGATTTTATGCTTTATTATTCTGCAGTTGTTGTCTTTTTAACATTTCAACACAAATATATTACTAATACGAGAGGTTTATTATGAATATAGTAATAGATAAAAACATATTTCTTATACCGATTACAAAATTGGTTGGCATAACAGAAAAAAGATCACTTATGCCTATACTTTCAAATCTCCTTATAGAATTCAGTCCGTCAGGAATCAGGTTTTATTCTACAGATCTCGAAGTAAGCGCAATAGGGTATATTGACTATAAAACAGACTTTGAGAAGAAAATCATTATTCATGGGAAAAAACTTCAGGAAATATTAAGAGAAATGGAAAACGGTGATATAAGCCTTGAAATAACAGATAATATTCTTCTGATAAAGCAGAAACAGTCAGAATTTGTACTGAGTTTGCAGGACCCGGAAGAATTTCCGGAAGTAAAAGAAATTTCGGGTTATGAAGAGATTTTTATAAATGGAAGGATTTTATTGGAGATGATAAATAAAGTTGACTTCGCCATATCTCTCGATGAAACGAGGTATGTATTGACTGGTATGTATATGAAGGGGTTTGAAGGAAATATGATAGTTGTTGGGACAGACGGTTTTAGAATGTCTCTATATAGGAAAGATGTAGTCGGATTAAAAGGGTTTAAAGGAATAATTATTCCAAGGAGATCAATAGCAGAGATTGAGCGGATTATTAATGAAGACGAAGAGGTAAAAATATGCATCGGAGAAAAACACATACAATTCAGCACAAAAAATGTCACATTAATTTCGAGAATAATAGAAGGAAGCTTCCCTGACTTTGAAAATGTCATTCCTGAAAGCAATGTGAATGTTATAAAGGTTGATAAGGATGTATTTTTTAGAGGGTTAAAGAAGGTTTCAGCAATTATAGGGAAAGCAGAGCCGGTAAAAATAACTTTATATGAAAATACAATGGATATTGAAGCAGAATCAGAGATAGGACGCGCAAAAGAGGTGATTGAAGTTGATTATAAAGGTGAGAAGACAAACATGAATTTTAATGTAAGGTTTGTGTTAGATGTGGTTTCTCATATAGATGGAACAGATGTTGTTATAAAAGCCCCTTCTGTGTACGGGGCTGTTCTCTTTGAAGGCGAAGAGGGAAAAAATCACAAAAATATTATTATGCCTATAAGGATTTAGAATGAGAGAATACGGAGCAGATAACATAAAAATATTGGACGGCCTCGATGCGGTAAGGAAGGTCCCATCCATGTATATAGGAAACACCGCTACAGAGGGCCTCCACCACCTTGTTTATGAGCTTGTTGATAATAGTATAGACGAAGCATTGGAAGGCTATTGCAACAGAATTTCAGTTACTATACACAGAGATAACAGCGTAACATGTGAAGATAACGGAAGAGGTATTCCGGTTGCGTTACACGCTGGCGAGAATATGTCAGCGTTGGAGGTTGTTCTGACAAAACTGCACGCAGGCGGCAAGTTTGACAAGGACACCTACAGATATTCTGCGGGTCTGCACGGGGTAGGTCTATCAGTAGTTAATGCATTGTCAGAATATCTTGAAGTAGAGATAAGAAGAGATGGCAAGGTTTATTTTCAGAGATATGCATGCGGTAACAGACTGATGGATTTGAAAATTATAGGAGATACAGATAAAACCGGCACAAAGGTAAAATTTAAGCCAGACAAAAATATATTTGAAACAATAGAATTCAGCAACGATGTCCTTACACACAGGATGAGGGAAATATCGTTTCTTAATAACGGCATATATATTGTTCTGACTGATGAAAGGAAAGGAAAAAGACAGGAATTCAAACACGAAGGCGGCGTAAAGTCCTTTGTAAAATTTCTCAACGTTAATAAAACAGCTCTTTTTGAAGAACCGATCTATATTTCAAGCACCAAACAAACAATCGATGTTCTGGAAGTTGCTATTCAGTACAACGACGGATATAACGAAAATATTAACAGCTTTGTGAACAATGTGAATACGCAGGAAGGCGGATCACACGTGACAGGGTTTAGAAGCGCACTCACAAGAAGTATAAACAACTTTATACAGTCCAACTCAACCCAGAAAAACAAAGAAAGTGTTTCCGGCGATGATATAAAAGAAGGTTTGGTGGCAGTTATAAGTATAAAGATACAAAATCCTCAGTTTGAAGGACAGACAAAGGCAAAACTCGGGAACAGCGAGGTTAAGGGTTTTGTCGAGTCCATAATGAATGAAAAACTTGCTGAATACTTTGAGATAAATCAAAACGTTGCAAAGATTATCATTAATAAGGCGTATGAAACAAAAAAAGCAAGAGAAGCGGCAAAAAAAGCAAAGGATCTTGTAAAAAACAAAAGCCTTATGGAAGGCGGAATACTGCCGGGAAAACTTGCCGATTGTCAGGAGAGCAACCCGGACATATGCGAACTTTTTATTGTAGAGGGGGATTCGGCCGGAGGCTCTGCAAAACAGGGAAGGGACCGCAAGGTCCAGGCAATCCTGCCACTAAAAGGAAAAATACTTAACGTTGAAAAGGCAAATCAGGAAAAGGTTCTTTTAAACAATGAGATACGGTCGGTATATCTGGCAATCGGGATAAACTCTGACAACATAGATAAACTCAGATATAAAAAAATCATTATAATGACAGATGCTGATGTTGACGGCTCACACATCAGGACACTCCTCCTCACCTTGTTTTACAGAAAGATACCGGAAATAATTATGAACGGGTACCTTTATATAGCACAGCCGCCGCTCTATAAAACCAAGCAGGGAAACAAAGAAACCTATATAAAAGATGAAGATGAGTTCGAAAACTTTGTTACGCGGAGAGGCGTCGAAAAGGTAGAGTGCCGCGTAGGAAACAGAGAAGTAGACAAAGACCTTTTAAAAGAACATATAGAAGGAATGAGAAGGATTGAGCGGTTTCTGAAAGAGATATCAAGGTCTGGCATTGACAGAACAACCATGCTCGGGCTTTTCAGATCGGACATATGGAGAAGGGAAGATTTTGACGAAAAAGAGAAATTGGACATATTCAAGGCACATATGAGTAAGACCGGTTATATAGTGGAAATGGAAAGAGACAGGGAACACAACCTCTACAGACTGTACATAAAAAAAGCGGACAAAGAAGAACCCCCCGTTGAAATAGACTATGAAACATGCAGCCAGGAAGACTATACGGACAGACTCAAAGATTATAATAAGGTAAAAGAGTTTTATGAAGAAGAGATAGTAATTACCGATGGCGGTTCAAGAACGGAAACGAAGAGTACAGAGGACTTCGTTAAGTACATCAACGAGCGCGGCAAAGATGGGATCAGTATACAGAGATATAAAGGCTTGGGCGAAATGAACCCGGAACAGTTATGGGAAACGACCATGAACCCGGAAAAAAGAAGCCTCCTCAAGGTCTCAATAGAAGATGCCATCGGGGCCGATCAAATGTTCACCGTTTTAATGGGCAGCAATATAGAAACCAGAAGGGCTTTCATAGAAGAAAACGCCATGAATGTCAGAAATCTCGATATATGATCCTCGTAGGCATAACCGGCATTATAGGGAGCGGAAAGACCACCGTATCAAGCATGCTTAAAGAAAAAGGGCTTGAGGTAATAGACCTCGACAGGATCGCCAAAGAAGTACTTTCCTTGAAAAACGTGAAAAAAAAAATAGGCAATGTTTTTGGCACAGAGTACATTTCGGGGGATCATGTAAACATCGGGAAAATGAGGAGCGCCGCATTCCAGAACAGAGATTCGTTAAAAAAACTCGAAGACATAGTGCACCCCGCAATAGTAGAAAGACTGTTCAGAAACGCAGAGCAGATAGAAAAAAGCGGTGCAAAATCAGTCATAATAGACGGCCCTCTCCTTTTTGAGACAGGACTGTACAGGAAGATGGACAGAACCGTTGTAGTATCCACGGATGCGGAAATACTGACCGGGAGACTGAAAAACAGGGGAATGGACGAAGAGGATTTTAAAAGAAGAATGGCCTTTCAGGTGCCCCTGAAAGAGAAAGAAAAAATGGCAGACTGGGTTGTGTACAACAACGGGACAGTCGAGGATCTTAAAAATGAAACAGCAATGCTTCTGGAAAAGATAAAAGGATGGGAGGTAGAACCACATGCATCTTAATGATTTAAAGAGAACCAAGATCGGGGGCCTTACGCAGATCGCAAAGGATCTGAATGTAGAGAATGCATCAGGACTGAGGAAACAGGAACTGATATTCGCCATATTACAGGCAATGGTGGACAAGAACGAGTCCGTGTATGGTGAAGGCGTTTTGGAAATACTCCCGGAAGGATTCGGATTTTTGAGATCTACAGACTCAAACTATCTCCCAGGCCCTGACGATATATACATCTCTCCGTCACAGATAAAAAGATTCGGTCTGAGGACAGGAGATACCATATCAGGCCAAATCAGACCGCCGAAAGACAACGAGAAATACTTTGCCCTTCTCAAGGTCGAAACGGTCAACTTTGATGACCCGAGCGTTGCAAAGGACAAGATAATTTTTGATAATCTCACACCCATATACCCCAACGAAAGAACCGTGCTTGAAACAAACAGCGCCAACATGTCGACAAGGGTTATGGACCTCTTCACGCCTATCGGCAAGGGCCAGAGGGGTCTCATAGTAGCACCCCCGAGAACAGGCAAGACCATGCTTCTTCAGCACATAGCAAACAGCATAACCACCAACCACAAAGAGATTATTCTTATCGTCCTGCTCATCGACGAAAGACCCGAAGAGGTTACCGACATGATGCGGTCTGTAAACGGTGAAGTAATAAGTTCAACCTTTGATGAGCCTGCAACAAGGCACGTTCAGGTTGCAGAAATAGTTATAGAAAAGGCGAAAAGGCTTGTTGAGCACAAAAGGGACGTGGTTATTCTTCTGGACAGCATCACAAGGCTTGCGAGGGCTTACAACACTGTGGTTCCTTCGAGCGGAAAGATTCTCTCGGGCGGCATTGATGCGTCGGCCATGCAGAAACCGCGAAGATTTTTCGGAGCGGCCAAGAATATCGAGGAAGGGGGCAGTCTTACCATAGTTGCAACCGCATTGATCGATACGGGGAGCAGGATGGACGAGGTCATTTTTGAAGAATTTAAGGGAACGGGCAATATGGAGATATATTTAGACAGAAAACTTGCCGAGAAAAGGGTGTTTCCTGCCATCGATATTAATAAATCAGGGACAAGAAAAGAAGAGTTGCTGATAGAAAACGGCGACTTATCGAGAATATGGCTTTTGAGAAAGGTATTACAACCCATGAATCCGGTTGACTCCATGGAGTTTTTAATTGAAAAGCTGGCGGATTCCGATTCAAACAAAGACTTTATATATTCCATGAGCAAAGGAGTGTAACATGAAAAAAGGGATACATCCAAATCTCAAGACGGCAACGGTCAAGTGTGCCTGCGGCAACACCTTTGAGACATTATCGGTAAGGGAAAAGATAAGCGTAGAAATATGCGCAAAGTGTCACCCTGTCTTTACCGGCAAGGAAAAACGGCTTGACTCTACCGGACAGGTGGAGAAATTTGAGAAAAGGTACGGCAAAAAAACCACCTGATGTTCGAGAAATTAGAAGAATCCGAAAGGCGCTATGAAGAGATAGAGCACGAAATGGCAAAGCCGGAGGCTGTTGCCAACATGGAGGTCTATAAAAAACTCGCAAAAGAATATTCGGAACTGAAAGAGATTGTTGAGCCTTTCAGGGAATGGAAAAAGACGAAGGACGAGGAAGAGAAGACCCTTGAAATGCTCAAATCAGAAACACAAGAAGAGATGAAGGCCCTCATAAAAGAGGAGGCAAACCGTCTGTCTGACGGCAAAGAAAGGCTTGAAGCCCTCCTGCGGGGAAGATTGCTGGGCAGGCACGAGAAGAATGTTCATAACACCTTTCTCGAGATAAGGGCAGGCACCGGTGGCGAAGAGGCAGCGCTTTTTGCAAGAGACCTTTTTACAATGTATACGAGATATGCAGAAAAGATGAAATGGAAGACCGAATTGATGGCTGCAAGCATATCTGATCTCGGCGGATTCAAAGAAGTTGTCGTGGCAATAGAGGCCGGGAACGCATACGGCCAGCTAAGATATGAGAGCGGTGTTCACAGGGTGCAGAGGGTCCCCGTAACAGAGGCCCAGGGAAGAATACACACATCGGCGGTGACTGTGGCTGTTTTGCCCGAACCCGAGGAGACGGAATTAAACATGAGCACCGAGGACCTGAGAATTGATGTGTTCAGATCAAGCGGGCCCGGAGGGCAGCACGTGAATACCACAGACTCTGCAGTGAGAATAACCCACATACCGACGGGTCTTGTGGTAACCTGCCAGGATGAAAAATCCCAGCACAAGAACAAGGCAAAGGCCATCAGGGTGCTGAGAACAAGGCTTAAAGAGAAGATGGAGATGGAGAAGGAGCTGGAAATATCTGAAGAGAGAAAAAAACAGGTTGGAAGTGGCGACAGAAGCGAAAGAATCAGAACATATAATTTCCCTCAGGGAAGGGTCACAGATCACAGAATCGGCTTGACGCTCTATAAGCTGCAGAACGTTTTGGATGGAAACATCGAAGACATCGTAAACCCACTCGTTGCCCACTTTCAGTCGGAGTCTTTAAAAGCAGGGTAATTGTCGTTGCGAATCAGGGACATCGTTGTTGGAGAAAAAGATGTTACAAGGCTTGACCTTGTAAATATAATTGCCCACGCCCTTTCAATACGTAAAGAAGAGGTTTTTGCAGGTTATGAGAGGGAGATTTGCAGAGAAGAAGCTTCCCGGATAGAAAGGCTCTTGAAGTCGAGACGGGAAGGAACACCTCTTGCCTATATACTGAAAGAAAAAGAATTCCTTTCAGAGACATTTTTTGTGGACGAAAGGGTTCTTGTGCCAAGACCGGAAACAGAGACGCTCGTTGAAGAGGCTTTGGAGATAATCAGGACAAGGAACGACACCCTTTTTTTGCTGGATATGGGCACAGGGCCAGGCACCATTGGTTTAACCATTGCAAAAAGAACCGGGCACAAAGTAGTGTGTGTGGATATTTCCCCTGACGCATTGTGTGTGGCAAAAAAGAACGCACTGCTGTTGGATGTGTCAGACAACACCAGCTTTATTTGTTCCGACCTTTTCAGCGCTATTCAGAAAAGCGCAAAATTTGACCTGATTCTTGCGAACCTTCCCTACATTCCTTCCGAAGAGTTGAATACCTTAATGCGTGATGTGCGGGATTTTGAACCTGAAATTGCACTTGACGGTGGTGAAGGCGGCATTGAAATATACAAAAGGTTTATTGACGAGCTTCCGCATTACTTGAAAAGGAACGGGCACGTCCTGTGTGAGATTGGCAGTGCTGTACAAGCTGTCAATATACAAAAAGCTTTAAGATGTTCAGGGCTTGAAGCGGAGATAAAATTAGATCTGAGCGGAAAGGAAAGGGTAATCACAGGATCATGGATAAATTTGTCATAGAAGGCGGGGAAAGATTACAGGGTATTGTGAGGATAAGCGGGTCGAAAAATGCCGTCCTGCCGCTTCTTGCTGCAACAATTCTTCAAAAGGGCGAGTACAGGATTGACAATGTTCCTCGATTGAAGGATGTTCGCACCATGACGAGACTCATTACGCTGCTGGGAGGGGCTACAGAATGGACAGACGAACATTCGTTGAAGGTGGACACGAGAGACCTGACAAACCATATAGCCCCTTATGAGATTGTAAAAGAAATGAGGGCATCTGTTCTGGTGCTCGGCTCTCTTATAGGAGGCTTACGCAGGGCAACCGTATCATATCCGGGCGGTTGTGCCATAGGCGAAAGACCTATAGATTTACATTTAAAAGGACTCGCAGCACTGGGCTGCGATGTAAGACTGAGAGAAGGATATGTTGATGTGACAGCAAAAAAGCTTAAAGGCGCACGGATTCGTTTTGACAAAACCACCGTTGGCGGAACCGAAAACATGTTGATGGCGGCCGTTATGGCAAAAGGGGAAACCGTCATTGAAAACGCTGCCTGCGAGCCGGAAGTTGTCGACTTGGCGCATATGCTGAAACGCATGGGCGCAAAAATCGAAGGAGAAGGCACAGAGATTGTTAAAATCAAGGGCGTGGATCAGTTGATACCATGTGACTATGAAGTCATACCTGACAGAATAGAGGCAGGCACCTTTCTCGTGGCTTGCGGCATAACAAGAGGCAACATAGAGGTTGTGGGGTGTGTTCCCTCGCACATTCAGCCGATTATTGGAAAGCTGAGAGAGGCGGGAATGGAGATTGTTGAGAACGGGTCAACGATAAAGGCATCAATGTCGAACAAGAGGCCAAACGCAGTAGACATCAGGACAGCCCCATACCCGGGGTTCCCTACAGACATGCAGGCACAGATGATGGCCCTGACGAGCACAGCAAGGGGCGCAAGTGCTATAACTGAAACAATTTTTGAGAACAGGATGATGCATGCCGCAGAGTTGAGAAGAATGGGTGCAGACATAAGGGTTATAGGCAATACCGCCATTGTGAGGGGTATTAAAATGCTTACCGGGGCAAAGGTTATGGCTACAGACCTACGGGCAAGCGCATCTCTTATTCTGGCAGGACTCACCGCATACGGCACTACGGAGGTTTCAAGGATATATCATATAGACAGAGGTTATGAATCGATAGAAGAAAAGCTGAAAGCGCTCGGTGCAAAAATTGAGAGGAGGAAGAATGAAGGTCTGGGATCTTGATCGGGAATTTGACGGGTTTATAGCCTCCATTATCGAAGGAAGAGAGAAAAAAAAGCAAAACATAGGGACTGCTGTTGAAACGGTGAAAAACGAAATAATGGCAAAAGGAGAACGTGCGCTCGTTGAATTTTCGAGAAAATGGGACGGATGGAGCAAAGCCTATCCCCTGAAGGTGACAGAAGAGGAACTAAAAGAGGGCGCAGCGAAAATAAAAAAGAAAGATATGGATATCCTGCGCGGCATGATAAGGAATGTTGTTTCCTACCACAAATCTCAGGGGGGGCGCGCAAGGACTTACCAGAGGAAAGGCCTTGTAGTAAAGGAAACCTTTGTGCCTGTGGAGAGCGCACTGGTTTATGTCCCGGGCGGCAAGGCGGCATACCCCTCTTCTCTGGTTATGGGTGTTGTCCCTGCACAGATTGCAGGAGTGAAAAGGATATTTGTTGCTACTCCAACGACCGACGGTGCGTTGAATCCCTACGTAGCGGCTGCCTGTGTGCTCTTAAACGTGGAGGATGTTTACAGAATAGGCGGCGCGCAGGCCGTTTATGCATTTGCTTATGGGATCGGGAGCATACCGAAGGTGGACATGATAGTTGGTCCGGGGAATGCATATGTTGATGAGGCAAAGAGGGATGTTTACGGAGTAGCGGGTATAGACATGCTTGCAGGGCCCACGGAACTCATTGTGCTCTGTACATATGCATTCTCTCCCGATGTGGTGGCATGGGATATGTTTTCTCAGGGGGAACACGATGAAATGGCCACTGTCGGATTATTTTCACCTTCCAGAGAGCACATATATGATGTCATGAAGAGCATAGAGCGGCTTATCGTTACCAACGAGAGGAAGGATGTGATAGAGAGGGCGCTCAGCGCGAACAGTTTTCTTGTGCACTATAAGGACATAGACCGGGCCGTTGATGCTATAAACAGGATTGCCCCTGAGCACATGGAACTTATCGGCGACGAGACCATAGCAGAAAAGATTTTGTATCCCGGTATTATCTATGTAGGCCCCCATACCCCCGTTGCAATGGGCGACTATTATATCGGTACAAATCATGTTTTGCCAACCGGCGGCGCCGGAAGATTTACAGCAGGATTGTCCGTTGACAGGTTTACAAAAAGGAAGGTACTTGTTACAATAGATAAGCAATTTTTAAATAAATACGGAGACAAGGCCGTGAAGCTGGCCCGGATTGAAGGGCTTTTTGCGCACGGCGAATCGATAAAAGTGAGAAAGGGGTTGTAATATGAAGTTAAAAATCGGATTGCCCAAGGGAAGCTTACAGGAAACCACGTTCAAGCTTTTTAAAAATGCCGGCTATGCCATAAAGCTTCTTGAAAGGTCATACGTGCCCGTTATGGACGATCCTGAACTGGAAGGGCTCGTTATAAGAGCACAAGAGATGGCAAGGTATGTTGAGGATGGAATTCTCGACATGGGCATTACAGGATACGACTGGGTACTTGAACAGGATGCAAAGGTTGTTGAGCTTGTGAGGTTACGATACGGAAAGGTGGGGTTCAGAGGGGTTAAGTGGGTTGTCGCGGTACCGGCAGATTCTCCGATAAAAACCATTGACGACCTGAAGGGTAAAAAGATCGCTACGGAACTTGTAAGCTTTACAAAACGTTACCTTAAGAAAAAGGGCATAGATGCTTCCGTTGAATTTTCGTGGGGCGCAACAGAGGTAAAGCCCCCGCTTTTAGCT
>Ga0247841_10009149_pt1 | contig 13971 bp, 16 predicted proteins | sample LaCruzMarch2015__2_FD_192410 | JGI IMG/M metagenome (GOLD analysis project Ga0247841, IMG submission 192410) | Freshwater microbial communities from meromictic Lake La Cruz, Castile-La Mancha, Spain - LaCruzMarch2015_18m | ecosystem: Environmental > Aquatic > Freshwater > Lake | place: Spain...
CGGTTCAAATCCGTTCGCCCGCTCCATTAAATTTATGGCGGCATAGCCAAGTGGCTAAGGCAGCGGTCTGCAAAACCGTTATTCCCCGGTTCAAGTCCGGGTGCCGCCTCGAAATGATAATCCAACAAAATCCAAAGAAGTACAGAACCCGTTAGAAATAGCGGGTTTTTTGTTGCTTTTAGTCCAAAGACGTGATATAAGATTTAACACAATCCGGTAATTTTGGGTATACGCGAAGTGGTAATATACACCCAAAATTTTAATATACACCCAAAAAAGGAGAATGCCTATGCCAAAGAGAATTATTCCATTGTCCGACATAAAGGTTCAAAAGGTAAAATCAAAAAATAAGAATGTAACGTTATTTGATGGAGGCGGTTTATTCCTTATGGTCACACCCACCGGGGGGAAGTTATGGCGTTTTAAATACCGATATGACGGAAAACAAAAGCTTCTTGCTTTTGGCAGTTACCCGGAAATAAGCCTTCTTGAGGCAAGGAAACAACGCGATGAAGCAAGATCACAGTTAGCACATGACATTGACCCTGGAGCCGTGCGTAAAGCTCAAAAACAAGCAAATACAGAAGCAACTGAAACCTTCGAGATCATTGCCAGAGAATGGCATGAACGATTCAAATCCAACTGGACTACAGAATACGCCAACAAAATTATGAGTCGCTTGGAAGGGGATGTTTTTCCTTATATAGGAGCAAAGCCTATCAAAGAGATTAAAGCACCTGAATTACTTACCGTGTTAAGACGTGTCGAAGCAAGGGGCACATTTGAATTAGCTCACCGTATACGGACAATATGCGGCCAGGTGTTTAGATACGCAGTTGCAACAGGACGTGCCGAACGTGATCCGGCAGCGGATTTGCGCGGGGCATTGTCACCAGTAAAAACCATTAATAGGGCGGCCATTACCGAACCTAAGAAAGTGGGAGAGCTATTGAGGGCTATTGAGGGTTATCAGGGGAGCTTTATTGTCAAATGCGCTTTAAAGCTTGCGCCTTTATTTTTTGTCCGTCCTGGTGAACTTCGCAATGCTGAATGGGAAGAAGTATCGTTTGAAAACGCTGAATGGAATATTCCAGCCAGTAAAATGAAAATGAAAGAACCGCACCTTGTACCTTTGTCGCAGCAGGCAATAGATATATTGAAAGAACTTAAGGAATATACCGGTGCGAGTCGCTATGTATTCCCTTCAGGCCGTACTTTTGATCGGCCCATGAGTAATAATGGTATTCTTGCGGCATTGCGGCGGATATTAAAGAAAACCTCAGAAAGTTGTGTCCAGCGGATATCATGAAAAAGATAGATGTTATTAATCTGGATGCCTGGGTGATCCAGTTTTTAAAGAAGCATGGCTATAACTATAGTCTGATTTTTCAGGAGAATGCAGGACCATACTGGCAGAACGCCATTAACCTTGCACCAGCCGGTATGGATATTGACGAATCCTTTTATCAGCAAGAATGGTCACAGGTTATTCAGGCACAAGGAATAACGACCTCCGATGAATATCTGAAAGCCTCGCGTGTAGGACGGCAAAAAAAAATAACCCGCCCTGTGAAGCAAAAAATATGGTCTGTGTTTGAGGAATATCGTGCGCAATTGAATGCAAAAGGCATGAAGGAGATGACCGATGCCGTAAGAGACGCCCGGATCATCCTGCAAACTAAAGGCGACATTTTGCCCTATCAGGCGATTATTGTGGATGAGGCTCAGGATATGGGCATGGAAGCTTTCAAGCTGATACGGCAGATGATACCGGAATCGCGGGGAGAATTGAAAAACGATCTTTTCATTGTGGGAGACGCTCACCAGCGAATTTACCGACACAAAGTAATTTTGAGCCGCTGCGGTATCAATATCAAGGGGCGAAGCAAGAAACTTAAAATTAATTATCGTACGACGGAAGAAACTCGTCAGTGGGCCGTCAAGTTATTGGAAGGTAAAACCGTTGACGATCTTGACGGTGGCCTTGACGAGCAAAAAGGATACAAATCACTACTGCACGGGGACTTGCCGGAGATTCGATCCTTCAGTTCCTTTACTGAGGAAGTTCAGTTCATTGCCTCATATCTGAATGAGCTGATCAAGGAAGGGGCTGATGTGAATACGGTTTGCCTGGTGGCAAGAACAAATGATCTGCTGAAACAGTACGAAGCGGCGCTTCAGGAAAGCCACGTCAAAACATATTTGGTCAAACGGAGCGTAGCTGAAGACCGCAAGGCAGCCGGTCTGCGCCTGGCCACCATGCATCGCGTCAAGGGACTCGAGTTCGATTATGTAATCATTGCAAGTGTGAACGATGGCGTAGTGCCCTTGCAGTCGTCTTCATTTGGAGATGCATCATCTGAGCAGGCTGAAGAGACCGAGAATTTAGAGCGTGCCCTGCTCTATGTTTCCGCGACTAGGGCAAAGAAAAAGGTGTTGATGACGTGCTATGGTAAAAGCAGTCCTTTTTTAATGTTGCGCAATAAGAAATGAAAACTGCTAGATAATTACATTGACTGTTATTCCTATGTTTATAGTCTACACATAATCGGGTGCGGTTTGTATTTAATTGACACAATACGCAATGTATAGCTATTCCTATGATTCCGGTGATTGATCTTCTAGGATTAGAATATATAATATGCCTAAATTGCAAAAATACGAAGATGGCAGTGGCTATTATTTTATTTTAGAAATACGCGATTGGCGTGTATCTTTTTATGTAAGTGCTTCAGTGTATCTGCGATTGCAGAAGAATGGAGTCGACGTGGGATTTGAGATACCCCATGATCTCATTATGAACCTTTTCTCTTCCGGGGAAGCTTATATCAAAAATATGAACAATAATGTACCGGATGTCGATGTCCCGCTGATAAGAGAAGCCCGAGATGGTAATACAAGCAATGTAAAAAAGATAATCAAGGAAGGTTCAAATATAAGCCTTTATGGCAATACTGCGCTGATGGTGGCAGCCTATAATGGCCATAAAGAAACTGTTAAATTGCTAATCGAGGAAGTGAAAGATATAAACGCCAAAAGTATATTTGGTTTGACTGCGGTGGAATGTGCAGAAATGAGACATCATGGAGACATTGTCGAATTGCTATATAAAAATGGCGCTGAGCGATTGCTCTTTTAGGATTAAATTGTATTTTAAAAAGAAAGGTTGATTAGTAATGCCCAAATTTTCAAACTCCAGGCTGAGCACGTTTGAGCAGTGTCCGCTAAGATATAAGTATCAGTATATCGACAAGGTTGAAGTTGAAGTATTGGATACTGTCGAGGAGCGGCTTTGAGGATGTGCCTGTGGATTATGGACAAACGGGATAGGTGATAGGCAATCTGGGAAAATAGAACCGATCCCAATAATATAAATCGACCATGGTAAATGATCAGCTATAACTTAACTGGTTGCGGTGAGAGTATAGCTTTCCAAAAGCTTTCCCGCGTAAGCGTTATCAGGATTTTTAAAATACTGTTTAAATAGCGCCAGGCTTTCATCTCTGCATACATCATTGGTAATATTCATGGTTATTTCTGAATAGAAGGGCTGCAAAGCCGCATGATTGATGTTCGTCCCTCCACCCATTACATCTTCGTAGGCAAATACTATCTTTGTAATTCCAGCAATAATGGCGCTTGAGTAACACATTAGGCATGGCTCGAATGTGCAATAAAGAGTTACATCGTTAACATTGATATCTACTTCCTTTTGAAACAGCCTCCTCAATGCCACGACCTCCGCATGATCCAGGCGTTGCAGATTTTCTTTATCACCTTTAACAAAGGCATTATCGGCGATGACTTTATTTCCCTTCACCAGCACCGCACCCACAGGCAGATAACCGTGTGCCAGCATATCTTCAGCGATTTCCAAGGCACGCTTCATAAAGACGGAATGTTTCATAGTTTTATTGCCCATGATTAGACTATAAGTTTTTTGGACTTTTATGTCAAAGAAATAGTTGTCCTGTCGAATGAAAAGAGACATCTTGACGACCTTCCCTTCAACCTTCGGCCCTCAGTCTTCATTTAAAAAAAGATTTGATATAAAGAAAATTGCGAGTATAGTGAAGCACATGGTTTTTAAAATGGAGCGCTGACCATAATAAACAAAAAACGAAGGGGGAATTTAATATGCCAACTTGGCAAAATTGTAGGGTTGATTTCTTATATTACGACGATGTAGCTGAAGCTGGTATAGCATGCCAGGTTAGAATAAATCGAGATGAAATCGTTGTCTCATATGATCTTGACGATGGTCCAGTAGTCTACAAAGGAATAAAAAAAGGCAAAGGGCATTTTGAACTAAAGGCACCAGAGATAAATGGGCGTGCATCTCTTCATATGTTTGAAACCAGCGAGTTTCTAGAAGGATTTTGGGTTGAAGACGGTTATAAAGGCATGTGGAGAATATGGCTCGGCTAGCCACAGTATCCTGCGGCTGGTACTACATCAAAAAAGATGGGTATGCGGCTGAAACAGGGCATTCACAGGTCAGGGTGGTCTCGTATAGCCCCAACACCATTCGACAATCTGGTCAATCAGCATTCCATATGGTATTAATCACCTCGGTTCATAAATTAAAGTTGCAGATAAGTAGACATGTGGCTGTTCTTTATAAATTCATTTATTTAATAGTGAAGATTGTCCGTCAGAATCTTTAATATATTAATACAGGAATTAACCAAAGGGGTTTGTATTATGAAAAGTTTTTTTTCAAGATTTAAAGAACGTTTAGACGGTGATCATTGGGGAAGGTATTTAGAGGTTATTTTAAGTGAAGTCATCAGGGAAGACAAGTCAATATTAAAGATCCTGTTTCCAACCCTTGATGAAGATATTATCAAATCAAAAAATATTGAAATTGCTATTGAAGACACATTCCCATCACAGGTACGGACGCATAGAAGAGCAGATTTGGTTGTAAAACTTAATGGCAAGCACAAGGCCTTACTTGAGATTAAGTACGATGATGAAGCTCTGGAAATGCAAATTTCTGATTACATAAATTATGCGGAAAAGAACCAATTATGTTTTACTTATTTAACACAATACATTCCTCCAAAAGAAGATTTAGACTCAATCGCGGCAAAGAATAATAGCAAATATTCGCATTTATTATACGCCACATTATATAAGAAGATAAAGTATGGAAAAATCAACAAACCTTTAACAAATTTGCTTATTAATTTTATGGAGGAGCAATTTATGATTTACAATGAAGAACTAAATGAAGACGCTTTGCAATTATTATTAATTAAAGGCTTGCGTGTCAGACATGCTGCCGGCTTTAGACGTAAGGTATCTGAAAACAATATCAACTCTATACCTGGTTTATGGGACGCTTTAATTGATAATGTTATGGTATTGGGTGATCGCTTATGCAATGACTTTCCGAATTATTTTAATAACAGATTCTCTGTTGATTTTGCGTTCGACCCTGAATTCGATCTTAAAAAATTGAAAAAAGACGTTGATAAAGGAGTAAAAAATGGTGATGACTATGATCAGTTAAATAGAGATAGGAAAACTGGTGGCTGGTTTTGGATTAGCGCAGCGGGGAAATTCAGACAAGCAAATAAGAGTGATTCTTTGTATTTGCTTATTGGATATGAATTTTATCTTGACTTAGAAAAAAAGCAAGTGTGCAAATACTTATATTGTTGTGTATATGGGAGAGGCTTCAAAGAAGTAGAGACAGAAAAACCACTCAAAGTCCAAGGTCGGCTTCCAGTTGAAAACATTTGTTATCTTGAATTTTTAAAATTGTGCGATAAATCAATAAATCAAGTTTTAGATGATAATAGTGGCCTTAGAAATTCATTAAGAGTCTCACTGAGCGGATTAAGATCTGAGATAATAAAAAAAGTTATCTGAGAAACAGACATAAAGGTCAACCTTTTCCGAGACTGTGAACTAATCTGTGAAAATGGAATTTTCATATTTTTTTCCGGATAGTCAGTTTCTTCCCAGAATGTTTTTTTAATTACTCATTTAAATAGAGATTATTAAGTATTTTGATTTTGTTTTGTATCTCCACCACCACCCACTCCGGCTTTAAAACCTGCGCCTCCTCACCGAATGACAGTACCCAGGCGATCAACTCTACTTCGGATGATGTGGTGAATTTAAGAATGATTTTATTGCGACCTTTTTTTGTAATCATCTGATCGGCACTCCAGATCCTTTCCGGAATATATTTAGCTGTCCAGCCGGTAAATTCCACTTCAACCTCGAAGGGCTCATCCTTCATGACGCCGAAGTTTTTATTGAATATCTTTTCAAAATCATATTTCTTGGGAAGCTTGTAGTCTCTTTCGGTCAGTTCGATTTTTTTCATGCGGTGTATGGCCAGAAGTGGATCAAAATCATGCTCTGTATGCGGTTTATCTAATGAAGGCTCCCACTGTGCATGGAGATAGACGGTATCCCGATGAGAAAATATTTTGAGCGGGTTTATGTAATAGGTTTTTGCTTTCTTCCCCATGAGCGCCTGGTAAGTGAGGCGGCAAGTCTTTTTCAAATCCATCGCCTGCACAAGAGTGTAAATAATACCGGAATAAGGCGTATAGTCAATATAACCGGAACGAAAAGCGCCGAAGTGATTGACAGAGGTTTTACTTTCTTTGCCCTGTTGCGCATTGCTTTTTAATAAAGCGCGGGTGGCTTCTTCAAAGAGCTGCGTACCCAGAAGATGAGATGTAAAATCACGGCACATTTGCAGCACAGTCAGTTCCATCGGGGAAAGGGGCGTTCTGGGCAGCTCTCTTCTTAACTGCTTCAGCGAAACGTATTTTCTGTTGCCTTCCATCCTTTCTTCAATGTCAACTCCGTATGCTTTTGTAATATCCTCCAGCAGCCGCAAAATTGTTTGTTTGGAACAGTTAAGCATATTTGCCAGTTCGGACAGCGAATAACTGTCGCCGGAGAAGAGCAGGCGAACAAAGAGACTGATCAGTTTTTCCCCGTAAGTCCTGTATATATCTAGCTTTTGCGGCATAATGACCCCTTTGTAAAATATTTTTTATCATTCCACGGTATGGAATAATAGCATGATACTATATATTCTAACAAGTAAAAGAATTATTAGAATTAAGGAGAGTAATTTATGGGATCTAGATTTGGAAGGCGCAGGAAGTATGCAATGGATTTGATCATAGCAAGTGAACTGGGTGAGGAAATCCAGGATGAAAATGAAAAGTTTGCGCTTTTTAAATGCGCGTCATATTTGATGGGTATATTGTCTGTCCGGCCAATTTACGATGACGAAACCATTCGGGTTCTTTTGTGGATATTGAAGGCAGATGCCCGGAGTTTCCTGGACTTCCTCAATGGCTGTATTGATGATCGGAGTGATCGCAAGAGCAAAAATGAAACCAATGAACTGATGCACGATCCTGATGAGTGCATTGAGTATATCAACAAATCTATCCGGACGATGCAGAAAAAGAATTATAAAAAGATGCAGTCGCTTATCGGGGATCTGCTGGAAAAGAAGAAAGAAGCGCTTCAGTGCAAAGGTTCATCAAGCATTGAAAAGAAGCTGTCCGCTTTCAAAAAGATGTTCAAGTTGACGGAAATGGAAATCGAATTTGGCAGCTTAATGTTGATAAACACGCTCTGGAAAATTGCCGAATCATATTTTGTTGATCATTTGGAATGCCACTTTTTTACAAACCGAAAATATTTAACCAGTATGATGCAGGTCAGTATTACGGATCTAGATAATGTGCTAGCTGGAACGTTATCCAAAATTAATTTTTTTGAAATGGATCGGCACACGTTCACGGTAACCGAAGACTTTCTTGAATTCTTCCAAAAACCATACGGTCAGGTATTGTCAAAGAAATTCTACAAAAAAATGACCGCCAAAAGCATACCATTGTCGATGCACATGATTGATTTAGATCAGACCAATCACGTTTTGAACCTGCTGAAAAAGAAGCCGCAAAAAGCGACTCATATCCTTATTTACGGCCCTCCGGGTACAGGGAAAACCAGCTATACAGCCGGTCTGCTTCAGGAGCTGGGTTTGGTTGGGTATGAAATCGCCAAAGATGAAAATAACGAATCCAAAATGCGCCGAGCGGCAATTATTGCCTGTTATAACATGAAGCAGAATGACGAAAAGGCGGTCATCGTCATTGATGAAGCGGATAATATACTCAACACGAAAAATGCGTGGGTGCGGAACGGTGAAACGCAGGATACAGGCTGGCTCAATAAACTTCTGGAAGATGAAGGTATCCGCATGATTTGGATTACCAATTCCATTGATGCCATTGCCGATTCCGTAAAGCGTCGCTTTGCTTACAGCGTCCATTTCAAAGCTTTTAACCGCCGGCAGCGGGTGCAGTTATGGGAGTCTATTGCCGGAGCGAACAAGATAAATAAATTCTATGACCAGAAAGAAATACTGCAATTGGCGAAAAACTACAAAGTGAGTGCCGGTGTGATTGATATGGCCGTGCAGAAAAGCGTCGAGACCTATTCAATCCGGGGGAAAGACCAATGCAAAAAAGCCATTGTTCAAGCACTTGATGCGCATGAAATACTGGTGCACGATGGTGATAAAAGGATCCAGAAAGACAATATTGAGGAATGTTATTCTCTTAATGGTTTGAATATTAAGGGCGATTTGCCGGTAATGATTCAACAACTGGAAAAGGTTGACCTCTTATTGCGTCAGAGAGATCGAAAGAAAAATCTGAACATGAATCTCCTGTTTTACGGTCCTCCAGGCACGGGTAAGAGTGAGCTTGCTAGATACCTCGCCCATCACCTGGATAGGGAGCTTCTCTGCAAAAGAGCCAGTGATATCATTGATCCTTTCGTCGGGATGACTGAAAGAAATATATGTGCTATGTTCACTGAGGCGGAAGATGAGGATGCGGTATTAATTATTGACGAGGCCGATTCCCTTCTCTGCTCACGTGATCGAGCAGTAAGATCATATGAAATTAGCTTTACCAATGAATTCCTGACCCAGATGGAAAGGTTTAACGGAATACTGATCTGCACGACAAACCGGCTGAGGGATCTCGATAGCGCTTCCGTAAGACGATTCAATCATAAAATCGAATTTAATTATCTTACCGCCAAAGGAAACCTGATCTTCTATAATTTGTTTTTAGCGCCTTTGACTAATAGGGACATTGATGAGAAAACAAGAAGCACGCTTGTCGCGATGAGCAACCTCGCACCCGGAGATTTCAAGGTGGTCAGGGATAAATATTTTCTTGCTAATGACGAAAAGATTACGCATGATGAACTGATTGCGGCGATTCAAGATGAGCTCCGTACCAAAGAGATATTCTCGTTATCAAGGAAAAAGATTGGCTTCTAAACCCACATTTTAAAAGAAAGGTAACCGATATGAAAAACGATCTACAAACGAAGGAAGTGTATCTGAGCAAATCCCTTTTTATCAAAGGATTACAGTGCCACAAAATGCTCTTTCTCCAGAAAATTTGCCCTGAGCTGAAGGACGAAATCTCCGATTCTCAGGAAGCAATATTTGCGGGTGGAAGAGATATCGGCATCCTTGCGTGGGAGTTGTTTCCGGGCGGAGTTGAAATACCTTACGAAGGGTTATCCCATGAGGAACAGCTTGACCTGACGCAGCAAAAAATTAATGAGGGGCAAAAGACTATTTATGAGGCGACTTTCAGCCATCAAGGCGTCTTTGTCAAAGTGGATATTCTGCATAAAGGGAAAACGGGTTGGGATATTTATGAAGTAAAAGCATCAACAAAAGTCAAAGATGTCCATATTGATGATGTCGCGCTTCAATATTATGTTGTTTCCGGAACCGGTCTCCTTGTTTCGAGGGCGTATGTTGTACACATCAATAATAAGTACGTCCGCAAGGGTGATATTGAGGTTGAAAAGCTTTTTTCAAAAGAAGACTTAACTGAAGAGGTAATAGAAAAACAACCCTTCGTCAAAAAAGAAATTGAAAAACAGAAGCAAATGCTGCAGGGGAAAGAACCTAATATTGGCATCGGTAAATATTGCGATGATCCTTATACATGCGACTTTCATGGCCATTGCTGGTCAGATGTGCCGGAAGATTCCGTTTTTGATATTCGAGGCCGTGGAGTTGATAGTTTTTCTCTTTATAACGAGGGCTACCTTTCGATGTATGATGTTCCACAGGATCGTTTAAAGCCTGATCATTTTATGCAAATTGAATACAATCGCGATAAGCTGGTAAAAACAGATCAAAAGGCAATTCAGGCTTTTTTAAAGACTTTGAAGTATCCGCTGGCTTTCTTTGATTTTGAAACCTTCATGTCGGCTGTTCCTCCTTATGATGGAATCAAACCGTATCAGCAAATTCCATTTCAGTATTCTCTGCATATTGTAGAAAACCCGGGCGGGAAATTGCAGCATCATGAATATCTGGCAAGGCCTCGACAAGACCCGCGTGAGGATCTGGTAAATAATCTGGTCAATCAAATGCCGGATAAGGGTTCAGTGTTGGTTTATAACCAATCATTTGAAATTGGTATTTTAAAGAACCTTGCGGAGTTGTTTCCTCAACAAAAGAAGCGGATTGAAAAAATCATTAGTAATGTGGTGGATCTGATGGCTCCATTCAAAAACAGAGATATCTATCATTGGCAGATGAATGGCTCATTCTCCCTTAAAGCTGTCCTTCCCGCGATGGTGCCCCAGTTATCGTATGAACATCTGGATGTAAGTGATGGAGGCTTGGCGATGGAAGCTTATGCCGCGATGAATAAAACGGACGACAAAAAAGAGATTGCACGTATAAGGAAAAACCTTTTAGGGTATTGCAAAATGGATACACTGGCAATGGTGGAGATTCTAAAAAAGCTTTGGCAGTTATGAAAACTGCGGATAAGGAGTATTAGTATGGCGGAAGAAGATAAAGAAATTATAACTGGTACTGTGACAAATATGGAATCCGGCGAAAGCTGGGGCGTGGAATTCAAATTGTTTCCTACTGACATGGAGTTAATGGCAATTGTCAAAGTGGAGAGAACAGAAATATTTGCGGATACTGATAACCCAAAATCTACGCAGCTTACTGTTGAATGCAAAGCCCTGGACAGTCTTGGCTTTGTTTATAACCTTAATTTAGAGTTCACGCCGGAAACAGTTGAAGAAAAAGATATGATAATCGCGGACATGAAAACCGGTATCATTTATATGGTTAAAGGGAGATATAGTATCTGCCAGGAAGATTTGATCATAGGTATCCACGATCCGGAATACCTTCTTCTGCCATCATCTTTTAATGAAGAAGATGTAAGAGAAGTTTTCAAGGTTAATGGTAACGAGTTGGCAAGAGTGCAGTAGTATAATCTTACAAGGAGTCATTTAAACCATGATCAAGAAAAAACGCTAAGAATATATTTAGTCAAAAAATCATAGAATTAAATTAATTCAACATGAAATACCTAAATTCTCCTTCATGGCCCTTGGATTCAATATAACAAGACGTTTCAGCAGTTCAATATTCTCTACTATATTTTTTAACATCGACCAGTACCATGTAATTCTAATACTTTGATCCAGTAAATTATCATCCGATACAATAGAGGGATCAATCCCGCTGGCACGGATGATAGCATCAATGAGATCATTTAGCTGCAACTCGTTTAGCTTTATCTTTTTGCCGGATTTATACCAGTGATAAATCGCGTTCATAAGCAGGCATTCATTGACAGATAGTGGAATGGGGGCAGGTTTTACAACTGAAATAAAGACCATTTCTCCCGGGTTCATTTTTTTATCAAGGAAATAATTGAAAATCTCCTTTCGTCCAAGGGTAGCGGCCACACTGAGGTAACTAAAACCGGATATTGATGGGCTGGCAGCAGCATACATAAATAACGATGTCTTATCCAGGAGGGAGAGTATATTAATTGTGCCATTGTCAATCATGCTCTTAATATAATCTATCCTGTTGAGCATAATGGCATGGACAAAACGGTAGATGAGAATTTCTTCCTTGAAGCTTAAGAAGAGAAAACTGCTTGCATCAGAATCCAGTCCTATTTTTTTCAACTCAATTTTACTTGGGCATTCATCTTTATCGACGATTTGAGCAATGATGCGGTAAAGCATATAGAGATGATGTAGTGGACGAAACAAGTAAAATATTTCCCCTTTCATCAGGGCGTCATCTCCGGGTTCGGCAAGGGAAGCGACAAATTCCCTATCAACAACAAAATCAATTTGTTCTCTTGTATTATCCATTTAAATAGTATTTCCCTTTAAGAATAAAATTTGCAATGACCCATGAGAGTTTTCCCTTTAATAAAATTTTCACTCCTGACAATATAGAAACGTTGCAAAATACCTTGGTTGCAGTAAACAAATCTCAGTTTAGTCTTATCAAAAGGCGTTCCAGTTTTGTTTGCTTCTCTCCGTAATCTTTTTTCATAACCTTCAGTGATGTAAGTGGGTGCATATATCTTTTCCCACTTTTCGAGAAGCTCCGGATAATTGAAAGCTTTGATTTTAAGATTAGAACAATTCTCGCATGACATATTAACTCCTTATTTTTCATGTATTGTTATTAAGTTTTCAAAACGTGAATATTTTTCATCGAATGATAGTTTTACAAGACCAGTTTGCCCATTCCTATGTTTCGCAACAATGATATCCGCCATCCCCCGTTCAGGATTGTCCTCCGAACGGTTATAAACATTGTCCCTATAGATAAAGAGAACCACATCAGCTTCTGCTTCAATGGAGTTTGAACCTGATAAACGTGATAGATCACCGAGACAAGGGCGATGATCATCTCTGAACTCTGGTCTACGGCTTACCTGGGAAAGGACGACAATAGGCAGATTCAATTCCTTGGCCAGATCTTTTAATGACCGGCAAATTTCGGATACTTCCTGATCTCTGGTATCGTGCGATCCATCACTTCGCATAAGCTGAAGATAGTCAATGATGATCAGTCCGATATTGTGATCCGACTGAATTTTTCCACTTCTAACCTTTATCTCTTGAATAGAAATTCCCGTAGAATCATTAATGAAGATGGGAACCTCCGCAAGCCTGTTAGCGGCTTTCCCAAGATTGAGACAATCAGTATCCGAAAGGCTTCCCGTGTTCATCTTGCTAGAGTCGATTTTAGCTTCCATGAAAAGTAGTCTTTTCCCCAACATTTCCTTGGATAATCCCATGGAAAACATTGCGACTGGTATTCCTGCATCTAATGCGGCATTGCGGGCGATCGCCAGGGCAAAGGCCGTCTTGCCCATGATCGGACGCGCGGCAACGACAATGAGATTACCACGCTGGAGTCCTGAAGTGAGATTGTCCAACCTGCCAAATCCCGTAGAAACACCGGTGATGCACCTACCTCTTCGTTGAATATTTTCGATGCTTTTTATTTCATTGACAATGATTTTCTTCATAGGGAAAAATGAGGAATTGTTTTCCGCTACTGATTGTTTTAAGTTATGGTTCTGGGCTGGTGCTTTATGATGCTGTGAATTAATCTTCTTCATAGAATTACTCCTTTGCCTTTAAATCAATAAAAAGGGGGTTGCAACCGGCGCAGCAGTATTGCTCGTCATCGCCAAATTCAATGTCACAATCTTCGATCTCAAAAGACTCCAAAACAATGACCTCATCATCGGAATCCAGGCAACAATCCCGGTAGAGACGAAATACCTTTTTCACAGGGGAAAATACAATCCAGCCTCTCGGATAAGTGTCATAGGCGCGAGACTTTAATTTTCGCGCGCCTTCAGTAGTGGGCTGCAGGGCTTGCCAGAACTCGTAATGGTTGCCGTGCTGGATCATTTCGCCATGAGGCTTGCCCTCTTTATAGGGAACCGCGTCCTTAATTACTTCGTTATCAATAAGCCAGAAAATTCCAACCTGCTGATTGGGTATTTCACCGGAAGGAATAAATACAAGTTCCCCGGATTCATCTTCTTTATAATTGCTACTCATTATTATTACATCCTCCTT
>Ga0247841_10009151_pt1 | contig 13964 bp, 5 predicted proteins | sample LaCruzMarch2015__2_FD_192410 | JGI IMG/M metagenome (GOLD analysis project Ga0247841, IMG submission 192410) | Freshwater microbial communities from meromictic Lake La Cruz, Castile-La Mancha, Spain - LaCruzMarch2015_18m | ecosystem: Environmental > Aquatic > Freshwater > Lake | place: Spain...
AACATGCCCTATGGTGCCGATATTCATATGTATTTTATTTCTTGTAAATTTCTCTTTAGCCATGCCTGCTTCCTTTCTTAAATGAAAAATAATTTTAAATTTTTTACTATTTGGTTTTAACTTTTAGTCCAGGACCCAGAAACCTACCTGAAACTTTTAAATAATTTTAAATCAGTTAAATAAATAAATAGTCAAAAATATTATGGTAGCGGTGATTGGACTTGAACCAATGACATCACGGGTATGAACCGTGTGCTCTAGCCATCTGAGCTACACCGCCATAAACAGCTATTATAGCAAATTTATAAAATATAATAAAAATAATAAATAATACAGTAAAAATAACAAACAAAAAATTCACTGCGAATTATTAAAACAGAAATACTTCATAAAACATGAAGTAAAACGCAATTCTATAAAAGAAGCTATATCATGTCAATATTATTTATAATAAATATTAATAAATAGCTAAAACTGTGCTCAAAAGAGAACCGTCCCCTTATTATACTTATTGTTTGATTAAAAAATAGTTGCTTTGCCAATATGGACACTGCTATGGTCTGACCTCGAAGGGAAATACGGCCACTAGTTTGTCGGCTATCCATATCTGATACTCAAATAAACCGGCATATAAATTTACAGGTTCGCTGCCGGTAAATCCGCCTTTTTTCATGACCATGGCAAATTCAGTCTTTTCTCGCGCATTATTTTTTGTTTTTACATCATAAATGACGCTTGAGAGTTTTGCATCTTTTAAAAGGGTGCCGTAAATAACCAGCTGATCCGTTCCATTTGATACAAATACATTTTCCTCTTTTTTTAAATCAGCAGGCATAATTCCACCTGCCGGCAGTTTCCCAAGCCCAAGTTCGCTAAAATATCCTCCAAAAGAAGCTCCACCTGACTGTTCGGATAATTTACTTTCATCTTCCGGTACCAAAGAATTGGTCGTCTCAAGGTCAGTTGCTGCTGACTCTGCAGCTGCCACAGGGGGCAGAGATGGGACAGATATATTTGTCTTATATAATAAATTAATTATATTGCAGCCCACTAGACCTGTAAAAGCAGCGATGCAAAAAACAGTAACTATGCAAATTATAAAAATTTTTTTATAATTCAAAAAATCATCCCTTTTCTATTAAAATAATCAGGCAAAACATTCAGAAAAACAATCGTAAAAAAAGCTGTATTCAATGTAATTATAATCCCTTTAGAGCCAATTGTTAAAGCGCGAAAACATTAAAAAAAAACCATAAATAAAATTTTTTTTATAACTATTGATTATAGGAAAATTATCATTAAAATATAGTCAATTATTACTAATTATTTTGAGAGGTCAATATGGCAACTAAAGCTAAAGGTGCTGGTAAAGGCGCTAAATCCAAAGAAGCAGGAAAAGGCAAAAAGAAATAGTTTTTATTTTTAATAGACCCTGCCCGTTTTTTAAAAACGAGCAGGGTTTTTGAATTTAAACAGAGACTTTATTAACAAACAGCATAAAAAGAATACTGATATTTAAAATCAGTTTCGCCAAATTAGAAGCAATTACAATCCAGCAGGTCTGTAGATATATTGCAGCAATTTAAAAAAGGATACAGACATATAAAATCAGATACAATTACAGCGTTTTAAAATGTGTTTTAAAATGAATTCCAGACCATCAGACAGGTAGTTACCAGGCAGTTATTTTACTTAAAACATATTCTTTTTTGCAAGAATATAAGTTACCACACCTGTAATAGCTCCGGTTATGAGCACAACTATCAAAAACCCGAAACGAAAATTCCCAAATGGAACAAGGACATTCATGCCAAAAAATGATCCGATAATTGTTGGAACAGACATTACAATAGTGATAGAGGTCAGTATTTTCATGACCATATTAAGATTGTTGTTTATGATTGACGCAAATGCATCCATTGTCCCTGACAAAATATTGCTGTAGATATTAGCCATCTCTATAGCCTGCTTGTTTTCTATTATTGCATCTTCAAGAAGGTCTTCATCCTCAGGATACTGCTTCAAAAATTTAAGTTTCATCATTTTTTCAAGAACAGCTTCGTTTGCTTTAAGGGAAGTTGAAAAATAAACAAGACTTTTTTCAAGCGAAAGAAGCTGAATAAGTTCTTTGTTTTTCATGGATTTATGAAGACTGTTTTCAATAATCTGGCTTGTCTTGTCAATTTGCTTAAGATATTTCAGGTAATAGTTTGAACCCCTTAAAAGCATTTGAAGGATAAATCTGGATTTTTTATAAGTAAAAAAGCTTTTAACCTTTCTTAGCGCAAAATCTTCAACAGTTTTATTATCAGAAAGGCAGACAGTAACAATTATACTGTCATTTAATATTATCCCAAGCGGAATTGTAATGTATTGTACAGATTTTTCTTTGACTTTTTCAACAAAATTTATTACCGGAATATCAAGAATAATAAGTATTTCTCTTCCTTCTATTTCAATTCTGGAGCTTTCCTCCTTATCGAGGGCGGCTCTGATAAAATCTTCGGTAAAATTACCTTCCTCTACAACTCTTTCAACCTCTGCATTTGTAGGATCTTTTAGCAGCACCCAGCAGCCTTTTTCTATCTTGTCAACTTCTATGGTCTCATTTGAATCAACCATTGTTTTTAATATTGTAATCATATGTCCACCATAAAATTATCTGCCTATAAGTTTTATAAAAATGATGCTACCGGCCAAATCATGCTTGTTTTGGAAATAAATCTTTTTTGGTCAGCAAAGCTGTCAATAAAAATAATTACAGCTTATAAGAACTGAAACTATTGATTATTTATTTACGGACAAGCAGCCGGACGATTTGGGCTGTTCTAAAAATCTGTCCTAAAAATTATGTTTAAATTTAATATTAAAAAATAAAAATTGCAATATGTAATACTTATTATTTAATATTTTTTTTATTGGTTCCAGGTCAGTAACTCAATTTTACCAAATCACTTACTCTAAATTATGCCTGATATTTTCTTAATCTGATCATTTTAGCCTGATATTTGCCGGAAACTTGCTAATATTAGAGAAAATACTGCTTCAATGCCAGTTTACGGTTTTTTTATGGCTGAGAAAATTGTGCATGTTTCCATTGTAAGTCTTTCTGCTGTAACATCTGAAAAGCCAGATGCAGAAATGAGGGATGAAAAATCCTCGACAGGCGGAAAATCCTTTATGGTCTTAACAAGATAGGTATAAGCATTTTTGTTTCTGGTGAGCGCCCCGCCTATATTTACAAGTATCCTGTTCATGTAAAAACTGTAAAGTTTTCTAAAAAATGGCTGGGATGGGAAATTAAATTCCATAATAATGAGTCTTCCTCCGGGTTTTGTCACTCTGAAAAATTCTTCAAGGGCCTTTTTCCTGTCAACAACATTTCTGATGCCAAATACAATGGCAATAAGGTCAAAATAATCATCTTTACCTCCCAGGTTCAATACATCTCCCTGAATAAATTTTATCTCGGGATTTAGCCTATTTTCTGGCTTAAAATTGATTTTTGCGAGTCTTTGCATTGCGACTGCGAGCATGTCTTCTGAAAAATCAATGCCGGTAATTTTTGCACTTCTGTCTTTAATTTTGCGGGCAATATTTAAAGTTGAAATCCCTGTTCCGCAGCAGGCATCAAGAATAAATTTTTCACTTCCATTTACATGCTTTGAAAATTTCTTTCTCCAGTATTTTTCAAGTCCAAGGCTAGTAAAATAATTGGCAATATCATACTTTGCGGAAATGTTGTCAAATAACTGCTCTACTTTTTGTTTTTCCATATCCATGCTTGTATGAGATATTAAAATAATAAGATAACTGATTAATTTATTTCACTTTATTTTAAATTGTGAACTTTGAATTGCAGACCTGATCTGCCAAATTATCCTGATCTTTAAATTATATTTATTTTTGACAAAAAAATCATAATAGTAATTATAAAATTAATATGCAAGAAGAAGTAATAGAAAATCAGAGGGCTTTCTTTCGATTGCCCCCTGATTTTAGTTTAATACCGCAATATTTAATTATCTTTCTGGCATCTTACTTTGCAAACCTTTTCCTTACAACAATAAGTGATGCAAGTCCAGTAACTGTCATTAAAATACCAATTAAGATCAATATTGAACTTGAACCAGTAAACGGAAGTTCCTTAATTCCGGCAACCTTAATGTCTCCGCCAGCACTTATGCCTGCAACTTCAACATCTTCTTCAGTCAAAGCTTCAACTTTAATTACAGGAGGAACTCCTCCTCCGCCAGTTATAATAGGTACATCCTGGACAGGAAAGAGGTCAATCAGTTTATTTGCTGTAATTTTTAAATCTGCAAACAATGCGTTGCCGCCAATATAACGAGTATATACAGCTGTGTCTATAATGTAACCAGGAGCGGACATTTCCTGAATAGTATATTCTCCCCAGTAAAGTCCCTTTACAATAATTTCACCATCTGCATCTGTGGTAAGATCTTTATAATTGTCGGGTCCAGGAATACCCAAAAAAGTTAGCCTGTATACAGCTCCAGGAACTGGAGCTCCTGTGATAGAGTCGGTCTTTGTCAAAACAATAGATCCCCAGGCATTGTATGTGCCTTCTGCATCGTCAAATGGTTCACTGTAGTTTTCAATTACAAATCTCTGGGAATCTACTTCTCTATATATATATTTTGGTTTTCCGTCATCAGAGCATTTGGTACAAGTACTATGGCCATCACAATGCCAGTGCTTATTGGTAACATAAGACCATCCACCATGATTGCAAAGTCGGTTAATATTGGTATAACTGATTCCATCTTTGTTACATTTAGTAGTGGTAGTGTGCCCGTCACATTCCCATTTACCATTACAGTCCCAGTCACCATGATTGCAGGTAATGGTGTTTCGTTCTTTTACTTCGTTTGGAAGACCTTCAAGCACTGTTCCACCGACTGCTTCACAAACATCAAACTCATTTACATATGCAGTAACGTTGTATTCTGGGTTATCCCATTTTATACTTACACTGCCGCTATGAGGTGACCCGCTATGCCAGCACCACCAATACCAGCCGGTTAACCACATTCCATGTGTACAGGTTTTAACCTCTGTTGTTTCGAGTGAATCAGTTAAAACGGGTTCTGTCTTGGCAATGGGATCATCTCCCAGGGCTGCCGTATTAATAATAACATGATCTCCTGGCAGTGGATTAAGAGGGTCATCTGGATTATCCTGGGTCATTATTACCCTATAATCCTTCATGAATTGACCTACAACATCTCCATCTTTATAATTTGGATCAGTTGTATCGGTTATATTTTTGTCTCCTGGAAGATCGGTAATATCAAGTTTTGTGTCTTCGTCAATATCAACCCATGCAAACATATTTACCTGCATCTCTTCATATTGAGGAAATCCGGCTCCCCACCAGTAGAAAAAATAGGGAACTGTAGCTAATCCATAACTATCATCTGTTATTGTCCCATCCCCGTCATTATCAATGGTTTTCTCATCAGTTACGTCAGTTAATATTACTTCATCTGCATCATCTTTAACGTCATTCATGAATGAAGTTGTTTCAGTAACAAGATCTGTAGGAGAAAAACTCACATTATATGAACCTTCAAGCAAATACCAGTAAGTTACTTTATTCTGGTCTGTAACTTCAGGAACAAGTGGATTTTCCATTATTGCAGTTGCCTCAAAAGTATTGGTATCCAGAGTAATAGGATCTACTAAAGGGTCCGCATCAAGTGTTACTACTAATTCATTTACATTTTCATCATCCAAAAATTCAGGAACAGTAAGAGAGTCATCCAATTCTTTGGCATCTACATAATCTGCTGAAATTCCCTCTGCGGCATCTACAATTTTTTCAACATCGCTGCCTGCGGGAGGAGTATCCCCTTCAATTATATCTTCTACTGCTGCCTGATTATCAGAATCTGATGCACCAGTAGCAGAAATTGCAATTATTTCTACTGCTGCAGCCTGCTCATCTGTAATGGTCTCTCCGTCATTATTAAGCTCACCCGCCAAAACTTCACTTACAAAATCCCCGGTATCTGAGTAAGCATTTGGATCATCATTTGGCAAAGTTCCCGGGTCAATGCAGAGAACATCTGTATCTGGTAAAGGTTCACAGTTGTTATCATTTGAAAGATCCATTGTCATCTGCCCGTCATCAACACCTGTATAAGTGTAAATATCCGGATCGGGTTCTACAGGAGTTTCTGCAAATGCCAGTGCGGGAAGAGTAAAAAACGTGACCATCATAACAATTAATCCGATGATCAAAAATTTCTTCATAATACACCCCTTTGTGCTTATAAAAAATGTTTTACTGTCTTATATGTAAAAGGCTGTCTTATTAAAAAGGATGGTAAATCTTTAAAATAAAATTAAAATACAAAAAATAACTATAAAAATAAAGCAACCACCCTTACAAAACAAAAAACCGCCTAAAATTACTTTAGCCGGTTACGCCACTTGCTCCACTTTTTCTAAAGCGTCCAATTTAGGAAAAAGTTTCACAGCATCTAAATATTTAATTAACTATATTATACCTAATTTATAATAAATGTAAAGTAAATTAATAATATATATAGCTCTATTTAAGCACTATTTATAATAATTACAGAATATATTTATTTTATTAATTTTTCATTTAATATTTATTAATTTTTTGGCATTATTTTTAAAATACTAAAACTAAAATTAGTTTATAACGCAATAAACAAATTACTGCATCTGACCTGATCAATGTAATTGTATTTATTATAATAAGAACATTTGCCGGCAAGTTTTAAAGATTTAACCCCAAGTTTTGCTAATTTATGCCTGCATATAAAAACCAGGGGAAGATTTGGATCTTCCCCTGGCCTCATTAAACAACCAACTTTATGGAACTAATTTAATTCTTTATTTTGCTGGTCTCTTTCTTAATGAAAGTGCCAGTATTAATGATAGAGCACCAATTAGAAGAATGCCTCCAAATATCAGTAGTATATTCTCACCTGTAAGCGGAAGTTCTTTAATCCCTAATACGCTTATTCTTGCAGGTTCCTGAGATAATTCTTCACCGGTTGCAAGGCCTAAAACTTCAACCTGAGTTGTTGATGGTGCTGAAGTTGCAGGAGGAGTTGTAGGTGGAGTATATATATTTGTTACTGTAAGAGTTGCGTCCACAATTTTAGAATTCTCCGCTCCCGTTCCCGGTATGGTTATGGTTACTGAATTTCCGGCATTTTGAACAAGATTAAATCCTGTAGTTACAGCAAAAGATGGTGTAGCAGAGTAATTGGGATTTATCGTTTCAGTAATTGTATAATCGCCCCATGCAAGATTGTTTAATACTGCTGTTGCTGTTGTTTCTCCGGGTGCAGCAGTAAGTGTAACTGTTGCCGGAATAAATCCAGCCGGACCGGTTACTGTAAATACTATACTGTCCCCTGCAAGCATTCCTGTTTTGTTAATAGTTATTGAGCCTGGAAGTACAGTATTTGTTACATCTACTGTGTGAGTCAGAGCTGCGCCCTGACCGTTGCCTATTATTACAGCAACTGCGCTTGTAGCAACAGACCCTCCGCCATCTACTATAAATGATGGTGTCTGATATCCGCTTATAGGAGACTCAGTTATTGTATAAGTGCCCCATGGAAGGTCATTACGGGACCATGCTACGTTTGGTGCTAAATTAAAAGAAAAGTCATTGTCTGCAGGTCCGTCTACAAAAAATGTAGCGCTATCGCTTCCACCGACTACTGTCTTGCTTATAGTGAGGGAGCCTGGAATTACAGTATTTGTTACATCTACTATATAAGTCAGAGACTGGGTGATCTCATTACCTATTATTACAACCACTGAGCTCGCAGCAACAGGTGCCCCGCCATTTATTACAAATGATGGTGTCTGATATCCGCTAATGGGAGCCTCGGTTATTGTATAAGTGCCCCATGGAAGGTTTGTAAAGGACAATGATCCACCTTGGCCAATAGTACCACCAAAGTCGTTGCTTCCAGGACCATCTACATTAAATGTAGCATTATCGCTTCCGCCAACTACTGTCTTGTTTATAGTAAGTGATCCTGGGATTACAGTGTTTGTTACATTTACTCTATATCCCAGACACTCGCAATCTCCATTACCTATTTTTACATCAACTGAACTTGCAGCGACAGGTGCCTTGCCGTTTACAATAAATGAAGGAGTCTGATATCCATTCATTGAAGTTTCAGTTATTTTATAGGTGCCCCATGGAAGGTTTGTATTCGACCAGGATTCGCCTGAAGCAAGAACGATTGAGTTAAAGTCGTTGCTTCCAGGTCCGTCTATATTAAATGTAGCTTTGTCGCTTCCGCCAATTACTGTCTTAGTGATTACGATAGAACCTGGCTTCTGTTTGTTAGTTATCGTTATAATCTTTGGATTACAGATTGTGCCATCTCCAAAGTTAACAGTAAAAGTCCCACCATTGTCTACTAAATTATATTCAGATTCGAAGCATTCCATAGCAGTGTAGGTTCCTGGCAGAACAGCAAATACTGTCGGGCTGCCTTCTGCAAATGGATGATAAAGTGGAAGGCATTTACCATCAAGTTTTACAAAGAACTCATGGTTGTCACTGACATCGGAATCATCAGAACCTATAACATTTTTAACAACCTTTATAATTATCATTTCCTGCCTGTTGACTATATCAATCTGTTTGTCAGTTGTTTCGTCCGGCTCAAGGTAGAATGGAAGCATGCCACACATCTGCATATAGCCAGGTACCTGAGTTTCCACTACTCTGTAGATGTGGTCTTTTTCCACGTCCATAAATGTTACAGGATTGCCTTCAGCAACATCCTGTGGTGCTCCAACATCTTCCCAACCAACAAGATTTGATAAATTGGTCAACTGTGTCAAATCCAGTATACTCATTAAATCTGATAAATTTGTCACATTTCCAACATTTGACAAATCCAGCATGTTTAATATATTTGGCAGGGTAAGGCTTAATCTCTGAAGTTTTACATTAAATTCTTTGGGATCTGAAGCCGGCGACCCGTCCGGTGCTACAACATCCTTGGTTACAGTGACGTTACGGTAATCAGGGGTATATTGGTTTGCTATTATTAGAGGTACTATATCATCACCTTCAACTGTAATTTTAGATCCTTTGCCTAAATTTAACCATATATTATATAATAAGCTTGCCACATCTCCAGAATTTGCCAGATCGAAATCAGACAACTTAAAACCGCTAAGGATAACTGGCTGCCCGTTACCGTTATAATTGAAATCAGTTTTCTCAACCACATTGTATGTCCCCGGCCATACAGGAAAAAATGTTGGTATTTTTGTAGCAATAGGGTGCCATTCAATTAATGGAGCATATTCTCCTTCAACTTTTGTAAAGAAGATATGGTCATCGTTTGTTATAACAAAAGGACTGCTAAGCTGATATATTACTTTGCCCATTACAATTAAAGCGTAATGCTGCTTGTTTATCAGACATATATTAGCAATCTGTCCCTGTGTAGTTAATGTTACAATGCGATCGCTTGCTTTATCCGTTTCCGTGTATTTGGAATCAGTTGCTTCAACCACTCTGTAAGTTATATTAAGTGGAACAGAAAATTCAACCTGGAATCCTTCCTTTATATCGGCTGTTTTTACCGGAATCCAGTCGGACCCTTCTTTTCTCTCCAGTGTAATTTTAAATACTTTTGGATCATCTACATCGGTCTTCCCATCAGGTGCTATTACGTTCTTGGTTACAGTAATTGTGCCGCCTACTACATTAATTACAGGATTAAGAACACACTGAGGAAACTCTTTAGTAGGCCTACCTGAGTACCAGGCTTCATCTAGTACAAACCCTGCAGGTGCGCTTATCTCACGGATATAATAAGTCAAGTCACAGGTTAACTCTGTAAATTCCACTTTGCCATCAGCATCAGAAGTTGCCTTAATTGGCGTCAGAGTTTCATTTTCTTCTGTATATAATCCAAAAACTGCTCCTGGAATAGGATTTCCATCTACTAATTTATCTTTTTTATAAAAGGTAATGGAGCCATTGGCTTTGTTGATAATAGGGGTGCTTAATATTGGATTTAAATCTGACTCACTTATGGTAACTTCATAATATAAAGGGTCGGCAGCATAACCAGCAGGAGCGCTTATTTCATGAATATAATACTTAATTCCTGCTACTCCTCCGGATGGAACATCAAAGAATTCTACGTTTGTTGGATAAGGTGGACCTGCTACATCAATAGAAGACACCTCCATAATAGGACTTGGATTACCAATATTTGTGGTGTAAAGCCCTATCACTGCATCTTTAAGAGGAAGCCCGGCTTTATCAGTTTTGTAAGCCTTTATCGTTCCTTTAGCATAATTTATTACTGTAAAAGTTTTAGATGAACCAGTAATATTAAAAGAGTATTGGTTATTACTATCCAGGTTTGAGGTATAACTATAATCATTAGCAGCACCCACATCATAGTTCTCCTCTAAATAATATGCGCCGTCCTGCAAATTATACCAGGTATAAGTATCTGATATTAAACCTGATGTAATATCGTTTGGATCATCATAGCAATCAAGTATTATAGAGTCTAGCCCCAGACCAGTTTTAATTATTCCACTAGGACCATGAAGTGTAAATCTTGCTATATCATGGTTCTTTAGACCTGTTTTAGTAATTGTAAATGCCTTGGTTTTAGTATTTTTTACTGTAAAAACAGTATCAGTACTACCAGCAACTGGTGTCTTTGTACCTGAGAACTCAGGATATACTACACCGGAAGAAGGATCGTAGCTGATTTTATAATTTGGATCAATTGTAATCTCTTTAACAATATATGCTAACCCTGGTGATACAGAAATTGGATCAGAAATAGAGTTTCCGGTAAGAGTTACAGTTTGAACAGCTTTAGAACCGGCAGGACCTCCGAGTGAGTTAGCTTCCCATAATTCTATCGTAAAAGGAGTTGCATTGCTGCCATCTATTGTTATTCCATCAGGGCTATATACTTCTTTCTTTATTCTAACAGTTGTAGTTGCAGCTAGTTTATTTTTTACCATAAAGTTTATGTTAGAACCATAATACATTTTTAAACTTCCAACCCCGCTAAATGGTGTATATCCTGGCTCAGAGTCTTCCTCTACGTAGTAATTAGAAAGGGCAAAAGTGGCATTATTATCAGTGAAAGTTATAGGGCTGCCTTCCCAGACAGTACCTGTACCTATCGGTATATCAGATCCTAATTTTTTCAAGGTAACAGTAAAATGATGGGTATCGCTTATATTGCTTGTGCCATTTGAAGCATAGACATCCTTTGTAATAGTAATACTCACAGTGGAATCAGTAAAAGTAGTCTGAGCTGTCAACCCTGATGTCTGGCCTGTCGCCGTTAAAATAAATGATGCACCAAGGTGACGGATTTCAATAAGATACTGTAAATCACGAATATTGCCTTCACTATCGGCAACAGTGTAATAAGAAAGTGTTTGTTGAAAAATAGGATCAAAAAGTGTTTCGCTAAAATCAAGTTTCACAGTTTCGCCTGGAAGCCATCCGCTGCCTGTTACCAATACATAGTCACTGGGTATATAATCAGGCTTGTCAGTATTGACCGTAGCCGTTGAAGATACCCTAACAGTTCTTGTTACAGTATCTGCAGTATTTCCTGCAATATCTGAAGCATCATAGCTAATGGTATATGAGCCTGCGACGTTTACATCAACTATACCTGTTGTTATTACCTGAACATCTAAATCTTTATCATCTTTTGCTGTAGCACCTGGGTCAACAAAAGTTTTTCCAATAAGTATGTTTATGACTGTATTACCAATCAAAGTAATCACGGGTGGTGTAGTATCAGGAAGTTCTGCCACATTTACTGTTCTTGTAACTGTTAAAGCTGCATTACCTGCAGTATCTGAGGCATTATAGGTTATATTGTAAGAACCAACCTTGCTTGTATCAACTGTCCCTGAAGCTGTCACTGTAACACTTTCATCCTTATTGTCTGTTGCAGTTGCACCAGGATCGGCAAATATATCCCCTGTCTTAAGTTCAATAATTGCATCTCCATTTAAAATAATTACAGGTGGGATGATGTCAAGAAGTTCAGCCACATTTACTATCCTTATAATTGATAAGGCTGCATTACCTGCAGTATCTGAAGCATTATAGGTAAGGGTGTAAATACCAACCTTGCTTGTATCAACTGTCCCTGAAGCTGTCACTGTAACACTTTCATCCTTATTATCTGTTGCAGTTGCACCAGGATCGGTAAATATATCCCCTGTCTTAAGTTCAATAATTGCATCACCATTTAAAATAATTACAGGTGGTGTTATATCTAAAGGTAGCGTTGTTTCTGTTGTGGTTGTGCTGGAATCAGGTGCTATGGTCGTTTGACTAGGAGTAGTATCGCCTAAAACAATTGTTGTGGTTGTGGAATTGTCAGGCACCATTGTGGTAGTCGTAGAATCTGGTGAAGTCGTAGTTGTTGTTGAATCAGGTGGTGTCTGAGTTGTCACTGTGCTTTCGCCGCCACCGCCATCAGTTGTTGTTCCCTGAATATCACCAAATCCTGAAGTAGGGAAAGTAAAAAATATAATTAAGAGTACTGCTAGCGCCACTGTTAAGAACTTCTTCATTTAAAATCCCCTCCCTGGGTAATAAATCTATTTAATTTCAATCTTTTATCCTTTATTGCATTTATATTTAAACCTTAAAATTTATAAATAATTTAGCCAAAAACATTAAATTAAATTTATGAATTTTAAAGTATTTCCCTAGTTAAAAACAAAAAACCGCCTAAAATTACTTTAGTCGGTTAAGAACTTGCTATACTTTCCCTTTGCGTCCATATCCGAGAAAAGAATCACAGCACCCAAATTTTTATTTATATAATTAATATTATCTACAAAATATTATAAATGTAAAGTATTTTTGTAATAAATTTATAACAATATAGTGTTTGACATTGATGACATTCTTCAGGTTTTCCTTTATATTCGATCAGTTTTCATTAGAAAAATATTATTCTTGCAGATGTCATTAAGAGCTTTCTAAAGAAGTGGGCAATTAATTGTTGTAATAGCAGGGTAATTCTTTTGTAGCTCCAATAATTCAAATTTCAATTTACGCAGAAATCTTTGCACTAAACTGCCGGTTGCTTAGTGAAAAACACTCAGGGTCTTAAGCAGTCAGGTTTACTGGGCGTGACTGGAAAACCAAATAATCCGAGGGGCTTTCTCTCGATTGCCCCCCGGATTATGATTGGACGTCTTATTTTTCTAACAACTTATTTGATTCTTTATTTTGCTGATTTCTTCCTTAATGAAAATGCAAGAATTAGTGAAAGGGCAGCGATTAAAAGAATTCCTCCAAATACAAACATTATATTCTCACCGGTAAATGGAAGTTCTTTAATCCCTAATACGTTTATTCTTACAGGTTCCTGAGATAATTCTTCACCAGCTGCAAGACCTAAAACTTCAACCTGAGTTGTAGTTGTTGCTGCCGCTGCAGGTCCAGGTATTATTGTCCACTGTGCATAAAGAGTAATATTTCCTGAAATATTAAATGCAGTATCTTCTGCATAGCTTGTACCTGAGCCGTCTGCTGCTGTGTTCCAGCCTGCAAACGTATTGTCAGTTTTAAGAAGGCTTCCAGCACCAAGTACAGTTATTGAAGAACCTGATAAATATGGGCTGATTGCATCAACAGGAGCAGTTCCGCCTGTATTGGTGTTTCCGTCATAAATTACTGTGTAGGTTATTGGTGTCCACTTTGCATAAAGGGTAGTATTTGCTGTAATAGCAAAAACATCTAATTCTGCATAGTTTGTTCCTAAACCATCAGCCTGAGTGTTCCAGCCTGCAAATGTATAGTTAGTCCTGGCTATAGTTCCAGCGTCAAGAACTGTTACGTCAGCAGGATATGTATATGGGCTAAGAAGATCAGTCTGTGATCCTGTTGCACTTAC
>Ga0247841_10009153_pt1 | contig 13961 bp, 13 predicted proteins | sample LaCruzMarch2015__2_FD_192410 | JGI IMG/M metagenome (GOLD analysis project Ga0247841, IMG submission 192410) | Freshwater microbial communities from meromictic Lake La Cruz, Castile-La Mancha, Spain - LaCruzMarch2015_18m | ecosystem: Environmental > Aquatic > Freshwater > Lake | place: Spain...
AGTAAATATTTCTATTATTTTATAGCTTCAAAAAACTATACTTTTGGATTAAATCAAACAAAACGAAATCTAATTTTAGAAAAGATTCTAACCTATTATTATTTACATCTCGAAGGTATCAGAGAAATTAAATCTTTTAAAGTATTAAATGAAGTTTTCGAAAACAATTAAGATAAACAAATGATATAAGTTGAATGAAAAAAATATTGTATTTTATACAATTACCTCCACCTACTCACGGAGTAAGCACGATTAACAAGCATATTATTAATAGTAAAATTATCAATGATGGTTTTATTACTCAAACATTGGAAATTAAATTTTCTAATAACATTAGTGAACTACAAAAAATTACGATTAAAAAAATATTTAAAACATTTTACTTAACAGCTAAACTAATTTTTACAATTAAAAAATTTAAGCCCGACCTTATTTATTTTTCAATTATGCCTGTTGGAAAGGGATTTATAAGAGATTTATTGTTTGTCTTAATAATTAAGTTTTTTAAAGTTAAACCAATCTACCATTTACATAATAAGGGAATTTATAAAGCAAAAAAAAGTAAAATATTAAAACAGATTTATAAATTAGTGTTTAACAATAGCGTTATCATTCATCTGTCTCAAGGTTTGATGGACTCTGAAGTAAAGTTCTTAAATTTAAAAAATGCTAAAACATATGTTGTTAATAATGGGGTAGAAGAATTTGAAGTTAAGTTAAACAAAAAAAATAATAATATTATCAAATTACTTTATTTATCAAATCTATTTCCTGAAAAAGGTTTAAATACTCTTTTAGACTCAATAAAAATATTAAATGAAAAAAAATATAATGTACAATTAGATATTATTGGTTCAGCAAGAAATGATAAATTAATTAAAAATGTATTATCTAATAAGTTAAATAATATATATTTCAGGGGGGAATTATTTAATAGTGAAAAAAATAATTATTTACAGGTTGCCGATATATTTATTCATCCTACAACAAATGATTCATTTCCTTTAGTTATCCTTGAAGCCATGCAATTTGGACTTCCGGTTATATCTACATACGAAGGAGCTATACCTGAAATTATAGAAAATGGAATTAACGGAATATTAATCGAAAAAGGAAATGTAGTACAATTAGCTGAAAGTATAGAATTATTAATAAATAGTCATGAATTGAGAATTAAAATGGGACAGAATAACAGAGAAAAGCATCTTGAAAAATATACCATAACTAAATTTGAAGAAAATATTTCAAAAATAATACAAGAACAATTTGAAAATTAAACTGAATTTGATTGTTAATTTCAATATATTTGTAATACTAAAATTTAAAAAATCCCCAGTATGGATATAAACCAATTTGCTTACGAATTAATTGCTGAACTTGAAAAAAAATTTAAAAATGCCTGTTGCAGTAAGTCTGCTGAAGCATATTTAGATTGTGCTTTATTAATAAAGTATAAACTGAAAAAAATTAAAGAAGCGGAAAAAAAATAAAAATGATTTTAAAACTTTATACTGGTAATTAAATAAACTCTTTGATTTTCAGTTTAATAAATTCGATTGCATTTAATAGGTTTTTATTTGCTTCTTCGGTAATTTCTTCAATAAATTCCCATTTATATCCTTTAATATGTAATAAATAAGTTTGCGGATTTTTATTATATATTTTATTGCAAAGATCTAAGACAAAAGCAGGGGAAACCGCATGCATTGTAAATTCTATTGAAGCGTCTGCCGGTTCTACTTTTGTGAATTTTATATTTTCTATTTGCTCTAATGTTGCATCTACAAAAATTACAATATCTTTTCTTGAAATTATTTCAGCATCTTCAATATTTAACTGATAGTTACTATCAACTTCTATATTTTTTACGTTTTTATCTTTTATCCATTGTTCTATTTGTTCTATGAGCTTAATTCCAAGTCCGTCGTCTTGTCTGCCGGGATTACCATATCCGTATAATAATAATTTCATAAATTATTGGTTTTCAAATTTTAAGAAAAAAAATATTATGTATAAATATTTCAACGTAATAACATTAAAAAAAAATTGTCTGGCATTTTACTTACCAGACAATTTTATTATATAATTTTATGAAAAACTATTTATATTTACTTATTAGTTCGTTATTATTGTTGAAAAGTTTTATTTCTAGTGGCATTTTCCCAAGAGCATGGGTTGCACAACTCAAACATGGGTCATATGCTCTGATTGCAACTTCAACAGCATTTTTCATTCCTTCGGTGATTTCTGTTTTACCATTCATCATATTTTTGGCAACAAAATTAACTGCCTTGTTCATTGGTTCATTATTGTTTGTTGTAGAAACTATAAGATTTGCAGCTTCAATCTGGTCATCTTTATTAATTCTATACTCATGGAATAATGTTCCGCGAGGAGCTTCAATTAAACCAACACCTCTGCTTTGTTTTGTGCCTCTTACTACAAGGTCTGTCTTTTGTAAATCAGGATCATTAAGTAATTGTTTGATTACTTCTCCAGAATGCAATAATTCAATCAATCTTGCCCAATGCATGTGTAAACTCATGTTATTTGGTTTACCATTGGTGTAAGCCTTATAAATTTCAAATTCTTTTTGTGCAAGTGGTGTAGGTATAAAATCACAGGTATTTAAACGAGCAAGAGGTCCAACTGTGTACCATCCTTTTTCTTTTCCCAAATGTTTAAGGAATGGGAATTTCATATAACTCCAAGATTTTACCTCTTCTCCAATGTAATTTAAATAATCCTGATAATCAATATCATTCAATATTTTATTTCCATTGGTATCAATTGCCCTTAATACACCATGATATAAATCAAGTGCTCCGTCTTTTCTTACCAAGCTAAGATGATTTGATGGGAATATAGCAAAATTATCAATAAATTTACTGTTTTCTTTATGGTATGATTTGAACAAATCAACAGCAGCCTGTGCCCAACTAATCATTTTGTCAATATTCATAGGATCTGCTCCTTTTAGGAATTTATCCCTTTCTTCAATAGTAAGGTTTTTATTTATACCACCGGGAATTGCTCCTGTACCATGAATTTTCTTGCCGGCAGTAGCTTCAATTATTTCCTGTCCGAATTTTCTCATCATAACTCCCTGAACTGCTAAATCAGGATGTTTTATAATGACTCCTATAACATTCCTCATTAAAGGATCACTATCATAACCAAACAATAAATCCGGTGATGCAAGATGGAAAAAATGCAAAGCATGTGATTGGAACATTTGTCCATAATGCATTAAACGACGCATTTTTTCGCCAGTTGGAGTTAGTCCTTCTCCGGTTCCGGCACCAACTATTACGTCAAGAGCTTTTGCCGCAGCAAGATGATGACTTACAGGGCATATACCACAAAGTCTTTGAACCAAAACCGGTGCTTCCCAATATGGTCTGCCTTGAACAAATCGCTCAAATCCTCTGAATTCAACTACATGAAGACGGGTTTGAGATACATTATTATTTTCATCTAAATGAATAGTAACCTTACCATGTCCTTCAACTCTGGTTACGGGTTCTATAGTAATTTTATTTGTAGCCATTTTCTAATAAAAAATTTAATTAATCAAATTTAATAACTTCATATGGTAAATCCATTTCTTTCCCTGTCAGTAATGCTACTAATGCATTCCATATCAGGTCTGCTCTTGGTGGACAACCAGGCAAAAAATAATCTATCTTAACAATTTCATGACAGGGATAAACTTTATCAAGAATCATAGGTAGTTCATCATCATTTGGCATTATTTTTTCAGGATTATCAACACCTATACCATGTATATATGCTTCTTCAAGACATTCTTTTATTGGGATACCATTTCTTAAAGCAGGTAATCCTCCCATTATAGCACATTCTCCTACTGAAATAAGAATTTTACAATGTTTTCTAAATTCTTTTAATACATGTATATTTTCACTATTACAGCATCCTCCTTCAATAATACCTACATCACACTGTTTGGTAAATTCTTTTATATCGTCAATTGGAGATTTATTAAATTCCACCAATTCAATAAGTTTTAATATTCTTTCATCAATATCTAATATCGACATGTGACATCCGAAGCATCCTGCTAACGATGTTGTTGCAACTATTGCTTTACTCATAATAATTTTCTCCTATATGTTAGATGTTACTTTTTTAATATCTGTTCCTATAGGCATTTTATCGAATTTTCTTTTTCCTATAGGAATTTCAAAACCTTTTTCTTTTCTTATGATTGCACCTACAGGACAACCTTTCATTGCTGCTTGTGCAAGTTCTTCAGACATATTTGCAGAAAGTTCATGATCTATATGGATTTCTAATTTATGTCCTCTTTTATAAAATGCAAAATAACTTTTTCCTTTTTCATCTTTAATTGCACGTATACATTTTTTACATTGTATACACCTGTTACGATCAAGATAAATTTTAGGTGATGTAGCATCTACTTCTCTCAACGGAAATTTATATGCAAACTGAGGCACCATCATCATATAGCGGTATGCCATAGCTTGAAGTTCACAATTGCCACTTTTTTCACATGAAGGACAAAAATGGTTACCTTCAACAAAAAGAAGTTCAACTATTACTTTTCTCATTTCTTCTAGATATGGGGTAATATTTTCCACTACCGCACCATTCATATCAGAGTTTATTGGTGTTGTACATGCTGCCATTGGCCTTCCATTAACTTTTACTGTACAAATTCTACATGATCCTGCAGCACAAACACCTTCCATATGGCAAAGATAAGGAATGAAAATTCCATTTTCTTTTGCTGCATCCCAAAGATTCTGTCCTTCTTTGGCAAAGCATTCTTTACCATCTATTGTAAATTTTATTTTATTATCGCTCATATTATACTAATTTACGATTTTTTATTTAACAATTATAATTTTTAATTAACATTTGGAATACGTCCTACATAATCACATGAATCTTTAACTGCTGCCATCATATCAAATTCATAGAACATCCCGTTTTCTTCTTTAATAAGTTTGTTATATTCTTCACGGAAGTTTTCTATTGAAGTAAGAATAGGATTTGCTGCAGTTTGACCAAGTCCACAACGATTCAAATCTTTCATCATTTTACCCCATTTAACCATATTTTCAATATCCTGTTGTGTGCCTTTACCATGTAAAATGTCTTCTAACTTTTGTTTAAGAATAGTAGTCATAGCACGGCATGGAACACAAGAGCCACAAGATTCGTCAATAAAGAAATTAGTGAAATTTAAAACAACATCTTTTAAGATATTCCTATTTTTACCTATCACAATCATTGCTCCACCAGTTGGAAGATCTTCATTGGCAATAATTCTATCAAACTCTTTCTGCCCAATACACCTTCCTGAAGGACCAGCTGCCTGAACAGCCATTGTGTTTTCAGCGCCAACCATTTCAAGCATATTTTTAACTGTCATTCCCCATTCAATTTCATAAACACCTGGGTATTTGCAATCTCCTGAAATACTTAATAGTTTAGTACCTGATGAATTCTTTGTTCCAAAAGATTTATACCAATCAGCTCCTTTTTCAATAATTTTAACAACTGAACATAAAGTTTCAACATTATTTACAATAGTAGGCTGATGCATATAACCACTCTGAACTGGGAAAGGAGGACGGTTTCTTGGTTCTCCTCTTTTGCCTTCAGCAGATTCAATCAAAGCTGATTCTTCGCCACAGATATAAGCACCTGCACCAAATTGAATTCTAATATCAAAATCAAAACCTGTTTTTCCTGCAATATTTTTTCCTAAAAGATTATTATTTCTTAACCCTTCAAGTGTTTTTTCAAGATGTGCTTTTAAGTATCTGTATTCATTACGTAAATAAAGAATTCCTTCTTTTGCTCCTATTGCATAACCGCCAATAGTCATGCCTTCAAAAAGAAGATATGGCAATTCTGTTAATAATACTCTGTCTTTAAAAGTTCCAGGTTCGCCTTCATCAGCATTGCAAATAACATAACGATCTTTTGCTTCAAATTTTGAACAAAATTCCCATTTTAAGCCTGTAGGAAAACCTGCTCCTCCTCTACCTCTAATATTTGAAGCCTTTACTTCATTAATAACTTGCACAGCAGACATTGAAGTAAGTTTCCTTAATGCGTTACCCGAAGTATATTCTGCAAATAACACAGGCCCTTTCTTCCTAAGGTTGTTGTTTACCATTGATTTTAGATATGCTGAATTATTAGCACCATCACCAAGTGGATAAACAAGTTCTTCAACTTTTTTTCCTGCCTTAAAGTTTTCAATAAGGTCTTTTGCTTTTGCAGGTGTTAACTTAGTAAATGGGATGCCATTGATTAACGCAGCCGGCTCCTGATCGTTCATCCCGATACATGCAGTACTGTGTAGACCAATTAGACCATCCTTTGTTGTTTCACCGAATTTGCAACCAGCAGCCTCTTCAAAAGCTTTTGCAACTTCTTTGCTGCCCATCATACAGGCAACAACACTATCATTGAGGTAAATGGAATATTTACCCATAGGTTTAACCGAGAAAAAATGGTAAAATGAAATAGTTTGCTCAATATCAACTCTTGATATTTCCAATTTTTTTCCTATTTCTTTTATAGCCTCATCCGGTATAAATCCATACTCCTGCTGAATATCAAGAAGAATATTCATTAACATTGATTTGTTATTATATCTTTCAATGATATTTTGAATTTTTTCAATCATATAAGTTTTTAGATTTATTAAAAAATAATGTTGTTTTTTAAGATTATAAAAATATTTTATATGAATAAGATATAAAATAGTATATTCCCGTATTTATAATACGGAATTTTACGCAAAATAATACGATTTATTACGCATGACATTAGTGTTTTTTTATAATTTTTAGCGTTTTTAGGTTATAAAACATAAATCAAGCAAAGTCTAATTTTAGTCATTATAATTTATCATTTATTTAATATTATGTTAATTACATAAATTATTAAAAGCTTATCATAGAAAACGAATAATTTGTATTTTGTTAATTTATAGATATATAATAACAAATATTTTTAATAAATTATTTTTTATTTATAAAGTTTAAATATACAAAGAATAACTTAATGAATAATTAAAAAAGTTAATTTTTGTTTTATTCTATTTCTGCAAGTTTATTTTTAAAAGCGTAAAGAATTAAATTTATAGTATTAGTTGTTTTTGTTTTAAAAATAAGGTTTGTTTTATGCCGTTCAACTGTCCTTCCGCTAATAAATAGAATTTTACCTATTTGTTCATTCGAGTATCCTTTACAAATAAGATCTAAAACCTGTAGCTCTCTTGTTGAAAATTCAGGAATTTCTAATCTTTCTTTTTTTGCAACTACATCTTTTGTAAAATTTGCTATCAATTCCTCTGAAAAATAATTTCCTCCTTTAATAATCCTTTCTATTGCATTTTTAAAATCAGTGAATCCGGAATTTTTTAACATAAATCCTTCAGCGCCAGCATAAATCATTTTATTAAAATACTTACTTTCATCCAATGTTGTTAAAGCAATAATTTTCATTTGAGGATATTTTTTAATTGCTATTCCTGTTGCTTCAATACCATTTAATACAGGCATATTAATATCCATAAAAACAATATCGGCTTTTTGTGTTTCAATTAATTCCAGAAATACTTTGCCATTAGACGCTTCTCCAACCACATTTACATTAGGCATCATATTTAAAAGCAATTTCAATCCCAGTCTGAAAATTTCATGATCATCAACTATAATTATTTTATACTTTTCCATAATTCATATTTAATGACAAACTACAAATTTATAATATTTATCATAATCCATTTATATTATAAAATGTTAAATATAATAAAAACCTAAACAATAAATGATTTTGTTTTTTTAGTTAAAACAGTTTTTTAGGCACTCCTGCTATAAACTCTTTAAGATAAAAGGGTTCAAAATAAGCTGTATTCACAAATTCACTTTTAAAATAAGCGGCAGATGAAATTTTTGTCATATATTTTGCAGAAAATGAAATATCTTGGATAAAAAAAGCTTTTTCATTTCGGATAATATCCTTACATTTTTCAGCACCACTGCCACCAAATAAAACTATATGTTCTGATAAAATATCTTTATATGAATCTGATGTAATAATATCTGCTTTTATTTCTTTTTTAATTTTATAATTAATATCAAAAAAACCTGTATAAACCTCCATTCTTCGTGCATCAATCATTGGACATATTAATATATTTTTTTTTTCTTTCTGAGGTAATTGTTTAAGATTTGAATTTTCAAATATATTAATTGCCAAACTTTGTAAAGTATTTACAGCAATTAGTGGTTTATTTAAAGCATAACAAATGCCTTTTGCCGTTGACACTCCGATTCTAAGTCCTGTATATGAGCCAGGTCCTTCACTCACAGCAATTGCGTCAACATCATTAATCTTAATATTATTTTCAAATAAAATTTCTTCTATTAATATAGTAAGAAGTTTTGAATGAGAATTATTTTCTTTTGTCTCTTTAATTGAAATAGTATTTTCCCCTTTTGAAAGTGAAACAGAACAAATATCAGATGAAGTTTCAATATTTAAAATCAAAGGCATAATTTGCTATCAGTAATTTTTAGTATTAATTTATTTTAAACTCACAGTTTTATCAAAATTATTATTCTTCATTAAACAGTTGGCCTTTTTCAACTTTTGTAGCTTTCATTTTATTTCTGAGTTTTTTTGATATTACACTGTAAGGAGAAACTACAACCTCATCTTTCAAAGTCAAACCAGATAATATCTCAATATAATTATTATCTTGTATGCCAGTTTTTACTTCTTTTTCAAATACAGTTCCATTTGAATAAACAAAAACAATTTCTTTTGTTAAAACTGTTGTGGTATCTTTTTTAGATTTAGAAGATTTTAAATTTACTTTTGAAGAATCAGATCGGGTTGTTACTGCCTGAATTGGTACAGTTAAAATATTTTTTACTGTAAAAGTCAGAATTTCAAGTGAGGCAGACATTCCCGGTCTGAATGGGTAATAATTTGGATTATTTTTAGGAATTAAGTCTTTATATGATTCCGGCAAGATACTAACTTTTACTTCAAAACTTGTAACCTGATCGGTAGATAAACCTGTAGTTGCATTTGCAGAATTAGCAATTTCAGAAACTATTCCCTTGAATTTTCTATTAAGATAAGCATCAACTTCAATTAAAGCTGTATCACCTAATTTAACTCTAACAATATCATTTTCATTTACATCAACTTTAACCTCCATTTTATTTAGATTAGCAATACGGAGCATTTCTGTACCAGCCATTTGAATTGTTCCTACAACACGTTCTCCCAGTTCAACACTTAGTTTCGATATTGTTCCGCTCATCGGAGCAAAAATTGAAGTTTTTGTTAAATTATCATTTGCTTCATTTAATGATGCTTCGGAACTCTGAACAGTAAATTCTGCTGAAACAACATCCTGCTTTGCTGATTCAACATTGGCTTTTGCTACTTCATAACCAGATAATGCTGTTTCATAATCGGCCTGCGATATTGCTTTTTGTTCCCACAATTTTTTATTTCTGTTATAAGATTGTTTCTGCTGTTCAAAAGTTGCTTTAACTTGTAAAAGACGCGCCTGTACATTTGCAAGATTAGCTTTTGAAGTATTTAATGCAGCTTTCATTCTGTCTAAGGATGATATATAAATATCAGGATTAATTTTTAATAATAAATCCCCTTTTTTAACTTCGTCCCCCTCTTTAACAAGTAATTCTACAATCTGCCCTGATACATCAGAACTGATTTTAACTTCGGTTTCTGGTTGCACTTTTCCATTAGCAGTTATAGATTCAGTAATAGTTCGTTTGCTTACTTTCTCTGTACTTACTTTATAAATATATTCATTACCTACCCAACCCATACTTTTTGCAATAATTGCAAATATTATTAATACAACTGCAACAATAATAATCCATCTGAATAATTTTTTTTGTTTCATATCTGAAAATTATAATTTTATTGGTATTCCTTTATAAAAATCTAAAATTTTTATTTTAAAAAGATATTCATATTTTGCCTGTAATAAATCAGATTTAGCTTTTATCAGATTATTTTTTGCCACATTATAATCTACATAATTTACTAACCCGACATCATATTTTTTTTGTGTAAAATCAAAAGATTGCTGTATTGCAAAAACAGATTTATTTGCAGCATTATATTTATTATATGCAGCATATGCATCTGAATAAGCCTGCTGAATATCTTTAAATAATTGTTTTTTAGAAAGTTCTAAATTGTATTGCGAATTAATTAAATTTAATTTTGCATTACTTACGTTTGTACTTATTTGCCAACCGTTAAATATTGGAATATTCAAACTAAAATATAATGATTTGCTGATATTGTCATTCAATTGATTTTCAAAAGAACGGGTTTTATAATCGTAATTTATTGTATTAGAATACACATTTAATCTGTTTCCTGTTATATCATCAACATATCCAGTTACATAACTTCCATATGATGATATAGAAATATCTTTTTTTGCATCTGAATAACCTGTTCCAAAAGAACCATTCAGGGTTAAAGTCGGATATCTTGCTCCTTTTGCAATTGCTAAACCTTTTTCTGATGATTTAAGTTTAAATTCTGAACTCTTAATTTGTGGCAGTTTATTTAATGCTTCATGATAAATCTGAGTTACATTCAAATTTAATATATTCTCATTTGAAATTGAAATCTCCGGATGTTCTATTTTAAAATTTTCTATTGAATCTAAATCAAGTAATTGTATTAATGTTAAATAAGACATATTTAGTTGATTTTCAGAATTAACTACTTGATATTCTTCAGAAGCCAACTGGGATTCAATTTCTAATAATTTATCCTGTGCAACAGACCCTTCATTAAAAAATAATTTTAATCTTTCAACCTGCTGTTTAGTTACATCAACCTGATTTTTTGCTATAATAAGTAACTCTTCATTGAACAAAATCTGTAAATAAGAAGCTGCAATATTAAGCGACATATCGTTTTTTGCTTTTTCAATATCCTGCAAACTAGCTAAAAAATTATAATGAGATTGTTTATAGGTATTTATATTTTGAAACCCATTAAAAAGAGTAATAGAGCTTACTAAAGAAAAATTATCAGATTTAGTTTTATCATTTGTAAAATCATTTGTAAAAGCATCAACTTTACGTCCATAATTATTATTATGATTAATATTTGCATTTATTGAAGGAAGAAAAGAAATTGCTGACTGCCTTCCATTATTCTGATATATATCTGAAGTGATTTTTTGTTGTTTTAATTGAATATTATTTTTTATTGCATAATCAATACATTTTTCTAAAGACCATTTTTCTTGTGAAAATGCCGTCAACTGAAAAAAAAATAAAATTATAAAAAAACAATATTTCTTCTTATATTGCATATAATATTTCTGTTTTTTGAAAAGCAAAGATATAATAAATTAATAATAATAATTAACGTATTTTGATAACTAAAAATTATTTTTGGAAAAATAAAATATTTATTATATCTTTGTTAGTCCTTTTTCTTAAAAGAAATTTTTGGTTTTAAGTAAAATATAATTGAAATGAAAATAACGTTTTTAATTAGTATAATATTTTGTTCTTTATTATTTCTTGGAGCTATGTGCCGTAAAGAAACCGCACCAAAAGCAGTTATTACAGTAGTTGATGAAGGGGGTGTTCCTGTTAAAGATGCAGAAATCAAAGTTTTTTCAGATCCTACAAGGTATCACGGGAACCAGTCAGGCTATGCGAATGTAGGTTACGTTAATCCTGATGAGAATAAAATTGATGAAACAAAATTCAGCAATGATGCAGGGCAAGCAACTTTTGATTTTAAGTATGAGTGTATTCTTAATGTTAGTGCAAAAAAAGGTCTTGCCAGAAACGATACAATAAGAGGCGAAAGTGCAATAATCCTTAAAATGAAACAAACTACAACAGAAACAATTACTTTAAGAAGATAACCTCAGCTTAATCTTAAATATTTATATTTTTGGTCTAATTAATCTTTTTTGTGTTGCTATTTTGCCAATAAATGATTGATGAATTTTATTCTTATGCAAAAATTAAAAGTCTTATTCAGCTAATTCAGTAGACTTTATATTATTACCAAAAATTTTAATCTTATTTTCTTTAAGGAGCCATCCCAGAGTTATATAAAATTTTTTAAGAGGAATTTTTGTAAGAATTTTCAATTCTTTATAATTCATTTCTCCTTTTTTTTTCAATATATGTATTATTATTTCGGAATTTGTTTGAATTTCATTTTCATTCATATCGCTTAAGCTTAATTATTAAAAAATCCGGTGTTGGAAATTCCAACTAATATATATTTAATAAAGATGTTAAAATAATTCAAACTATAAAATTCATTTTGATTTTCAAATAGCTCTGTGTTTAATAAATAGGGTTAAACTAAAGTAACTTTTTCAATTTCTAAGTTTTTTTTAAATACTTTTTATTGACTCCATATTTCAAAATAATTTGAAATAGTATCTTTTTAGAAATGCCATGTTTTGTCTTTATATCTTCAATCGTAATACTTTTTATTCCATATTTTTAAGCAACTGTAGCTATATTATCCAGTAGCTAATTCATAGTCTTAAGTTTAATAATTTTTACGTAACATCTTTTTAATCTTTTCTTTATATTTTTCCATACTCATATAAACGGAAGGCACTAATACCAATGTGAAAAGTAAAGAACTTGTAAGACCGCCAATAATAACCCAAGCCAAACCGTTTTTACTTTCGGCACTTGCTCCCGATGCAAGAGCGATGGGAAGCATACCAAAAATCATTGAAAAAGTTGTCATAAGAATTGGTCTGAGCCTTTCCTTTCCTGCTTCTATTAGTGCTTCCCTGACGGCAAGACCCTTGTCTCTGAATTTATTCGTAAAATCTACAATCAGAATGGCATTTTTACATACAAGCCCAATCAGCATGATCATTCCAACTATAGAGAAAATAGTTAGTGATTCCCCTGAAAGTGCTAATGCAAACAAAGCTCCGATTACTGCCACGGGTATAGAGAATATAACAACAAATGGATACAGGTATGAATTGTAAAGTGCTACCATAACAAGATACACTAAAATCAAAGCGAAAATAATAGCTGTAAATAAACTGCTAAAAGCATCAGCCTGTCTTTCCATTTGACCTTTATAGTCAATAGTAATTTCAGGAGAATGTATTTTGTTTTTTATCGCAGTTTTTATTTCATCACCAACGTTTCCTATCGGACGACCATAGACTGAACATTTTACAGTAAGACATGAAATACGGTCATATCTTTCAAGTTTATTAGGACCTAAAGACTGAGTAATAGTGGCAAAGTTTTTTAATTCGACAACCTTCCCCTGATTATTTAAAAATGTGAGAGAACCCACGTCGTCAATTTTTTTACGGTTGAATTGGTCGAACTGTACATTAATGTCAAAATCATCGTCGCCCACTGAATATTGCAGGTCTGTATTTCCAGCTAATGCAAGGTTTATAGTACTTCCAACCTGTTGCACGTTAAGACCTAATTGCTCCATTTTTTCTCTGTCGAGTTTGATTTGTAATTCAGGCTTGCTCTTATCAATAGATAATTTCACATCATTTGTGCCTGGTATTTGTTTGATGACCTTCATTATACTATCGCCTACCTCAAAGAGCTTAGTTATATCAGGCCCCCGTAATAATACTTGTATAGGCGCATCATCCGCGTTTCCCATCATGGAGGAAGGAGTAGCACTGACTTTTAACCCGGGAATTTTCTGGACTTCCTTCTTTATCATTGCTGCAAACTCGCTAACAGAAACAGATCGCTGATCTTTCGAAATAAGGTTAACTGTTATTTCACTCTTATTATTTACTCCACTGCCTGTTCCAAAATCAGAACTTGAATAACCGATGTTCGAATAAACTTTAACAACCTCGGGTTTTGTAAGCAAAAGATTCTCTACTTTTTGTGTCA
>Ga0247841_10009155_pt1 | contig 13958 bp, 6 predicted proteins | sample LaCruzMarch2015__2_FD_192410 | JGI IMG/M metagenome (GOLD analysis project Ga0247841, IMG submission 192410) | Freshwater microbial communities from meromictic Lake La Cruz, Castile-La Mancha, Spain - LaCruzMarch2015_18m | ecosystem: Environmental > Aquatic > Freshwater > Lake | place: Spain...
ACTTTTTAATTGAATACTAAAAAAGGGCTGTCAAGAACTCTAGTGATTATCACTAGAATTTTTGACAGCCGTACTTATCACTAGAATTCTTGACTTACCTAAATAAAAAAAATAACGGGAAGTTTTTGGCTTCCCGTTATTGGTTTTTTGATTAAATTTTCATGAAATCTTCCACTTGCACCACAAAAATGGTGGCTCCGCCGACGGTTACTTCCAAAGGGGCGGAAGGCATGATCCCGAACTCGCTGATCACAGAACTGGGAATGAGTTCATTCCGGGTCTTGGAGTGCTCGGAAATGAGTTTGATGATGCCATCAACTTCATTGTCTTTGGCTCCGATCATCAAAGTCGTGTTCCCGCGGCGCAGAAAACCACCGCTGGAAGAAAGTTTGGTCACGAAATATTGATTCCTGACCAGTTCTTTCATTAAGGCCGGGCTGTCATCATTGGAAACAATGGCAATAATTAATTTCATAATAATTTACCTTTCAAAAATATCCTGACCCGGCCGGTTAAAACCGGGTCAGGTTTTTGTTTTTACAGTAAAGCTACATAAGCTTTGAAGGCATCCAAAGCGTCTTTGACGTCTTGTTTGGATGTGAATTGTTCATCGGTGAAGGTCGGCTTGATGTGGAATGGATCCGGAATGGATTCCAAGGTCTTGTTAAGCATGGTCGCGATGGATCCGCGCATGACTCTTGAGTAATCCCAAAGAGCCGTAGACAAAGCGGTCGAATCGCAAGCGGCGATGTTCTGGTAAGTAATGTTTTCGAAATCCAATCCCGCCGCATCCATTTGTTGAATGGAGTTCAGGAAGCCAAGCAAATCGCTGTATTGCAGAGTATCAACGACGTCATCGACCAGGATGTATTCGCCGCGGCGAACCTCACCCGAAGTAACATCGGTCGAAGTAGCGTGATAGAACCACTGGAATCCATCATTCGGAGTCTTGATGAATCCGTTCAATGAGCTGGTGAGCATATCGTCAACCATGTCGGCGACGGTAGCTTCCAAGACACGGGATTCCAGAACGGTTGTGAAGTTGACGCTCATCAAGGTATTCATGTCAAATACCAAGGTTGCGAAATCTCCGCCGGTTGCGGTATTGATGGCGCTGACACCGGCCAAGAATCGACGCAATTCGCCGATATTGGTAACGACTTCATCGGTATAAGTTCTCTCCCAAACAATGTCTTCATTGCTTAAGTAATAATACTTGATTACATCAGCCGGGACAGTCTTGTCAGGGAATATCAAATTAGTTGAAAGTTTGATTTGATTGATGACGGATGCTTCAGTAACTCGGGATTCAAGCAAGGTTTCTTGATCCGGTCCCAAAATGGTATCCACATCAAATTGCGCTGCGGTGTAAGTTCCCGCCGGTCCGATGATGATTTCGATCGAATCCAGGAATTTCACCAATTCGCCGGTTGCACCGTACCACAAAACCCCATTGGTCTGCAGGTCAACCGGGATGATCAGAGTGTCATGCATTGAACCGCCAACCGCAGCTGATTCAATGACATAGCGAACGGCTGAAGCCTCAACGACTCTCGAATCAAGCAGAGTGGCTTGCTCCGGGCCCAGAATGGTGTCAACGGAGAAGTTAGCATTGGCATAAGTTCCCGCCGGGCCGATGATGATGTTGATGGCATCCAAGAAGCGGTTAATTTCATTTCCGCTCAAAGTATACCATTCAGGGTTATTGGTTTCAAGCCCGCTTGGCAAGTACAAAGAATTTCTTAAGACTCCATCAACCGGGTTGGTGGAATCAATGACATATTCAACTACCGAAGCTTCAATGACTCGGGATGTTAACAGGGTTGCCCGATCCGGTCCCAAGAATTTATCGACTTCGAAGGTCGCGGAAGCAAACGCTCCGCCGTTTAGAACGATTTCAATGGAAGCCAAGAAGTCAACCAGTTCGCCGCTTGGTCCGTACCAATCGGATTGAACCCAATCGGAAGGATAGAATAATTGGCCTTGCAATGAACCAGTAGCTTGTTCAACTTCGATCTTATTGACGACTGACGCTTCAATGATTCGTGATCCTAGCAATATCGGTTGTTCAACGTCATCAAAGAATTTTTCTACATCGAAAGCTGCGGTTTCCAATTCGCCGCCATCCAGGATGATGTCAATGGCTTTCAGGAAGCGGCGAAGTTCGCCTTCATCGGTTTCCACTTCCAAAACCAGGGTTCGTTCCCAGGTAATATCATTCGGAATAACCAAACTTCCATTCAAACTTCCGCCCACTCCGGCTTCGACTTCGATCTTATTAATGATCGTTGCTTCCACTACTTCGCTGGCCAGAATGACTTCCGGAATGACATCATTGGCTTCATCAAATAACGGTCGGATCGAGATATCCGCGGTATAATCGGTCATGCCCAGGTTTCTCAGGGCTTTTAAGGTCTTCGCAAGTTCGCCGGTTTCGCCGTGCCACAAGGATTCTTCATAAGTACCGGAATCCGGGTTAAATTTATCAGGCAAAGTGATCAGTGACGCCGGATCGTTCCTCTGAGCTTCGATCTTCTTCACGATGGAATTAGACAAAACCGCTGAACCAACCACGCGGCTGATTTCCGGATCGGTCAAATTGAGGAATTTGGCCGCATCAACTTGCAAGCCGGTGGTAGTGAGGGCACTGATGGCCATCAGGAATTTTCGAAGTTCGCCTTGATCTCCGTACCAATCTTCCTCGGCCAAAGTAACCGGAATGATGATGACCGGATCGACCCGGCTGGCTTCTGTTTCAATTTCCTGAACGATGGTGTAAGCAATGATCTCCGAAGCCACAATGGTTCCGATTTCATCGCTGTCGTTTTCATCAACCACCAAGTCGCCGTTGGTATCAACGGTTCCGTCGGTCAGATTGGTGAAATTATCGGCGCTGATGTTCATGGCTGCTAGGTCCGCGTTGGTTCCAAGGAATACTTCCATGGCCGCCAGGATGTTCGGAATTTCTACATCCCAAGCATTTTCATCATAAAGCGGATCGCCTTCGGTGAATTTCGCCGGCAATTTCAGAGTCGTTCCGGTGGTGGCTTCATTTTGAATGTTGACGATGATCGTATTCATGACGATGTCGGAAGCCAAAATCTCCGGTTGGTGTTCATCGGTCAGAGACGCCAAGGAAATGGTGGTCATGTCCCCGACTCCTTGTTCCGGAGTCGTATTGCCATTTTTCAAATATTGCAAAGCAATGAAGAACCGTTTCAATTCCCCGTTGCTGCCTAAGTAATAATCAGGGGCCGGATTTTCCGGTAAGTACAAGACTTGATACAACGATCCGGTCAGAGATGTCATGTTGGTTAATTCGCTGACCGCGGAGTCAACAATGATTCTTGATTGAACGAGTTGATCCAACTCGGCGTTGGTCAAGGTCAGGATCTTGTCAATGTTGATTTCTTCGTTTTCCACGAGTAAAGTCGCCGAAACCAAAAGTTTTCGCAATTCGCCGTCGGTCCGGTTTTCTCCAATAAAGGTATCGTCCCAGACGAACAACGGATTGGCTTCATCAATGATGATGGCACTCATGCCGCGAAGTTCGTTTTTAATGGTTTCTTTCGCGATCAGGCTGGCCAATACGGTGTCAATTTGTGCTTCCGTCATATTCAGGAATTTCGATGACGAGAAAGTGGTCGCCCCGTCATCCATCAAAATGGAGGCCACGCTGATCAAATTATGCAGTTCGCCGTGGGTTTCGCCCTCATCATACCAAGCGGCCGCATCGCGGCTTTGCAATTCCACCGGAATGGTCAGAGTCGCATTGGCAATGACTTCTTTGACGATGGTCTTGCTTAATATGATGGATCTTAAAAGGGTGGTGATATCCGCATCCGGAAGTCTCATGATGTCCGCTTGCGGTTTAATGGTGGGATTATTCAGGTCAATGTTGCCTTCCAGGTCCTCAACCAAAACAATGCCGACGGCGATGACGAGATTTCGAATCTCGCCGTCCCCGGTCTCGCTATTGTTCCATCTTGGATCATCAGCAGCCAAGTCCACGATCAGAGTCGGATTTTCTCCCGCTCCCAAATCGCGTAACTGCTTGATGATGGAATCGGAAATGATCTGCGACCTAAGGATTTCTCCCAGTTCATCGCTGTCCAGTTCATCAACGACCAAGTCCCCATTGGTATCTTCGGTTCCGTTAGTCAGTTCCAAAACCAAATTGGCATCGATGTTCGGGTTGTTGATGTCATCGGTAGGCTCCTGGAAGATGATTTGAATGGCTTTGATGAGTTTTCGGATCTCGCCGTCAGTTCTGGTTTCGCCAACGAATTGGTCAAGCCAAGCTTCATCAGCGGCTGCCAAATTGACGATCAGACTGGCGGTTCCCACCGTCGGATTGGCAATATCAATGATCTTATCAATGATGGTATCTCTGGCGATGATGGATGTTTGAATGGTCTTTACATCGTCATCGGCCGGATCAATTTCTCCAAGGGTCAGAGTCTTCAGGACATTGGCGTCAACGTTAACGTTGTTTAAGTCCGGGCTGTCCCCCAAAATGACTTTGATGGCCCGAATGAAATGGCGAAGTTCGCCTTCGGTGGTCCCGTCATCATACCAACGAACGTCGGTGAGCGTCAAATTGATGACTAGCGACGGAGCATCTCCCTGTCCCAAATCGTATAATACTTTAATCATGGAATCGGAAGCGATGACGGAAGCGAAGATCTCCCCGATCTCGTCGCTGTCAAGTTCATCAACCACGAAGTCGCCGTTGGTATCAACGGTTCCGTCCGTCAGATTAAGAATGACGTTCGGATCAATGTCCGGGTTGTTTAGATCCGAAGCTGGATCGCTAAAGATGATCTGAATGGCGCGGATGAGTTTTCGGATCTCTCCGTCTTCGGTTTCGGTGTCGCGCCATCTAGCGTCTTCCTGGGTAAGATTGATGACCAGCGAACTGGTATCTCCGCCCAAGCCAACGATTTCTTTAATGATCGTGTCAGTGATGATGATGGATTTAAGGATGGTTCCGACTTCATCGTCAGCTTCCCCGCGATCATTAGTCAGTTCCTTGAGGATGTTCGGATCTACGTTGATGTTATTCAAATCGATCGGGTCTCCCAAAACGACTTTTACGGCCCGAATGAAATTACGAAGTTCGCCGTCGGTGGTCCCGTCATCATACCAACGAACGTCGGTCAGCGTCAGATTGATGACTAAGGCCGGAGCATCTCCCTGTCCCAAATCATATAATACTTTAATCATGGAATCGGAAGCGATCTGCGAAGCAAAGATTTCGCCGATCTCATCGCTGTCTTGTTCGTCAACCACTAAGTCGCCGTTGGTGTCAACGGTTCCGTCGGTCAAATTAAGAATGACGTTCGGGTCGATGTCCGGATTGTTTAGATCCGAAGCGGGATCGCTAAAGATGATCTGAATGGCCCGAATGAGCTTTCGAATCTCTCCGTCTTCTATTTCGGTGTCGCGCCAAGCCGGGTCCTCCTGAGTCAAGTTGATGATTAAAGAAGTTGAAACACCTTCCCCAAGACCAATGATTTTATCAATGATGGTATCAGTAATAATAATGGATTTTAAGATCGTTCCGACTTCATCATCTTCGGCTCCCCGCTCATTGGTCAGGTTCTTGAGGATGTTCGGATCAACGTCGATGTTGTTCAAATCGATCGGGTCTCCCAAAACGACTTTTACGGCTCGAATGAAATTACGAAGTTCGCCGTCGGTGGCTCCGTCATCATACCAACGGGAATCGGTCAGCGTCAAATTGATGATTAAAGCCGGAGTTTCGCCTTGACCAAGATCGTACAAAACTTTGATCATGGAATCAGAAGCGATCTGCGAAGCAAAGATTTCGCCGATCTCATCGCTGTCAAGTTCATCAACGACTAAATCGCCGTTCGTATCCGCGGTGCCGTCGGTCAGATTCAGAATGACGTTCGGATCAATGTCCGGATTGTTAAGATCCGAAGCCGGATCGCTAAAAATGATCTGAATGGCCCGAATGAGCTTTCGGATCTCTCCGTCTTCCGTTTCGGTATCGCGCCAAGCCGGATCTTCCTGAGTCAGATTAATGATCAGGGAAGTCGATACGCCTTCCCCAAGGCCAATTATTTTATCAATGATGGTATCAGTTATGATGATTGATTGAAGGATCATTCCGACTTCATCGTCAACTCCGCCGCGATCATTGGTCAGGTCCTTGAGGACGTTCGGATCAACGGAAATGTTATTCAAATCGATCGGGTCGCCCAAAACGACTTTCACGGCTTTGATGAAGTTTCGGATCTCGTCATCCCAACGCGGATCGTCCGCGGCCAGCGATACGATCAGCACCGGTTCGGTTTCTCCGTCCGGAGTCCCGAATTCAATCAGTTTGTTGATGATGGTGTCACGCAAGATTTGCGAATCAAGGATGTCGCCAAGTTCGTCATCGTCAAGTTCGTCAACGACGCCGTCCAGGTTCGTGTCGGCAGTTCCGTCCGAAAGATTCAAAATGCGGTTCGGATCCACCAGGCTGCCTGGATTATCGAAATCTGGAGCCAACCCAAGCAGGATTGAAGCCGAACGGAACAATTTCCGGAGTTCGCCTTCGGTAGTGATGTTCCCAAGTTCGTCGCGAATGTCTTTCCACTGAGTGACGTTGCTGATGATCAGAAGGCCATTTAATGATCCTTCCGGTCCGGTATATTCTTCCAAAACGCTAACGATGGCGTCGCAGATCAATTCGGATGAAAGCAAAGTGTTTAGTTCTTCTTCGGTGAGAGAGAACAGATCTTCCGGGAAATTAGTCTTGGACATGATGATCCGCACGGAAGTAAGCAAGGAATTGATTTCCAAAGCGGTCCAAGCATTCGGATCGTCAAAAGCCGTGATCTCAAACTCGAAGGACGATGTAGAAATCATCTGATTCAGGATGTTGCTTAAGTTATTTCGGATGATGACGGAAGCCGAAAGTTTGTCAGCCAAATTCGCGATGGTTTCATCGGAGAGGTTGGCCAAATCCGGATCAGTCAATAAGTTCGAGGAAAGAATGGATCCCAAAGCGCCCAATAAGGCTTTGAATTCGGTCTTGCCGGCTTCAGAAGTCCAGTCCCAAGTTCCGATCTCAATGGTCATTCCGCCAGTAAGAGTGGTATCGCTTAGGAAGTAATCCAAGATGTTGCCGATGTTGCCCATTAAAATCTGCGAATCGGAGATGGCGGTCGATAATTCTTCGATGGTCTCGCCGGTCAAATTGGACAAGAAGTTGGCATCGCTGATTCCGAGTTCTACAAGTTTTGAAGCTGCCGTGAACAAAGCGATCAATTCAGTTCGCCCGTTTTCGCCCGACCAGTCAAATTCCGGATCAATGGTGATCGTGAGTCCTTCCGGAAGCTGGACCGAGCTGAGCAAGGAACTGATGATGTTGCTGATGTTGCTACTGAGCAATTGAGAGCCGGAAATGTAATCGGCCAGTTGCTCAATGTTGGCCTCGCTAAGTAAAGAAAGCGGGTCAAACCCTTCATCCATGACCCCGCTGGAAAGCAGGACTTTCCCGAGACCCAGCAAGGAAGCCAAATCGTCGGCTTCAATTGAAGTCGCGGTAATGAAATCTTTATACTCTTCAGGAAGGAAACTTAATCCCACCTGAACCAAAACGCCGTTGTTGTCACTGAGGATGGTAGATTGGAACAAAGCGGTCGCAAAAGCGTTGAGCTCTTCGTCGGTCATTTGTTCAAAATCGATCAAAGCAAAATCGGTTGTGGTAATTCCCAAAGCTTGGAAAGCCGCATAAACGTCGCCCAGATTAGCGATTTCATCTCCCCAATCCACATTATCGAAAACCAAATCGTCGGTCGTTAAACCAAGTTCCGTCAGTTTGCTTATGAATCCTTCGTTGGAAAGCAAATAACCCATCCCAACGCCGCCGATGATGTCAACCAGTTCCAAATCGCCGATGGAATCCAAAAGCGAAGAAACGGTGGCTGCGTCCAAACTCATGTATAATTCCAGTCCGGTCAATTCCGAACCGAATATTCCCAATTGACTGAAATCAACGACGGCAGCGCCGATATTTTCCAATTCGGTTCCATAGTCGATTTCTTGTAGCTGTTCAGCCAGGGTTTCGATGTCCACGAATTGACTTACCGCATCCAGCTGGCTTCCCAGAATGTCAGTTTCGGTAACGATCTCGATCCCCACCGGAATGGCAACCTGGATGATCTTTAGAGTGCTGATGTCTTGAAAGACTTCGGTCAGGATTTCTTCATCCAAGGCCATGACGGCTTCCAAGGTAAGTTCACCTTCGATATTGCTGGTCAGCGTCGAGTAAACCCCAAGGGCTGTTTGCAATTCCAGTCGGAGTTTGACTTGATTTTCCCCGACCGTAAAGGACATGATTTCATCAAAAGCATATTCGTCAATCGGCTGATCCCCGACTTTCAAAAGTCCGGAGGCGATGCCTGCGTAAGTGGTCCGATAATTGTTCATGAAGGCTAAGACGGCATCCATCTGCTCAGTAGTAAAACCTGGGATCTCCAGCGCGGCCGTTTCTCTCAAAATGGCGCCGTCGGAGGTTAAAAGCATGACATAAGGGGCTTCGTCGCCGGTTTCGTTCGTTGGTAACAGGCCCACGACCGAAGAGGTCAGAGAACAGATCCCGGACAATGGAATGCTTAAAAGTATGACGGTCAAAAGTGATTTCAACGCGCCAACCAAGGTTCCGCCCAAGCGAGAACCCATGGTCTTCTTCGTCCGTTTTCCTTCGGCGGTGCGATGACGAGGTTTAACAAATTGATATACGATCCAGAAAAGGACTTTAAAGACCGTATACATCAAAACCAACCACACGATGATGACGGCCAAGCGAACCACCATGAAGATCAGTTGGCTGACCAAAGCAAAAGTTTCCGTTCCTTCGACCATCAAGGCCGCGTATTGCGGATAGTTTTGTTCAATGAATGATAACAAAAAGGCATTTACCGAGGTTACGTCGATTCCGGAAATGTTCAGCGGATAAATCGACGAGATATCGAAAGCCATCAGAAAGGTGGTCAAAACTGGGCTTAAAAACCAACCGAGCAGAAGCAAACCTAAAAAAACGCAAAAATTATAGACCGATTTGAACATCCCGGCCATAAACCCGCCGAGCGCCCCCAATCCGATCATAATCAGAATTGCATAGTTAAAATAAGTGCTGATCTGTGTGATGTCAAAATCTAATGGCATATCTTGTCTCCCAAAACAAGTTTCTTCCTTTCGTTTTAAATAAGGAAAAAGCTTATAAATCTATCCTTTCGTGTTCAAATAAATGCTTGTTAATTCAAAAACATTATATCACGCCCATGGGTAATTGTAAAAGAAAATATTTTTCAAAAAACCGCCGTTTCCCGTAAAAATACCCAGACTTTTTACCAATTCGAATAATTCGCCCGTCATTTCCTTTTGGTTCGTTTTTCGTCATCCCAACTCGCAGTAAATCAAGCCCACCTGATTTTACAAACCAAAGCAAAATGAAAAAAAGTCGTTTATTTTCCAAACGATTTTTTCAAATCAATGCCAAAGCGTTTATGGTTTTTATCAGGGATTTAAACGGGAAATTTGTCATTTTTCGGCTTTGAAACCCCTAAAAACCCATCCCAAAATCGGTTATTTTTTTTAATCAAGAGATTTATCTATTCCGTTTTTTTAATGGCCTTTAAAAGCAAAAAGAAAAACGCCAAAGGCGTTTTTCTGGTATTTAAACTCTATTTCGGGCTTCACTGCTGATCTCACCAACAATGGCCTTCATTTCCTGATAATTGGCTTCAATGTCCTGAACCAATTTAATCTGATTTTTGGCTCGGTCAAGGTTTTGTTCCAAATAATCCACATGGTATTTTTTGTTGTTCATAAGATAATCGGTCAGAAAGCGAATGGCATTTTCCAAAGCCATGATCTTGACGGAATCGACCAGATATTCGGTTTCCCGGTTGGTTATGAATCCTTTTACTTGTTCAAAGAATCCTTTTACGAATTCTTTGAAAAAAGTCATGTTGATTTTTACGAACTCCAAATTGCTTTCGTCTTCGCGGCTGGTAGAAGTGAAATAACGGATGGAATCCCCAAAATCAGTCAAAAGCGTTCCCGGCATGACTGCATCCAATCCGATCAGTCCCCTAAATTGGTAGGTGTTGCTGTCAAAAAGCATGTTGCTCAGCCGAAGATTGTTATGAACGACTCGCAACGGGACTTGACCGGTGTTGAGCAAATTGGAAAGCATGGTCATAACCCCTTGGCGATCATCCAAAAACTTGGTTTCGTTGAACAGCGGAACGGCTTTTTCATAGTCCTCAAAAATGGCTTTTTGAAGGTTGGCATATAATTTGAAAGTGTCATGGCAGTCCGGGATGGTGATCTTCAACTTTTTGGGTTCAAAACCAACCATTGATTTCTGAAAAAGACCGACGCCTTTTCCGATCTCATGGATAAGGGTATTGTTGATCACTTTTTTGAACACCTGAGTGGTTTCCGGAAGAATGAAACCGCGCCAGTAAGTATCTTCGACTTTAACGAACTTTGAGCCGTCGGCTTCGGTTTTCAGCGCCGGCCCGAAAATGACTTTCTCCAAAAGCGGTTCTTTCAAGGAAAAATCGTTGATGGCATTAATGTTCTTGATGACATCTTCCGGATCTTTGAAAACTTCATTGTTGATCATTTGAAGAATGTAGCGGTTATTCTTCGCCGAGGCAAAATAAGTTCGATTGATTATACCCCTTCCGAAACGATCGACGGAATCAACGGAATCAAAAATCCCAAACTTTTTTAAAACTTCAAACATTATCATCAGAATCACTTCCTTTTTTACATGATTTCATTATAACTCATTGTTTTCTTTATTTCAACAGTTTTTCTTGGGCATGCTTTCCGGAATTTTCCAGGCTTCGCTTAGCAATACAACCGCTTTTTCAATGTTTTCTTCGGACAGGGCGGAATAACCAATCACGACCGTTCCCTTAGGCGCTTGGTTTTGGACCTCGAAATAATATTCGCTTAAGCCATGGACCCGAACTCCTTGATCTTTCGCCCGGTTAATCAATTCGGCTTCGCTTAACCCATTTCGAACTTCCAGCAGAAAATGCAGTCCGGACTCGCTGCCTTTGATGTTAACGAAACCGGCCAAACCCATTTTTTCCAAAGCCCCGATCAAAACATCCAACCGGGACTTGTAAACATTTCGCATCCGGTTAAGGTGTCGTTCGAAATATCCGCCGTCCATAAACTTGTAAAGAGTATATTGTTCAAAATTCGGAACGCTGCAAACGTGGAAACTTAGCAATTCCCGGTACTTCTTCAACAATTCCCAAGGCAAAACCATGTAGTTGATTCGCAAAGACGGGGCCAAGCTTTTGGAAAAGGAATTGATGTAAATGACTTTCCCAAACCGATCCAAACTTTGCAAAGCCGGAATCGGCTGACCAACAAACCGGAATTCGCTGTCATAATCATCTTCCAAAATGAAACGGTCCGTCCCCTCGGAAGCCCAAGCCAAAAGTTCCATCCGCCTTTTCATCGGCATGACGATTCCCATCGGAAATTGATGGGATGGCGTGACATGGACAATGTTGGCCCGGTTTTCGATTAATTCATTAACTATCAGTCCCTGTTCGTCCAAACCAACATAATTAATGTTCACATCCTGGCTTTTTAGAATTTCTTTGATCCGGCGATAACCGGGATTTTCAATGGCATAACGGGCGCTTCTACCCAAAAGGGGAACGATCAAATCAAGCAAGGATTCGGAACCCCCGCCAATGACGATTTGGTCCGGCTGGCAATCAATCCCACGAAAACGATAAAGATAGTCAGCGATCGACTGACGAAGCAGATCCAAACCCTGATGGTCGTTTTGGTTCATGACCGACGAATTGTTTTCGGTCAAAACTTCGCGGGCCAGTTTGGCCCAGGTCGTATTCGGAAACAAACGAAAATCCACCACATTGGTCTGAAAGTCATATAGATAAGCGGGAACCGGAGAGATTTTCGGGGATAAATCCGGTTTTTTGGGAGACTTTTTCAAAAGAAATCCCGAGTCGTAACTTTCCACGTAATAACCGCTCTTGGGTTTGGCCAAAAGATAGCCTTCCACGACCAGTTGTTGATAAGCGGCATCGACGGTGATCTGACTGATCTTCAAATGCGCGGAAAGTTTCCGTTTCGAAGGCAACTTCTCTCCCGCCGAAAGTCCGCCGCTCTCGATCGCTTTTTTAATGTGTTGATACAATTGTCGGTACATTGGTATTTTCGAAGGTTTTTCAAAATAAACGGTTAGCATGTTTTCTCCAAACTGATATTATAAAATTATAAAATACTGAGTATTTATTTAATACCAGATTTCGATATAATTATAGTATGTTTGACAATTAATGTCAATGACTTCAGGAGGTCACCATGGAAAACGAACGTTATTCATTAAATAAGCAACTCGCCCAAATGCTTAAGGGCGGAGTCATCATGGATGTCACTACCCCAGAACAAGCCAAAATCGCCCAGGAAGCCGGCGCATGCGCCGTCATGGCTTTGGAAAGAATTCCCGCGGACATCCGCGCCGCTGGCGGCGTCTCCCGGATGAGCGATCCGAAAATGATCAAAAGCATTCAAGCGGCCGTAACCATTCCCGTCATGGCCAAAGTCCGAATTGGTCATTTTGTTGAAGCCCAAATTTTGGAAGCTTTAGACATCGATTACATCGATGAAAGCGAAGTATTATCCCCGGCCGATGATCTTCATCACATAGACAAGACCAAATTTAAAGTTCCGTTTGTTTGCGGAGCCAAAGATCTTGGAGAAGCCCTCCGCCGAATCGGCGAAGGCGCCGCCATGATCCGTACCAAAGGCGAACCAGGAACCGGCGACATCATTCAAGCAGTTCGCCACATGCGCATCATCCAAAGCGAGATCCAAAAGATTGTTTCGATGCGGGAAGATGAACTTTACACCGTTACCAAAGAGTTGATGGTCTCTTATGACCTGGTCCGTTATGTGCATGATCATGGCAAGCTCCCGGTCGTCAATTTTGCGGCAGGGGGAATCGCCACTCCGGCGGATGCCGCCCTGATGATGCAACTCGGAGCTGAAGGCGTTTTTGTTGGTTCCGGAATCTTCAAGTCCAATAACCCGGCCAAACGCGCAGCTGCCATCGTCAAAGCCGTAACCAATTACAATGATCCAAAGATCTTGGCCGAGCTTTCCGAAGATTTGGGCGGAGCGATGGTCGGAATCAATGAACAGGAAATCAAGTTATTGATGGCGGAACGAGGAAAATAAATGAGAATCGGGATTCTCGCCCTCCAAGGGGCTTTTCTTGAACACGAACAGGTTTTAAACAAACTGGGAGTCGAGTATTTCGAGATCCGCCAAAAATCCCATTTGAAGGTTCCTTTCGACGGGCTGATTCTTCCCGGCGGAGAAAGCACCGTCATGGGAAAACTGCTTCGCGACCTTGATCTTTATGACGGACTGCGCCAAATGATCGTTTCCGGCCTTCCCGTTTTCGGAACCTGCGCCGGTTGCATTCTGCTCGCAAAACAGTTCACCAACGAAGAACGCCTTCATTTCGCCACCATGAACATAACCGTCGTCCGGAATGCTTTTGGAAGACAACTCGGAAGTTTCCTCGCCAATGAAACTTTCAATGGCACCAAAATTCCGATGGTCTTCATTCGCGCCCCGTACATCGAAAAAGCGGGAAAGAATGTTAAAATCCTGGCCCAAGTAAGCGGAAAAATCGTGGCCGCCCGGGAGGGAAACCAACTGGTTACCGCGTTTCATCCTGAACTTACCGCCGATCCAACGGTTCACCAGTACTTCATTGACATGATAAACCAAAAATAATGGGTCTGTCAAAAATTCTAGTGAAAAATAAATTTTCACAATCTGTTTTTCGGCGATAAATCGCCCCTGTCAAAAATTCTAGTGATGATTTACCGTCAAAAAAACGCGAAAAAAATAAAGTTCTAACA
>Ga0247841_10009157_pt1 | contig 13957 bp, 14 predicted proteins | sample LaCruzMarch2015__2_FD_192410 | JGI IMG/M metagenome (GOLD analysis project Ga0247841, IMG submission 192410) | Freshwater microbial communities from meromictic Lake La Cruz, Castile-La Mancha, Spain - LaCruzMarch2015_18m | ecosystem: Environmental > Aquatic > Freshwater > Lake | place: Spain...
CGATAAAAGAGCGGCTCAACACCAAGCTCATTCACCTCGTAATCCTCTCTACCAGGAAAGCCTTTGAAAGACTTACGATGCACCAAACAGAAACAACAGGACCGAATGTCATCAATTTAGCCCGTGATCATGGCGTCTTGAGCCAACGAGAACAGAACTTCTACCTTCGAATATGGAATCAAGCGAATCTTTCAGCAACCGAAAGAATTGAAAGAAACCGATTAAATCACAAAATCATCCAAGAACTGCAAATTGGTGAGATTCCTTAAAAACCTAGTAGTCCGTAATGCCAGGGATTGTATTGGTCGGGGAAGGGAATCCCCTCCCCGACCGTTTTTTTGAGTCACATTCGATATAATTTGAGTTGTTTAAACCTTTTTCTATGTTCTAAACTTCCACACCTTTAATAAAATTGGAGAATATAATGACAACAGAAACATCCATGTCATCGAACAGACAATATGAATATTTTGATACTACAGCTTTCGAAGCTCCTTCATATAGCGAAACAGCCGACCCACACAGTGCTATATCGTGCCCCCTTTCAGGTAGTATCGGAAGCTCTATTACAAGCTCCCCGGATCTAAGCGTGGTACGATCATGGGAAAGCGAGCGATCTCCTCAATCTGATCTGGCCAATGCTCAAATTGTCCAACTAAACATGAAGGGATCGGATCATGGAGCTCTCACACGAAACGTCGCTGCGATTGCCCACGATGTTTTGTCTTTGGGAGCTGCGAGCGAGCAGCAGCCTATAATCAATTTTTGGCAAAACCAAGACGTCAGACCCGTGACGAAATAACAATTCTTCGGATTTGATCTACAGCGAAAGCTCTCTGGGATCGACTTACGATCGTCGATCCCCGAGAGCTTTGTCCAAGCCAAAAAATTAAGAATTTAACCGCGCCCAGAATATCAAATAATTGCATTTAAATAACTTAAGGCCTGAACTTATAAAAATAAACATCTCTATAATTTCATATTAAATTGATAATATTATAATTTTTAATTATCTATTTAATTAACTTTTGAGTTATACTATATATTATATTCGCTAATAATGGCATTATTTAAAAAACTTAAAACGGGAGAACTCAGTGTCTGTTTTTTTTGATTCTCGATTTTTTGAAAAGCCGATTAACTGGGAAACCCATCGTGCCATCATCCAAGGCAAACGGCTTGTCGCCACAAAAATGGAATTGGCAAGCAACTGCTTTTCAAATGGCTTTCGAGAGTTTGTTGATGACCCCACTTTTTTACCTTCATTAATGACCCTTGAAACAAAGCAGATGAACCTTTTGCGATTTAATCTTAAAAAATTGCTGAAAACCGACTCTGATTTACCAACCCAAGACTCCGGCCTGCTTCGAATGATCGGGATTATTGAGAATGTGATTAAAGAACGAATCGGCCGGCTACCGAAATCCTATCCAATGCCGATTCCTGATTATTCTCCAAAACTCAGTGCCATTTATGATCGGTGCGCAGATGTGTTTGAAGCGTTCTTGGAATCGCATACCATTTGTTTTCATGCGCAGAGTCCCGATTTCATTCCATATCAATATCTATTGAAAATGATAGAAAAATCAGAAAACCCCGGTACTTATTTTCGAAATAGGGTGATTTTTCGCGATTATCGACATCCCGAACCATTTTTAACAGTTAAGCAATATGCGCCTGATTCTGAAACCGACGATACTGAACCCGCCAGAAGCGAATCGGTTCTGTCTGTCGATTTATGCAGTGCAAATATGGAACGCGGTGAATCCGCATTCTACTACCTCAGCCAGGCTGAAAGTGCTTCAGATTCAACAAAGGTTTTGAAAAAGCCTTTAAAACGTTTATTAGGTTCTTTTCAAATCGAGGTTGATCAGCAAAAAAAAATCGTTCAACAAATTCGTGCGATTCAAGAATGGCTGAAAGAACACTCAGGAGGCTGTGGAAATATGGTTATGATTTGCCTCCCCAAGGAAATCGCTTGTGCTAAGAATTCACCTCTTTGGATATCCGGACCAAATGGGTGGCTTTATAAAGAAGTCGGTCCACGAGAACCCATTCTCGATCTATTGCAGCAGGGTCATATGATTGAATCGCGTAAACATTTGAAATTGAAGACAGATGGCTTTTGGGGCGGTGACCTTTCGATTCAGGGACGTATCATGACTCATGCAACCAGACAAAAAGAGATTCTCAGTTTTCAACGAAATGCAATTCCTCATGCCATTATGCGAGAATGCAAAGAGAGGGTGGAGGAAATCGCGCGGGAGCTGATTTCTGCGGGAAGGCGCACCTAAGCAACTTTCCCAGAGTCTTCCCAAGTCATAGAACGCTCCCTATAAATAATACAGCTCTGTTCTCGGGATCAGGCTCTTCAACAGCCCCCCATGAAAATGCTGAATATATGCGTGATCATTTGAACCCTGAGTCATGCTCCAGTTGAATATTGAAGGGAGCTCGACCAATGGTGTTTGATCCACTAAAAGGGCTTTGGCCAGCGCGTGCTGATCAAAGGCATATCGGTCATTGCGCTGTTCAATTTCCTGTACCCACCTGAGAAGAATGCTCGCATCCTTTCGAAATGCAATAACGCCGCAGTTATAGTAGACCTCATTAACTCGAATAAGCCCTTTTTTTCTATGCAGATGCTGAATCTCTTCAGACTCTCTGCATAAGGCAATATTTGCTCCCAGGCCTAGGCAGTTAAATAAAGGCTCCAATGGCTTTAAAACCTGGCAATCTAGATCGATCCAGAGAGAACATGCAAATGGGGATTGAAGCAGAGCAAAAGGCTTTTTAAAATAGATCATGCGATGAGTCCAAATCGCTGCGCTATATCGTTGTTCCCAGAGCGCCCGTTTTTTACGAGAACGAACGATTTTTTCCACAAAAGGAACTTTATTCAGAGAGAGGCAGGTTCCTCGATGATGACAATAGGCAATGCCCTTAGCTGTCATACCAAAATCAATAAAAACAACCGGGTAGTCATTGCAAGTGGAATAATGATTCCACCACCAAGGGAGAAGCCATTCTTGATTGGCATCGCATCCAACAATAATTCCTTGCATATGGCCACCCCCTGTTTTATTTATACTGCCCGCAGCAATGAATTGTTAGACCTTTGTTGCCGCCAACTGCTTTCGCTCGTCAGAAGAAAAGAAAACCTTATTTCCCTGCCGCGCAGATAAGACATGTTTTCCGATCGAATCAAAAGCCCCTACAATATTCGAAGATTCGTAATAGGCGGTCTGTCCGGCAGCAAGCCCACATTTTTGCGCAACAGTAATTGCACCGAGATCCGCACCAAGGAAGACGAAGTCCCACCCCCGAGCCTGATTTTCCTCGATCAACTTTTTGACCTTGGCAATAGTAAACTCGCGACTCGCATTCTCTTGTCCATCAGTGACGATTGCAACAACGACGTGAGCCGGTCTTTCTGACGGATTCATTTTTTCAATCTTTTGGCTCATCTCGATAACCGTTCTGCCAATCGCATCCAAAAGAGCGGTGGAGCCTCTCGGCTCGTATTGTTTTGCAAAAGCATCTTGATCCACTTTGCTCAAGTCAGAGAAATTATTGAGGACTTGATACTCATGATCAAACTGAACTAAGGTGAATGATGCCTTCTCTTTATTTTGTTTCTGAGTGGCAATAAATTGCTTAATACCGCCCCTGGTATCTTCGGCAACACTCTCCATCGAACCTGAACGGTCAACGATCAAAGCAATCGCCGTATAATCACTTCTCAACTGAATAGCCGCACCCATTTTTCATCTCCAGGCTAAGAATTATTTTCATGGTAAATTTTACGATTAAGACAATTAAGAATACATTAAAAAAGTTTTCAGAATCGGCGAGCATTTGGTTTGCTCTTTCACTCGAATTTAGAGATTTTTTGAGGACAGGGTTTGTGTTCCAATGTATTGCTGAGATCAAAGTCAACTTGCAGCAAATTAAAGAGATCGATGAAAAATCAAATGTTCAGGCCGATAGCGGTATATTTACCGCCCTATTTGGCAACAACGGGAATGATTGCCAAAATAACAGCAGGAAGAGCATTGTTGCCCATATGAAATGCGGTAGAATAAAATAAGTTTCCTGTTGACTCCTGAATTGCGCCTAGAATCAAACCTAAAGCAAACTTGTGAACAATCGAGACAGCTCCATTCATTGGATAGGGATTATTCGTGTGAGCTAGAGCAAATGCTGCTGAACTAAAAGCAATCCGTACGATTTTTGCTATTTTGGTGTTGATTGCTGAAGCATATTGAGGAGCATTTTTATTTAAAATTTGAGTGGGAATTTTTTTTAACAATTGTTCTTGTAATAAATATCGAAACAAAAACTCTTCGCAAATCGGTCCATACATCCCGGCGTACGATAACATTCCCTGGATCATAAATAAACGTTGCGGAAATGTGATAACGTCTATAACCAATTGAATCCATGTTGGTGTTTTTATTTCAAAATTAATTACAGGATAACTCGTTAGAGTTAAAACGGGTACGCTTGCAAAAGAAAATCCAATACCTTTAACATAAAACTTTGAAAATGTTGAGCTGTTGGTTGGCGTTAAATTGGTTGGATTTAGAAAATCATTTTTATGAATCAATTTATCTTGATCTTTAGAAACAACACCTATCACAGGAGTTGTTGGAAAACTAATCGCTGGCACAATAAATCCTATTTATTGCATCAAAGGATAGATGAATTGTCATTGTTTTTAAACTGTTTTTATAATTTAAAAAACATTCTTTTATTTGTTGCGATTTAATTAAAAATTAATACGATCATAAGGAAATAAGTGAATAAGAAACCATCTAAAAGGATCTTCATGCAAACAGCTCGATTGAATTTTTCTTTGTGGCTCGTATTGTTCGTCGTTTTTCTTGACCATGTCGGAATCGGGCTGGTTTATCCAATGTTTTCTTCCATGTTGTTTGAGCCGGATAGTCCATTCATCGATATCGGAGCATCGAATGCGATAAAAGGCTGGTATTTAGGAGCGATGCTTTCAGCTATGCCGTTCGCAGCTTTTTTCAGCGGTCCCATTTTGGGCACTCTCTCCGATCAAAAAGGACGAAGGCCGTTATTTGTGTTTTGTCTAAGCCTAGCGATCGTGGGATATGTTTGTTCTGTAATTGGTGTCATTGCAAAGAGCTTGATCATTCTCATCGGCTCAAGGATTGTCGTGGGGCTGGCTGATGGATCGATGGGAGTGGTCAGCGCGGCGATTTCTGATTTAAGTCCGAATGATTCAACGAAGGCAAAAAATTTTGGATTGTATGCAATGGTCAGCGGCGTCGGATTTGCATTGGGACCTGTTTTGGGAGGCATATTATCTGCTTATGGCTTTACCTTTCCATTTTTGTTTGCGGGATTGGCAACGCTGCTTAATTTATTTCTAATTTGGATGTACTTCAACGAGACGCATACAGTGCGTAAATCAGCCGTAATTCGCTTCGCCGATGGAATCCGCAATTTAAAAAAAGCCTTTCTCATTCAGCCTTTACGAGTTTTGTTTCTCGTTTCTGTTTTCTTTTGCGTTGGCTGGTCGTTTTTTTACGAGTTTCTTCCGGTAATATGGATTTCGGATTATGGATTTGATCCGGTGCGAGTCGGGTTCTTTTTTGCATATGGGTCGGGATTTTATGCCCTATCTTCCGGAGTGTTGATTCGCCCTATTGTCAGTCGATGCAAACCCTACCGGGTTCTGTTTTATTCATTGTGCGCCTTGGGCATTGTGACAATTTTGCTTCTACTGCATCCTGGCGCGATATGGATTTGGATTTATCTGCCAATCGTAAATTTCCTGGTTGCATTGATTTTTCCCACATATACCACGATGATTTCCGATTGGGCTGGCCGCGATGCGCAGGGAGAAATTTTAGGTATTTCCGGATCCCTTCAAGCCTTGGCATTTGCGATCAGCCCCCTTGCCGGCGGCTTTTTGGTGGGCGCAAACACTCATTTGCCGATGTTTGTTGGCGGCCTTTCGATGTTATTTGCAGCTTTCTTCATTTGGATTTTGCTTCGTAAGAAGCTATATACCGAACTTCAATGAATTCACGGGGGTATTAACCAAAACAGTAAGCAATGAGATTTGAAGTTAATTTCTTGATATTTAGACCATTAAAAAAAGCTGTTGGTGCCCGTGTTTTTGAAATCGTGAAAACTCAAGTTGGCTACCAGATAGAGTCAACCAACGATCATCGTGTGGCGCTGACAGTTCATAGTAGCAGCAATCATTGCGTGTACGATCAAAACTATCCGGAAGATGTTGAAGTAATCAGACAATTTGGCCAAAGAATCATTGGACAATTACGCGCTATGCGGCATGGCGGTATATAACCTCGATTTTGTATACTGCTGTCTGCCTGATGCTTTGATGTTAATTTTTTAAAAAACCATAATTTCTATAACCCATTTCAATATCTGAAAATCCTTCTCTTTGCCAGGCTAAATGAGGAATGAAGCCATAACAGGGATATTTTTTTTGAACATTAGATAAATGCACATCTACCTGAAGATCAAATACATTAATAGAATAAAACTCTTCAATCAATACACTTAAGTGCGATTTCTTAACAATGTAGGCATGAGTAGTATACGTATTCGAAAGCCGATGAACATTATTTGCAATCATATTTATCGTACTGGAATTATGACTACCACCTAAATACAATAAAACCCAGTTATGAGGCACCTGTTCAATCCAGAGATTGTATTTCTCAACCCACTCGTTATCAAACACAACATCATCTTCAGTAATGAGAAAAACCTCACCCGGTTCATTCAATAGTTTAATATAAAGATTAAAATGAGATAAAACACAGCCAATATGCCCAGAGGTAATTTTTCCTCTGACATTTAATAAATGTCCATCTACAGCTTTAAAAAAATCAAAAGGTAAGTTAAATTTAGAAAATTCTTGAATTGCTTCTTTTCTTCGATCGGGCCTTCGTTCAAGATTTACACAATAGATTTTATCAATTGCTCTTAATAGCATAATTTTCAACTTATTACCATTTATAAAGTTTCAAACTACTTATTAATAATATATTCATTAATTTCCTTGTAAATATTTTTAGAAGTTTCAATAAAATCATGAAAATCAGGGTTATTCATAAATATATCAAGAACTGATTTATCAAAAACTTTATGAGGATTTTTTCCATATTGTGATAAATGCCATAGATGATAAAGCTCTACAGGTGGATTGTTTAGGCCGACAATATTTTGAAATTTTTCTACTTTCGCCCAAAAAAACGCATCTTCCGGCGCATATTCCCAAAATAGTTGTGAATCAAAACCTCCAACACGTTTAAATAATGATCTAGAAATTGCTACAGACCCTCCAGGTGCGCCAAACATACCAGGCCTAAAATTTCCTGAATTTTTAATCACACTTTCCAATGAATCACCATCAATTAACCTTCTAGTATTCGATTCGTCGATATAATTTACTCTTCTTTTAGAAAATGCCTGAACTATTTCAGTAATCAACAATGTTTCATAAAGCTCTTTATAAAAATCGCAAGAAACCAGCAAATCGCAATCATGAAAATGCAAAAATTTTGACTTTGTTATTCCTTCACCTATATTATGACAGATACATTTGTTGAACAATTTTCCGCCTGAATCCAACCATCTATAGTATACATTTTTAAACCTGGAACAAATATCGGAAGCAATCGATGTTTGCGAATTCTCAACCACCACTATTGCTAAACTAAACTTTACACTTTCGTAAGATTTTAAAAGAGATTCAATCGACTTTTCTAAATGTAAATACCTATACCTAAAAGGTATAACAGTAACCAAGTCATGTACTTCGCTTATCATTTCAACTGAACTTGGCTTATACGTATTTAACACTTCTCTTTTTCTAAAATTTGATAGGGAAGACAGGTTATTAAAGTTTTTATAAACTGTTGGATCGCCCATAAAAGGCCAAGTCTCTTCGCTATCATGTTTTGGTAAATGACTAAGAAAGTCAAAGTATTCTCTTGTTTTATTAAAATTTAATTCCATTTTACCACTGACTATATGAGTCATTTTCAATAGAGTAAATAAATAATCCCTTAACCACAACTATTTTAAAACAAGCTCAGAGATATACTGAACGCGACACAAAACATCACTATAATTTACCTCATATAAAATAAATTTGACTAAACTTTCAGAAAAGGCAATATTTATTTTGAGTTGAATAAAATTACGCGCATTCTATAATAACAGCCCAAATTATCCAAAACTGAGGAAATATGGTACGTATTGAAAATTTGATCTATTCTTTTTCTACAAGCGCCAAAAAATTTGTTAATGATTGCATCGATTTAAAAAATTATTCTACCATGAAACATGAAGAGCTTCAGAAAAAAGTAACTTCTATTGCTTTGCGTGTATTAGCATCTGCGATCGTTGTGGCAGGGATTTACGCCTTCACTGCTGGCAGCGCCATGATTTGCGGCGTGCATTCTTTTACTGCTTTGGTTGCATTGCTCGGAAAAGCAACCATTAAATCACTAGCAATTAGTGCGCTTGGTTTAGCCATCCTGATTCCAACGGAGATGGGATGTAACATGGCATTGACATCGGCTGCCGTCATTTCACATCGCTAAAAACATATCGGCCTGAAGCTTTGATTTTTGAGTGCAAAAATCAAAGCTTCAACCAAACCAGAAAAATCGAAATTTCTGCTGAGTCAAAGCCGCTTGCTAAATTCACCATTAATGAAGAACTCCTCGCTGAAAGGAGGAGATTCTTCCGCCGCTTATCGCGTTATCATATAGCTTGCCTTGACCCACCCCTGAAGGAATGCGATTGCCGCAAGCTGTGCGTTCAACGAGACTCTAACTCAGCAACTTTTTTAATTGCTTCATTCAAGTAACTGCGGCCATTCACGATAACACGAGGCGAAACTTGTGATATCATTCTGTCTGCATAGGAAAACTCTTCTTTGCCAAAAACATAATATCGGCACTCTGGTTTATCGTTGCCATATGAAATACCACAACCATAATGATTCTTGATGGATATCCTTTGATTACGATCATTCCAAAGCAGGACATTCCCTAGATTTGGCCCAAATCGCATTCCATTCGGATCGGAAAATAGATATGATATTCGACTCACCCTATCTCTCAGATTTTTAAATTGATCGACATAAGGCTCTTGAATCTGCGCACCATTATTCTTCGTTTGAGTTGAATCAACAATTATCGCCATGTTAGTCACCATGAAAAAAAATTAATAAATAGAAATTCCAACACCGCGTCAAAAACCAATGTAAAATGAAACAGGCCAGCGATTTGAAAACAAATTTATCCCATTTTTTTTATTGGCACAAGTCTGATTTTAATTGAGGCTTTATGCAAAGATCAGATAACATTCTATAAATTTTCTATTAAGCACCATGCAGACTATTTGTAAAACTCAACCTTTCTTACCAAACCCTCACCAAATTGCTGTTGTTCCGTCAAGAAAGGATAGTCTCTGCGGGCGCATTATGCGTGTTAGCATGTTTCAAATGGCTGCAGCATACGATGGATGGTTGGAGCGCTTGGCATTCAAATGGCGGTGGAATCAACTTCATCAGGTCAAATGCTGCTCTGAGCAAGGCAGATACAATCCTGTAAGATGTCGCGATTCTGATCGTATTTTATCCGAATTGGGAGGAGAAAAATTTTCCGTAATTCCTAGAGATAAAGAAGCTCGCATCAACGGAATTTACTTTGACCCCACGGTAATCAAAAAGAAAATCGCAGCCTTAGGTGGAAGTTGGGGAAAAATAGAGCATGATGGTAAAAGCCACTTTGCTATTCGTCCTCCAAAAGTGAAAACTCAAGAGTGGAAAAAAAATGCTGATAAAGTTCTCTTACAAATGTATTGGAAACCGGCTTCCTGGGATAAAGACCTGATAATTACAGCAGAGGATGTGGGAAACGCTCTTCCATTAGGAGAAAATAATAAGTGCGTATTAATTATTGATGTTACCGTTCCTGCACCCATGCAGCGAAGAGAAATTGGAAAATTTATTGGTCTTGGCTGCCATGTCGCTATCAGTAACGCAAGAGGAATTGTAATCGATCCAAAAGAAATTAAGCCTCAAACAGGAGTAATTACAGAAGCCGCTTGCTACGAAGATTTGGGTTGCGTGATGGAATTTCTTCATACTGAGAAAGGAATCGCTAAATCTCAAGTGATTTTGAGAGGAAATTGTTTAAATGCGGCAATCGCTGTCCATCTTGTAGCTAAATACGCAAAAAATGGGATCAATGCCTTTTTAGACAATGTACCCCTATCTCCGCGAGAAATCCTCGAGGGATATCCCAAATTGCTAAAATTTTATGATTCCTACATCGGAGCTACCAAATCACTCCCCGCTTCCCCTTTGCGACAATTGGGCATTCGGGAAAATGGCTTTGATGCGATGGCCACGATCCAAGACATGCCTGTTTTTCCAGCTTGCGCTAGTAAAGTTTTATTTGTTGGAACCAAGGGAGATATCGCAACTCCTCCCGAAAAAGTAAAGCATGTTTTTCATCAATTAAGCCGCAAATTACCTTTCAATTGTAAATACTTTTGCCAAGACTTGTCCCAAATCCCTAACGGGGAAAACCTCAACGCCCATATGGCTTCTTCTATTCGCAACCCTCAAGTTCAAGAAATTTTTCTGAAACATTTCGGATTATGCAGTTCAAATCAAACGTAAAAAACTGGTAAAATTCGAACGATTAAAAGATTGAGAGCAAGAAACTGCACAATACGCTCAAACGACAAGGAAACATATGGATTTTAAAAGTTTATTGGATGCATTGAATTACAACTTTACGTTGCTTGTCGTTTTCCCCGCAATCGTCTGCATCGGAATTTACCTCACCCTGCGCCTCCGATTCGTACAAATAACGAAATTAAAACAGAGCTTTTCCTGCCTTACCCGTAAAGACCAAGCTCAGGGAAACATCAGCCGCTTCAGCGCAATGTCAGCCGTCCTGGCCGGCAATTTCGGTACAGGGAATATCTCGGGAATGGCTGTGGCGATCGTCACAGGCGGACCGGGAGCATTGGTTTGGATGTGGGTAATGGCGTTCTTTGGAGCGGCGATCCAATACGCCAGCTGCATCCTGGGTGTAAAATACCGGCAAAAGACGGATGCAGGCGAATACGTCGGCGGCCCGATGTATTACCTAAGAGATGGTCTAGGCTATAAGACAATAGGAGCCCTCTTCGCTTTGTTTACCATCTTCGGGTCACTCACCGTCGGTAATTTTGCCCAGATCAATTCGGTCATTCTCCCGTTAGAAAAAATGGGCTTTAATCCTTTCTATTGCAGCCTTGTGATTGGAGTTGTGGTAGCTATCGTCATCCTCGGAGGAATCAAACGGATTGCAAAATTCGCTTCCTATATCGTTCCATTCAAAGCCATTCTTTACTTGAGCGTCTCCTTCATCATTATCGCCCTCAATGCCGACCGGGTTCTACCCGCCTTCGGCTTGATGTTCCGACATGCATTCGATTTTACCTCAGTCCTCGGGGGTGTTTTAGGCGCCGGAGTGCTCAAAGCCATTACCACCGGATTCGACCGAGGATTGTTTGCGACCGATGCCGGCACAGGAATCGTCCCGATCCTTCAATCGAGCGCTCGATCTAAAGATCCCGTAATCGATGGCATAGCAACCCTATTCGCTCCATTAATGGTCATGATCGTATGCACTGCGACGGGACTCATTCTAATTTTAACCGGAGCCTGGCAAATTCCCGGATTGGAAAGTACGAACATGGTTACTCACGCCTTTACCATAGGACTTGGCTCCCCTATTGGCGGCTATATCGTAATGATATCATTGGTTCTCTTTGCCTTTACGACAATCCTGGCCTGGGCCTATTGCGGTGAAAAAGCTCTCGGATATTTAATCGGACCAAAAAATGGGCGCTGGTTTAAGTATGCTTTTATTGCATTGATTCCTGTCGGCAGCTTAATCCACGTGGGAATGATTTGGACTTTGGCCGATCGCAATTACGCTCATGGTCGTTACGAATTTGATTGGAGTGATGGGATTATCTCGCCGCGTGATCGAAGACAGCGAACAATTTGTACTGCCATCGACATAAACATTTGATTTTTCATTGACCCTTCAGGCCGATAGCAGTAAATAATGGCAGCTGATTGCTAAAAATGAAAGCGGTGAGCCCTCCTATGAACCTATCCAATTAGAAGTTTTCAATTGATTTTTACATGGATAGCTTCATTATTATTGTCCGTTGAAGTATCATTTAAATTAAAAATCACTTAACCTTCTCATTTTTAAATTCATTTACTAAAAGTTTGCATTATATATAATCCAAACATACCAAAAAAGTTAAACATCAAGATCGATTAAATATAAATGATTATATAATAACAAATGTTTGATAAATTAGTTTTTATGAATGATAAACAAAATTATCCAATATCAATTTATTCTGATAGGAAAATAAATAATAATATTTTCTACTTAAACACATCACTTGCATCAAATAATTCAATATTTTTTGAAGGATGCAGTATACAGACTACATAAAAATTATATTATTCACTATTAAAAGAGAACTGTGGACACATAATAACAAATCCCATTGAATATTTTATTCCGAAAATTTATCTTTCATGTTTTGACATTAAAAATATCAAAACATTCATGGCGAAATTAAAAAACAAAAAGAAAAATTTTTATAGTTAACAACGAAGTTGATTCTAATCAAAATCCAGACTGTAAACTTGATCTTATTATCGAGACAATCGATAATAATTTTAAAAATATTAAAAAATACAACGTATTTTATTGCAAACACATTATGAATTCAACAGACAAATGCGACATAATTGAACGGCTAATTTTAGTACATTTTGTGATACGATTATTGGAAGGTCAAGCGGAGTATAGATTTTAAGTTTAAATGAAGATAACGTTATAATTAACCCTAGGAAATTCATATGTTTTGCTATCGACGATTATCTTACAGGCCGAGCAGACATTGGCATTGGAAGAGTAATTACAAACATGAAAAACAAAATAATATTTAGCACAGATTTTCACATAAAAAATATGATTCGAACCATAACAGACAATCTATAAATTTTTAATACGACGACTTTGTGAAATACCAGGTTCGGTATTTATAAAACATAGAGAACAATAAAAAATATTTTAATAAGAGATTTTAATAATGAACACACTAATTATCAATAGTATAGCGCCAGCCTGCGGCGTCTACCAATTCGGAGTCAATCTCTATAACGTACTTAATTCGGCACAATCACCCTATCAATGGCACATCGCATATTGCGCCTCTGGTGCTGATGTTATAAATGCCGTCAACACAATCAAACCAAGGGCTATTATCTTCAATTACCACGAGCTCACACTACCATTTGTAACCCCAGACCTAATCAAACAAACTGAAAAACTTTGTATTGGAATGTACCATGAAATCACACAAGAAGTAGCTGATACCATTATGCCCGATCGATTCCACCATTGGATTTGCAGTGATCCATCTCTTGTTACCAAGAACCCGCATATTTCTAAATTCAGTAGACCGATATATCAGTGGCGCAATCCATATCTCATTCCTCATGTTCCTACTTTCGGAACGTTTGGGTTTGGATTTGTTAATAAGGGATTCCCGAGAATTATACAGGCAGTTCAGCAGCAATATGATCATGCCGTGATTAGGATGCATATTGCTTCCAACAAGTTCGGTAACCCTGATGAAGCTCAACAACGGGTTACTGAATGTTTGAATCTAATTAAAAAGCCTGGAATTAGCATTATTGCCACTTATAATCTGCTTTCTCCAGAAGAGTTAATGAACCTATCTCAATAAATTTTTTGAATTGATGTGACGATTCTGATATGATGTTTCTCCTTTCGGAGGAACATTGTGGCTAAATTTCAAGAACTTAAAGATGATC
>Ga0247841_10009158_pt1 | contig 13956 bp, 14 predicted proteins | sample LaCruzMarch2015__2_FD_192410 | JGI IMG/M metagenome (GOLD analysis project Ga0247841, IMG submission 192410) | Freshwater microbial communities from meromictic Lake La Cruz, Castile-La Mancha, Spain - LaCruzMarch2015_18m | ecosystem: Environmental > Aquatic > Freshwater > Lake | place: Spain...
TGGCGACGAGCAGATCCGCCGACGAGTTCTTGACGCCGACTCCGATGACGGTCTTGTTGTTCTCGCGAAGCTTGCTGACGAGCGGGGAGAAGTCGGAATCGCCGCTGATGAGCACGAACGTGTCTACATGCCCCTTCGTGTAGCACAGGTCGAGCGCGTCGACGACCATGCGGATGTCGGCCGAGTTCTTGCCCGATTGGCGGACGTGCGGGATCTCGATGAGCTCGAACGACGCCTCGTGCATCGCGCTCTTGAACTCCTTGTAGCGCGCCCAGTCGCAATAAGCCTTCTTGACGACGATGCTGCCCTTCAAGAGGAGCCGCTCGAGCACCTTGTCGATGTCGAATTGCGGATAGTTTGCCTCGCGAACGCCCAACGCGATGTTCTCGAAGTCGAGGAACACCGCCATGTTGATGGTCTCCACCGCATGTGCCGTCGTCATAGATCCCCCAGTCATCCTGTGCTGCGCCCGTCAGTCAGGTGGTCAGCCGCGATGTCTCCGACAAGAGCGCCGCAACCGTAGCCTGCGGAAACGCGCGGATCAAATCGCGCAGCTGCCACCGGGCAAGCGATTGCCGTCTCAGCTCGAGACGAGCTTGCTCAGCTTCTCAACGCCGTCCGCAATCCGCCGATCGAGGCCCTTGCCCATCCAGTTGACGACCGCCGACCCACGGACCGCGGCGCCCTTGGCCTCGCACAGCTTTCGCATCTGCCGCGCGGCGCGGTTCCCGCCAAGCCAAGCAAATGGGAAGCCCTGCGTGATCAGGCAGACCACGCTCCTCTTCTCGAGAGACCCAATCTGTCCAAGGCACTTGGCCATCACCGCAGAGAGCGAGAACGCCTCCACCGCCGCACCGATCACGAGAACGTCGTACGGCGCCACATCCGGCAACGGCCCGAGCTGAAACTCCCTCGATCCCGACTTGCGTTCCCCGACGAGCTTCACCTGCTCCAAGACCACCGAGTGTCCGGCCGCCGCCAGCTTCTCCTTCAGCTTCGTAGCGACTGACAGCGTATTCCCCGTTTGCGAGTACACGACGATCCCGATCTTCATCTCATCCCTCCGTTACGCTCCGTTCGCGTCGCATCAGTCTACCGGATCGTCGGCGTCCGCTGAAGCCATCTGCGCCGCTGCGGGGAACGGCCGATCGTCGATCGCGTTCGGCACGTCGCGCACGGGAAATGAGTATGTGTCCCCCGATTCAGTCATCTGAGGAGTCGCTGTCTCCCTGGAGCCGTTGGGCGAGTTCATTACCCAGCAGTCGCTCAAGGTGCGGCGTAACGCGCCAGTAGTCCTTCAGAGCCTTGTACTCCTCCATGGAGTGGGCGCTCCCGGACTCGGACGTCTTCACGGCACGAATCATCAGGTTCTTCGCGGTGTGCTCGGTCGAGACGAACTGAATCACGTCCGTGCGGTAGCCCATGATCCGCAGGATGGCCGCCCGGAACGTGTCCGTCAGGATGTCCCCAAGGCGCTCGCCGAGAATGCCGTGACGCGAGACAGCCCTGAATGGGCCCGGCACTGGCATGTGAGACAGCTGCTCCTGCAGCTCATGTTGGCAACAGGGCGCGCTCATGATGAGCCGACTGCCCCAGCGAATGCCTCGCGCCAAGGCATCGTCGGTCGCAGTGTCGCACGCGTGCAAGGCAAGCACTGCGTCAGGAGTGACGCCGGGCTGGAAATCGGCGATCGAACCGACCTCGAAGGTCAGCCGATCCCATCCCAGCGCCCGCGCCTTCTCCCGGTGCCGCTCCAGCAGATCGCCCTTCACATCCACGCCGACGACGTGACCCGGCAGCTCCAGGATGTTGCTGACGTAGTGATAGATGGCGAACGTCAGGTACGCGTTGCCGCAGCCGCAGTCAACGACGTGGACGGGGTTCACGACCCCCTCGCCGAAGATGTCCGTCTCCTCGACCAGCCGCAGGAACTCGTTGATCTGCCGGAACTTGCCCTGCCGATCCGCCTTGACCTTTCCGCTCTTCGTCAGGATCCCCACCGCCTCCAAGAACGGGGCGGAGTCGCTGACGGACAGGACTTTCTTCTTCTCGCGATCGTGCGCCAGGTCGACGGCCGCAGGCGGCTCGGCCAGTGGAATCTCGCGGAGAAAGGCCTTGCCCTTCTTCGTGATCCGGACCTCGAGGCTGCCACGCGTCGTCTCCACGTGGATGTTCTTGAACGGAAGAGAGAGAAGCGCGTCGATCTTCACGCCAATCTCCTCCGCGGCGTAGTTCTTGGTCGTGTCCTTCTCGTCGTCAAAGTGGGAAACCTGCCAGTGCAGCGCTCCCTTGATTTGCACCGGGCGGACCACAACCTTGATCCAGTCAAGTGCCGTCCCACTCTGGCGTCCGCTGAACACGGCGCGGATCAACGACTCGCCGGCGAGGATGCACTCCCGAACTCGTCTCGTGTACTCCCCAGACGTGCTATTCATTGACGGAGGATTCTACCGTCCAGGGAGCTCCGAGGAGCATCCGCAGGCGCGTACTCTCCAACTCCGGACTACCCGTCTCGCCGCGATCGCTGATAGAGCGCGACACCCGCTGCAGTCAGCTTCTCCAGCCACATGGCCTTCAGGACCCGAAGGTCTTCAGACGGGTCGTAGCCCGGATCGTCCGACAGCTTGAGCAGGTCGAGCGTCTCGAACGCGAACGCGTCGGGGCCGAGCTCGCTCCAATCCGCCTGAAGCTCTTTGTCGGGGTGTAGACCGCTCTCCAACTGGAATCGTTGGCGGTTGAGAATACCGGGGAGGTTGGGGCTCGACCCGAGGAGCGTCTTCCCGGACGCGGTGTTCCGGATGCCGTAGACGCCCGCCGGCCGCGGCGTCTCGAGGTATTCACGAACGAGCGCCTTGCGGTCCGCGCGGCCGGCGGTCCTGGGACGCTCCATGCGGAAGGCCCAGCCCGTGCGGCCGTCCGGCCACGCGAGCGGGAACCGCGACAAGCCCGTCTCGGCGAAAAGAGCGGCTTGCCGCGTGTCGGCGGCGTAGTTCGTGAACAGGACGCAGTCAAACGACCACTCCGTCTTCAGCCACCCTCGCAGCGCGGTGAGGAGGTGCCGATCGAGATCGTTCGCCAACTCCGACACCCGAACCCAGAAGCCGACGCACGCCGCGCAGGCAGCCGTGCCGCACAGAGGCGCCGCCTCGGGCCACACGGGAACGATGTAGACGCAGCCGAGGCACCGCGCCTCGTCCACGGCGAGCACGTGTAGGTGAAGGCTTCCCCGCGATCGTGCTCGCGCTCGTGACGCTCGAGGTCGGCCCGGTTCTCGGCCAGGGTGAAGTCGTCGGACGGCCACTCGCTCCCGCGACAGCGGCGCAGCTCGGCGGCGCTCGACATCACCGCGTCGTAGTCGCGCTCCGTATCGGAGGCGCGCAACGGACGCAGGATCAGGCGTTCCGTTCGCTTCTCCTCGGGTACGCGCGAGCCGGCCGGATGGAACCCTATCGCCACGTGCGTCCTCCAGTCCTTGGTGTTCGACGTTCCCGCGATGCGAGAGTCTACGCTGTCGCCTTCTTCCTCAAGAACATCCTCGCACAGTGGAGCGCGTACAGCCCGCGGAGGACCGTCTTCGTCTCCCACGACGCCTCGTTCGCGGTGAGTCGTCCTCTGTAGATCCGGTAAAAGAAGAACCGCGTCAGCCAGCGCAGAGGCATCTTCTTGTCTGGGTCGAAGACGTAGCCTTCGCTCGGCGCAAGCGCGAATCGGTACGGCGGCTCGAGGTCGAGGCCACCGGCGTTGTTGCGCGTGCGCAGCGCGTCGAGAACCCCGCCACGGATCGCGGGCCGCGTCTCGTCGGCCGATGGGAACCAGTTCTTCTCCAGACTCTTCACGGAGATCCCGACAACGCGGGGACACAGCGCCTTGGCCTCCGCGATAGAGGCCTCTTCGCCGACCACGGCAAGCAGCGGCGCTCCCATGAACATCGCAAGCTCGAGGCCGATTTCGCCGACCCGAATGCCGTTGATCGTGACCGTCCCGATCGGTGGCGACTGGATCGTGTGCGGGGCGAATCCGCCGCCGCCGTGCATCGCGTGCTGGCCGACAAAGACCATCCCGTAAGGCTCGCCGCGGACGACCTTGCGCGCCTTGCCGGGGAGATGCGGCCGCCGGAGCACGCGGGCGTTCGATGGCAAGCTGGTCACGAGCAGGTTCGGTTCGCGCTTGCCGTTGTCGTGCTCGTCCTCAATGATGATCTCGTCAATTCCGAACTCGTTTGCCGCGTCGCAGACCGCCTTGACGTCCGACGTAACGAGCACGCGACCCTCCGATCGCCACAGTTCGGAGCCGTGGTACATCGCCTTTCGATTGTCCGGCGAGATCCCCGACGCCCCTTCTAGGTCGCACAGAATGTAGAGCTGTCTCTTCGGTTTCTTCATAGCGGTCGCGGGCCGGCCTCCTCAGAGAGGGTGGGGCTTCATCATATCGCGCAACACTGTTGCAGGCAAGGGACTCGCACGGGCGGAGACACGCCGTGCTCAGGCCCACAGCTCCGTGCTCAGGTACTTGAGTCCCGAGTCACAGAGTAAGACAGCGATCGTCTTGCCCCGATGCGTCGACGCAAGAAGCCGAAGTGCTGCCGCGACATTGGCTCCGGACGAGAACCCGGCGAACAGACCCTCCTCACGCGCCAGCCGGCGAGCGGTCTCGATCGCCTCCGCGTCGCTCACCTGGAGGCAACCGTCGACGTGCTCGCGCCGCAAGAGCGGCAGGCTCGGCATGCTGTACCCGCCGCCCTGTATGCGATGGTTCGGCCTCGTGCTCGGGTCACCCGCAAGCACCGCCGCCCCCTCGGGCTCGACGACGTAGCACTGGATCCGTGGGTCATGCTCCTTGAATGCGGCAGCGCATCCCGCGAACGAGCCGCCGGTGCCGACGAAATCGCAGAATGCCTCGATGTGTCCGCCCGCCTGGCGAAGGATCTCCGGGCCGGTGTGCAGGTAGTGCGCGCGCATGCTGCCGGGCAGCCTGAACTGGTCGGCACGGAAGGCACGGCGCTCTGCGACGATCCGCTGGGTCGCACCCTCGACCAAGTCGAGATCGCCGCCCGAGACCTGCCCAGGCTTCGAGCCTGGGAGTTGACCGACAAGCACAACCTCGGCGCCGAGTGCCGACATCATGCGCGCCCGCTCGATCGAGTTGCCTCTCGACATGACCGCAACGAAGGGATGGCCCTTGACGGCGCAGACGATGGCCAGTCCCGTCCCCGTGTTGCCGCTCGTCAGCTCGACGACCGCCTGACCCGGCCCGAGAGTCCCATCGGCTTCGGCATCCTCAATGATCTGGAGTGCGACGCGGTCCTTCTTCGAGAGCCCGGGATTCAGGTACTCGAGCTTCGCGAGGATTCGGCCGTCGAGACCGCACGTGATCCGTGACAACTCGACCAGCGGAGTGTCGCCGATGGCATCAAGCGCCGAGGCGAAGGGCTTGCCCTGTTTCTCCACGGTGCATTCACTCTCCCGCGCAGAGGATCGTAGCCGCCAGGTCTGCGGTGCTTGGCGGTTTCACGCTCTCCTGCCCCGACTCGATTGGATACTCGACCCTTGCGCTCGATGCAAAGCGATTGGCAGGCATCGCGCGAAGCGCTCGAAGTCTGCGTCCGTCGTGTAGATCTCGTGCTGATGCTGCACTCCAACAGCGCAGATCAGGAAGTCGGTGTTCGAGCCTTGGACCCCCTTCGAACGGCAGAGGTTGTAGTAGCTCGCTGCCAACTCGTAGTCCTCCGCCTCGATCGGAAGGTCCGGGAAGGCGGCAAGCGACAACCGGATTCGATCGAATTGTGCCTTCCGCGCAATCCCCGAGAGGATCTCTTGCCGGATGGGACCGATCAGCTGGACGCGGCCATCACGAATGAGAGTCTCGAGTTCGCGCACCTCGGGATCGTCCTTGCGCTCCCGCCGGCGCAGCGCGAGCGACCAGACGCAGGTGTCGACAAGAACCATCATGTCTTGGAGCGCTGCGCCTTGTAGTCGTAGTCCGGCACGAAATCGACCTTGCCGAACTCCGACAGCACCCTGAGCTGCCGCAGCCGCCGTGTGTAGTCGACGAGTGCTTGGGTCACGGCGGCCCGCTTCGTCCTGTGGCCCCCAAGCCGGACGGCCTCGTCGATCAATCGATCGTCAAGCTGCAGATTCGTCGGCATGTTGACCTCCCACTCACACATGAGCCTACACACTGCATGGTGTGAAGGCAAGCCGCTGCGCTTGAGAAGCTCGGAATCCCCCTACTCATTCCTCCGCCGGCAGCTCGCCGCCGAGGTGCTTGTACATGTAGCGCACGTTCCCCGCAAAGCGACTCATGCCGCCAAACAGCCACCGGTCGAACGGTGGAGGGAGCGCGATCTTCGACGCAGCCTCAAGCGTTCCACCCTTCTTCACGACCTTCCCGACCAGATCCTCCAAGACGTCGAAGTAGGCGAGTTCCTGCTCGACTTCAGGCTTGGCGCCGACCACTCCGTGCCCGGGGACGAGCACGCGGAAGTCGGAATCGCGGAAGAAGTGGAGCTGCTTGCGGTAGAGGTCGACATCGCAATAGGCCATGAACGGCTGGGTGTCGAAGAAGCCGATGTCGCCTATGAAAGCGATCGCGTCCTGACGCAGCAGGACGGCCACGTCATCCACAGAGTGGCCGCGGCCAAGTGAGCGCACTTCGGCCATGTGCTTCGTGCCGTGGAACGTCAGCGTGCCGGCGAACGCTGCGTCGGCGCAGCGCGGTTTGAAGTCGGCCATCTCTGCCATCGTGTAGCGCGTGCGCGAGATTCCGTTCACGAGGCCGACGCGCACCCGCTCGTCCGTCTCCGTTTCGAGCTGCGCCTCCATCTTCGCGAGTTCGGTCTCCCAGGCCGCGCGGTCCTTGAAGCTCTCCGCCAATTCCGCGGCTTCCTCGAAGCACGCCGCGCGCGTCGGCTCGCTCGCGAGGAAGAGGGTCTCCGCGCCGAAAGCGGACGCACCGATCCAGTGGTCGTCGTGGAAGTGCGTGAGAACGATGGTCGAGACCGGGCGCCCGAACAGCGCCTCCGCCGTCGCACGCAGGTCGCGGCCCGCAGCGACGGTGTTGAACGCGTCGACGACAAGCGTCCGGTCGCCGAGATCGATGATCCCAGCGTTCGACGACGCGGCGCCCCCCATCTTGTGGATACACGCGTACACGCCATCGACCAGCGGAATGAGATCGAAGTGCTTCGACTCGCGAATCTGCCTCTGTGCCATGGCTTTCCTTTCAGGCTCCCACTCTCTGTCGGAAGTCTACCGGAGCTCGCCGGCCGTTGCAGGAAGGCGACGTTGCGGGGACCCGGCGCTAGGGCGACAGCCTACGGAAGCGCAGGCTCCACCAAGGCTGTCGCCGACGAGGCCGCGGAGGCTGATACCTCCTCCCAGAAGGCTGCATCCTCCTGCCCGAGCGACCACATCGAGAGCCCCGCCAGGTCGTACTTGGCGATGAGTGCCGTCTTCGCCTGGAGGCTCTCCGCACTCTCGAACCAAGCCTCATGGCGATGTCCGCGCTCGGTGTAGGTCACGTAGGGCGAGCGCGCGGCAGTATCCCAATGCTCGACGGCGTCAGGCTTCGCGAGCAGATCGGGGATGTCGCTCCACGAGAAGCTCGTTGCGAAGTAGGTCCAGCTTGCCGGATCGGAGTCGGTGAGGTTCCAGTCGTAGCCGTAGGCGGGAAGACCGATGAGGAGCTTCGCAGGATCGACGACGGAGACAGCGTAGGCGACACAGTCCTCGACCCAATCGGCGCCCGAGACCGGTCCGGGCTCGCTCCACGGGCCATGCTGGTCGTAGGTCATGAGCTGCAGCAGGTCGGCCTCTTCGCCGAGCGCCGCGTAGTCGAAGGGATACGACCAGTCGTCGTCGATCGAGTCCTCGATCTTCCCTGGAACGCTGATCGCGAGCTTGAGCCCGAGAGCATGGAGCTGGGTCGCCAGTTCGTGGATGAACGCCGTGAACGCGGCGCGATTGTCCTCGATGTTGCGCGAGAAGGCGAGGTTCTCGAAGTCGATGTTGACGCCGTTGTACCTGCCATCCTGAGCTAGCGAGACGAGACCCGCAATGACCGCGTCCCGCTGCGTGACAATGGCCGCACGCGCCAGTTCCGCATCGAAGCCATCCACATCGGGATCGCTGTTGTAGTTCGAGACGCAGGCATAGACCTCGATCCCATTTGCCTTGCAGAAGGCGACAACGCCGAAGTCGTCCCCGCCCTTGATCGTCCCGTCGAACTCGACCGCGTACACGTCGGCCGACACGATCGTGAGGTACGCCGCGAAGGTCCGTACTGCCTCAAACGACTGCGCGTCGCCCGTGTAGTAGCCGAGGCACACAGTGCCGAGGCAGGCAATGCCTGGGGACGCAGTCCCAGGGGACACTGTCCCCCCGCCTTCTCCGGCCAATCCACAGGTACCGCTGGCTGCAATGGCCAATACGAGGACGAGCGCCGCGATGGATCGCAGTCGCCGGAGAGTCACGGGCCACCTCCTTTCGGACAATGTCCGCGCGCTAGGACCGCTGCGGATGTGTTGCTCGTCGCGGCTCACGAACCACGCCGGCCTGCACGGACTCGATGCGCTTGAGCTCACCCGCCTCCAACTTCTCGGCCTGATAGAGGTCCCACCGCTGCTGCATGGAAAGCCAAAAGCCGGGGCTGTTGCCGAAGTAGCGTGCCAGCCGCAACGCCGTGCTCGGCGTCACCCCACGCTTTCCATTGACCAGTTCGTTCACGCGCTGGTAGGGCACTCGAATGCCGAGAGCGAGGTCGCGCTGCGACAGTCCCATCGGCGTCAAGAACTCCTCGAGCAGCATCTCCCCCGGATGTGTCGGCGCTCGATCTGTTGGAACCCTGATCATGACTCTCGCCTCCTGCCTACTTATGTAGGCCTACCTGTGGTAGCTCTGCCGGTGGCAGCTCTACCTGTGGTAGTCCGTGATCTCGACATCCGCCGGCCCGCTCTCCGTCCATGCAAAGCAGATCCGGTACCGCTCGTTGATTCGGATGCTGTGCCGTCCGAGTCGATCCCCCGAAAGAGCCTCAAGCCAATTCCCGGGAGGAATCGCCAATTCGTCAAGCCGCTCAACGGAGTCCAGTTGATCGAGCTTGCGCCATGCGACGCGCCAGAGATCCGTCGGACAGGCCGCGCGAGCTTTCCTCGTCGACCGCCCGTTGAACACGTCTTCGGTGCCTTCGTCCGCGAACGACTGGATCACGCTGGCATGATAGCACGGCTATCATGCTACGACAAGCCTGCCTCCTGCACTGCGAACCACGAATTGGGCTGCCAGCCAAACCGCTAGAGGTCCTTGAAGTAGCGCACGAGCGGGAGGCCTGTGTACCCGACCTTCTCGTACGCCCGCCGGGCCGGAGCGTGCCCGTCCTCGCCGCCCGTCTCGGCCACAGCCATCTTCATCCCCGCAGCCTTCATCGCGTCGAGCGCCGCCATATTGAGCTGCGTCGCGATGCCGCGCCTCTGGAACTCGGGATGCACAGCGAGCAGGACCACTTCGCCCGTCTCGCCCTTCAGCTCGTAGGCAATGAAGCCAGCGACTCGGCCGGCAAGCTCCGCGACCAGAACGTGGTACCTGTCCTTCGCCTTGCAGGCGCCCTCCACACCCTCAGCCTGGGTCTTCCGCCAGTCCGGGTAAAGGATCGGGAAGATGCGAGGGCCAAGGACCTTCTCAAACGACTCGAAGACCGGTTCCCACGCGAGCAACGACAACTCGACGATCTGTTCGATGTCACTCTCCACGAAGGGGCGAACCTGTGCTTGCGCTGTCTTCATCGTTCACTCCTCACAACGCAACCACTGTGAGTGCGTGGCGTCTCGCGCGAGTCTCAACGGTCCCCTACTCGGCGCGCCGCGACACCCGCAGGCAGACTCTGCCCTTCGACCTAGTAGATCGAACATGCGGCGTCACGTCTTGCGGCCGTGGCGTCCTTCGGCGCGGGTCGCGTTGGGACAGGGAACAACCATGCTTCAAGCGCCGCGTGCTCTTGGCGGACCTAGGCAACGCCCCCCGAGTGCCGAGGAGTTGTCTTGCCAGCGGTGTCGTACTGCTCTGCGACTCGTCCACGTGCCTGCAGAGTGCCCTGACAGGCGTTCATAGTCGCCGCAGTTTCTTCAGGCGAGAACCCGAGGCGCCGTAACACAGTGGCCTTCAGGAGCAGCAGGATTCCTTCGGTAAGGTTGTATAGCTCTTCACCCTCCAGGACGCGGTCCGCGCGCCGATCGTCCCTGTGCGTGTAGAAGTTCCTGTTGTCCCTGATGTCGTCAACGAATCGCGACTGGTCCTTCGCCAGGCAGTCGGCATAGCCGCCGATGTAGGTCAGCAGGTCACAAAGCAGCTCAGACGCCGCCCGCGTGTTCGAGTGCTCCAGTTTTCGGTCTGCCCACTTCCGAACCTTGGCATCGGCTATCGACTCACGCACGATTCTGCACCGTCGGTTGAACTCGTCGTCATCGAGCTCGCACTCGCGCGCCCCAACGCGCGTCAGTGCTTCGAGTGCCTGAGCGGCAGCGAGGAACTTAAGATCGAGCGGCAGACTCTGTCTCCCAGAAAGTGACACAAGAATCGACGTTGCTCTGCGCTCGTCTCCCTCGAAGCGCAGCCATGTATCGAGCGCACAGTTGAGTCGCTCGCCCAATTGCGGGCGGTCTAGCAGCATGAAGGGCGGCCTCACCGCCTCGCTATGCTCCTTGTCCACGGTTTGATGTACGCCAACATCGAATCGCCGAGCCTGGTCCCCGACCGGCCCAACGTCAAGCGAGGCAGCGCCGATATTCCGATCGAAGCAAAAGGAGAGAAACTGCCACAGTGGAACGAGGTACAGGATCGCAAGAGCGTCGTAGGTGAGAGGCTGGCTCAACACCAACCCCAGGTGGCAGTCGTGGGTGAGGATGAGGCCGCTCACAGAGGGGAACGGAACTGAAGCTGTATGGGCGAGGCTCAGTTGCCATGCGCCTCCTCCGGCAATTCGGACAGGTTCGGGATTCTCGTAGTGGTAGTCCGCGCTTCTCCCGCGTGCGCTACCACCGAGCTGGTGCCTCGATTGGATGGGATGATCTACAACCCAGTCACGCAGGTGCGAGTACGTGACAGAGGCGCGATCTACCAGAGGGAGTTCTTCGAGCACCGAATCGCCGATGAACCCAAGACTGGAGTAGTACACCTCACTCGCTGCCCCTGGCATGTTCATGATCATGCCCGTCATGATGACGTCGGTAAGCGTGACATATCTGCCATCCCGGAGGAGGCCATGCACAAGCGGGATCGGCCTCAACTCCTTCAGGCGGCGCGCCATTTCGCCCATGCCGCCGAGGTGTCCGAAGGGTATGCTGAGGCGGAAGCCCTCTGCGTCCGAGTACTTGAGCAGGCCAACAACAACCTCTTCAGGCGCGCGTGGTAGCCACCACTGGCCGGCTGAGTCGAGGTCCTTCATGCGGACTCATTCTCCTCTCCGCGCCGGGTCGCGGATTCTGATGCGTGTCCGGCCCACGTTCCATCCGCCGTGCGGTCAACGAGACTGCATGGGATACTTGCTCCCAGCGAGCGAAACCGAAGGAATCTCACCGCCTGCCCGCTTCTCTTGTATGACGCTAGGTAGTGAGACGTGTGCACTCACACCATGCTACAGCTAGAGAACAGACGCAACTAATGATTGGCGCAAGAGCCGCGCGCTCCGCAACCGCTTCCACCGGGAGCGGCCAACCATGCGCCGACCAGTCTGCAGCCATGTTCGCGGTGTTCCCTCCGTTCGGCCACCCTCTCCGTGCACTGAGGACACCGAGTCGCAGGAAGCCGAAGCGCTCGGGAGCGTGGGCGGCGGCGCCAATGGCTAGCCTCCTGGCAATAGCGTCGCGACCAGGTGGATTCCCTTCGAAGATACGCGCGGCGAGGCGTGGCGAATCGAGACGAGCACTTCGTAGACGGATGTGGGCGCCTGGGACTCCCAAGAGGCCTACGCCGTGGGCCACCAGAATCCGCTCTTCGCCAGCCGCTCCTGGAACTCGAACACCTTCCCCGTGGCGACTCTCTCTGTCGCGGGCTTGCCGGTCCACTTGGTGTAGAACCAGTCGAGATAGTGCCGGAAGCCCTGCTCCCGCCAGTTCGGGATGAGGCCGATGTGTCTCGACGGATCGTCGTACTCGGCGACGATTCGGTCGAGCTGCGCTTCCGACATGGGGTGGTACTCGCCGCGGTGAACAACGGCGTCGAGGTCGAGGCGACCCTTCTGGTACGGCGGCTCCTGACGCGGATAGCCGAGGACGACGGTGGCGAGGGGGAAGCACGAGGTGGCCGGCAGGTGTAGGGCTTCGTAGACCTTATCGAGGCTGTTGCGGTGCAAGCCGTTGGTGACCATGGAGTCGATCCCGAGGGACTTGGCGGCGATGACGGCCGTCTGGGCCGCGAGCATCGTGTCCATGGTTCCGGTGATGAATCCGATGATGTGGTCGCTGTCGAACTCGTGCCCAAGGTGCTTGGCCAGGGCCATGATCCGTGTGAAGTCGACGCAGAAGATCAGCGCCCGGCTGCCCTGGTACGAAAAGAGGTCCTTCATCTTGGCCCGGTCGTCGAGCACGACGATCGCGTAGCTTTGGCGGCCCGAGGCATTCGCCGCGCAGACGCTCGCCTCGAGGATCGTAGCTAGGTCCGCTTCGCTGACCTCCCGTTCCGAGAAGTCGCCGTGAATCGTTCGCAGAGAGTGGATCGTCCGCAGAGTCTCATTCATGGATGCCCCTTTCAGTTCGAAGCCGTCGGCCAAGATACACGGTCATATCTTGCCGCGCTGCCGTAGTTCCTTGATGACGTCGCCGAACCGCATGTTGGGCTCGGACGCACGCTCGTCAAAGGCGCGCAGATCCTCCGACAACTCGCAGTTCGCAAGGTCGCCCGCTTCCGCCCACCCTCTCCGCGCGGTGAGCACCCCAAGTCGCAGGAAGTCGAAGTGCTCGGGGGCATGGGCATCCGAACCGACGGCGAGCCTGCAGCCCGCGGCGATGGCCCGGCGGGCGAGTTCGGCACTGAGATCGAGGCGGATGGGGTTGGCGTTGATCTCGAGGGCGCAGGCGTGTTCCGCGACGGCGCGGAACACGAGATCCCAGTCGGCGTCGTAGGGCGGGCGTTCGCCGATCTTGCGGCCGGTGGGGTGCGCGAGGCAGTCGACGTGCTCGTTCGACACGGCGCGGATAAGTCTTGCTGTCATCTCGTCCTTCGTCTGGCGGAAGTAAGAGTGAACGGAGGCGACGACCCAGTCGAGGCGCGCGAGCAGGTCGTTGGGCAGGTCGAGCGAGCCGTCGGGTTGGATGTTGACTTCGATCCCGGCGAGGACGCGGAAGCCCTTGAGCTTCTCGTTCAGCCCAGCAATCGCGTCGATCTGGGCCCGCAGGCCATCGGGCGTGAGGCCGCCGATCACTTCGGCGAACCGGGCGTGGTCGGTGACGGCGATGTACTGGAGACCGCGCGCCCTCGCGGCGGCGACCATCTCTTCGAGCGAGGCCGTGCCATCCGACGCATCGGTGTGGACGTGCAGATCGCCGCGCAGGTCGCTGATCTCGATCAGCTTCGGCAAGCTCCCAGGCTCTCCGGAAGACAGGCTGGCTGATGCCAGCTCGCCGGCGTCCTCGCGCAGTTCGGGCGGAATCGACTCGAGGCCGAGCGCACGATACACGCCGCGCTCTTCCTCGCCTGCCAGCGGCCGGTCGGCTGCATCATAGAGCCCGTACTCATTCAGCTTCCAGCCCTTGGCGACCGCCAGTTTGCGCAGAGCGATGTTGTGGGCCTTGGACCCCGTGAAATACTGGAGCGCCGCGCCGAACGATTCGGCGGGCACGATGCGGAGGTCGACCTGCAGTCCGCCGGAGAGGCGGACCGATGCCTTCGATTCCCCGTGCGCGAGGATCTCGGCCACGTCAGGCAGACCGACGAACGCATCGGCGGCTCGCGCGGGGTCGGCGCTGAC
>Ga0247841_10009159_pt1 | contig 13955 bp, 10 predicted proteins | sample LaCruzMarch2015__2_FD_192410 | JGI IMG/M metagenome (GOLD analysis project Ga0247841, IMG submission 192410) | Freshwater microbial communities from meromictic Lake La Cruz, Castile-La Mancha, Spain - LaCruzMarch2015_18m | ecosystem: Environmental > Aquatic > Freshwater > Lake | place: Spain...
ATGGAGGCAACTATTTCCTCTCAAGTCGATCAAGGACTTGTGGTTGATGCCAAAGTTCAGGCAGCACTAGAAGATGCACAAGGATTAACGGAAGAATTAGCTAAGGGAATTGAAAGGTTTTTCCAAATGAGTTTGTATATAACGTTATATTCGGAATCTCTCGCAGAGCTCGATCAAGCATCAAAAAGACTTGAATCAACACTTTCTTCTCTTTTAATACTTCCCAAGCTATCAACACTGCAAATGGAAGAAGGTTTTAAATCAACCATACCATTTGGTACAGACAATCTCTTTCTAACCAGAAATATGGACACAACTTCTCTTGCGTCAACCTTTCCTTTTACCTCTGCAACCCTAACGCAAGAAAAGGGAATTATGTATGGAATAAACCAGCAAAACGGATCTTTAATTATTTTTGACAGATTTTCTTTGGAAAATGCTAACGAGGTTGTTTTTGGAAAATCAGGAGCAGGAAAATCTTTCTTAATAAAGCTGGAAACCATGCGGCAATTTATGTTTGGAACAGAAGTTATAATTATCGATCCCGAAGGAGAATACGAAGCAATTGCCAAAACCTTTGGGGGAGAGTATGTTTCCTTTACACCAAACTCTCCAGTTAAAATCAATCCATTTGATTTATCCGGAATGTATGTGGAAGGAGAGAATGAGCTGGGATTAAAAATACTTTCCCTGCATGGCCTTCTTAAAATTGTCATGGGAGAACTAAGTGCAATTCAGGATGCAATCTTAGACCGAGCGTTAGTTGAAACCTACAGGCAAAAAGGTATAACAACAGATCCAGCAACTCAAAAAAAACAACCTCCCTTAATGGAAGATCTTTACAAAACGCTTCTGGGAATGGAAGATCCCAACGCTAATGAGCTTGCCTTACGGCTGGAAAAATTTATCAAAGGAAGTCTAAGTGGACTATTCAACCAACAGTCAAATTTTGATATCAGAAATCCCTTTACTGCTTTTTCTGTCAAAGCACTTGAGGACCAATTAAGGCCTATTGCCATGCATATTATTCTGGATTTTGTTTGGACAAAGATTAGAAAAAGTTTAAAAAAACGTCTGCTTGTTTTAGACGAAGCATGGTATCTGATGAAATATGAAGATTCAGCATCTTTTGTTTATGGCATAGCAAAAAGGGCAAGAAAGTATTATCTCGCTCTTACAACCGCAACTCAAGATGTTCAGGATTTTCTGTCAACAGATTACGGAAAAGCTATATTATCTAACTCCTCAATACAAATACTTTTAAAACAAAGTCCAACCGAAATAGACACAGTTTCTCAAATATTCTACCTATCTCAAGGTGAAAAGGAATTGTTACTATCTGCAAGCGTGGGCGAAGGATTGTTTTTTGCAGGACAAAGTCATGTTTCAATTAAAATAGTTGCCGCCCAATTTGAAAAAGAATTAGCAACATCTAATCCACAGGAGGTAAAAGAAATGCGGGAAAGAGACATCGCCGCTCAATCAACAATTACCCAAAAAGGTCCTTCTTCATCTCAGGTCAGCCCGATTGAGACGTCCTCCCAATCGATCATCCCTCCTCAGGTTAATGAACCATCCCCCTTACAACAAATTGTTGATGCTGCTGCAGTACAGGCACAAGACACAATTCCCCAACCAGTCGCCCCAATAAATCAAGACATTTCCTCCACATCCAACAAAGACGAGCCTGAAATATTTTAATAATTTATGGACCCAGCGCAAGAAGAAAAACAAGAGCAAAAAAAAGGACCAATTAGTCAGGGGATAAACTTTTTAAACAGCATCCCCGTTGGAGGACTTAATAAATCTCTTGCAAAAATTGGCTCAGGGGTTGCAACGCGGGTTGGTGGATTTTTTGCAGCTATTTCCCTTGAGGCTTGGATTGTTTTAGGGATAATCGCTTTGTTAGCTTTAATTGTTTTTGTGATTATAGTTTCTGGTGTTGCCCCTGGGACACCAATTGAAGGTGTTACGCCGACTCCTGCACCCTAATCGGCATTATTAAATGCATAAAGGATGGGTCGCTGATTTCCTTGAAAACTCCTGGGTTAAGAGGGCCGGTCATTTCAAAGGAGATTGTTTCGCTGGTTGAATTTGATAAAAATTCCAAAAGATATCTAGCGTTAAAGGCAATCTCATTTTCTTCCCCAGTTGTTTTTGCCTCAACTTCAATTAAATTTTTACCAACAGAGGGCGCATTTGCCGAAATCAATACCCTGTTTTTTTCTATAGAAAGCTTAATTATCCCTGCTGTTTGTCTTGCGAACACATTTCCTGCTTTTATAGCTTTCTGTAGGTCTTCTCTTTCTAGAATTGTTTTGGTAGAAAAATCTGCTGGAACTATTCTTTCATAGTTTGGAAATTCCGCCTCAATCAATCTCCCAATCAGTGTAGTTTCATTTTGGACAAAAATTATTTGATTTTTCTCCTTTGATGCATACACTTTTACATCTTCTTCTCCTTCTTCTTTCCCCATCTGAATCAACTCTCTAATAATGCGGGCTGGAACAAGCATAGACGCATCTTCTTCCAGATGCATTTTCTTTACGCGCAAAAGCGCATGTTTTTTTAATGAAAGTCTATATCCGTCAGTTGCAACCAGCAAAAAACCTTCTTTCTCCTCTTTAATCAAAACTCCTGAAAGAGCTGGTCTTTCTGAGTCTGGACTAGCTGCAAAAACAACTTTTGAAAAATCTTTTCCCAGCGTCTCTCTTTGTAAAATCATCATTTGTTTCCCCTTTTCTTCGTACAGTTTTGGGAATTCATCTGCCTGAGTTGTTTGAAAAATTGTTTCTTCTTTTTCTCCGGTTAAAACTAGTCCCTCGTGGGTTGTTTCAAGGGTTATTTTTCCAGATAAAAGTGTTCCAATTATTTCTACAAAGGTTTTTGCGGGAACCGTTACTTTTCCTTCTTTTTCTGTTTTTGCTGGTATTTCCGTCATTATTCCAATTTCCAGGTCTGTGGCACTAATTATCAACCTTCCTTCTCTTGCCTCTATTAGAAAATTGAGTAGTGTTGGAAGTTGGCTTCTACTAGATATTGCGTGGTTTACAAACAAAATACCCCGTTGTAGTTTATCTGAAATTAAAGAAACTTTCATTTTTTTCTATAGTTTATAAATTTGTAGTTGTAGTAGTGTATATGGAAAAGTGGAAAAAAGCAAGAGACCCAGGCTAAAAGAATGTGGATAACCTGTGGAAAAGGAATGTGTAAAAAAGGGATTTTAAATTTACCACTTTCTTGGAACTTCTCGCCCACTCTTTAATAAAGACTTTATCCCCATAATTTCCTCAGAAAAATTTTTGTTTAAAAGCATTTTTTCTATTTTTTTTACACCGTGCATTATTGTTGTATGATCTCTTCCTCCCAAAATGTTGCCAATTTCAACAAAACTTAAAGACAGATCGTTTTTTAAAATATACATAGCAATTTGCCTTGCTTTTACCAAACCTGAGTCTCTTTTTGGTCCTTTAATAAGAGTTTCTTTAATGTTGTAAAAAGAACAAATGTTTTTTATGGTGTCATCGGGATGAAAAAAACCTTTTTTTTCTTCAGGTCCTTGATTAAGGGTGTCTTCTGCCAATTCCGGAGTAATTTCAACGTCTTTACTGCTGGCTACAGTAATTATTTTAAGAAGAAGACCCTCTAACTCTCTCGAGTCATGTGCTTTTTCTGCGATTTTTTTTGCAACTTCTATCGGGAGATCCAGGTTGTATTTTTTTGCTTTAATTAAAAGAATGGCTGTAAGTAGTTCAAAGTCTGCTGCCTCTATGTCAACAGTTAATCCTCCGGCAAAACGGGAAGAAAGCCTTTTTTCCAATTTTTTAATTTCAGAAGGGGGTCGATCTGAAGATAAAACAATTTGTGCCCCCCTATCTATTAAAATATTGAAAGTGTGAAAAAGCTCTTCTTGAGCCCTATCTTTGCCTGCAAAAAATTGCACATCATCAACTATAAGAAGGTCAATATTTCTAAATTTTCTTTTCATTCTTGCAGTATCATTGTTTCTTATTGCCTCAACAACTTCATTAGTAAATTCTTCGCTGGTTGTGTAGATGATTTTTTTATCAGGATTATTTTTGTAAACCTCATTGGCAATTGCCTGCATAAGATGAGTTTTTCCGACCCCAACAGGTCCGTAAATGAAAAGAGGATTATAAGCAAGCCCTATCTTTTTAGCTACGGTTGTGGCAGAAACATATGCTAGCTGATTGCTTGAAGATACGGCAAGGGTCTGAAATGTAAAATCCGCTCTCACTCTTGGCAAATGTCCTATTGTTTGCGTTTCTGTTTTTTCAACCTGAGCAAACAGTGGGGGAACATCTATATTCTCTCGGAGATCTTTATTGATTATCTTGGGAACAAAGATAATTTTTGTGTCAAGCTTGGTATATTTATCCACAGTCTTTTTAATAATGTCATAATACCTTTTCTGCAAAAGATCGATGATCATAGTTGAGGGAGCGGCAATTGAAGCTATTCCATTTTCTAGAGAAAGAAGCCCCGTAGACTTAAAGAGAGTGTAAAAATTAGCGTGTGAAACCTCTGTTTCTATTTCTCCCAAAACTTTTTTCCACAAAATTTTATTTTTCTCATTCATGTATCATGCAGTTTAACTATGTGGATAACTTTTTGTCAAGATGAGTAAGTGGATAAAACCATATCTCTTTTACAGCTTTCAATAGAAAGACATTTTTGTTATAATCTTTTTGTGGAAAAATTTGTAACCCTCAAAAAAGCAAAGAGAAAAAGAAAGCATGGATTTTTGGTAAGAATGAGATCTCATGGTGGGCAAAAGGTTGTGAAGAGAAGAAGAGCAAAAGGCAGAACAAAGCTCGCTGTTAAGTAATAGTTGATGTTTAAAAGAGAAAATCGCCTTGTTTTTGGAACAAAGTTTAACAATTCTCAATCTATATCTATTCCCCAATTTAATTTGAAAGTAAAAAAAAATGAGATGGGAATAAATCGGTTTGGGATTGTGGTTTCAAAAAAAGTCGACAAAAGAGCAGTTATTAGAAATAAGCTAAAAAGAATTTTTCGAGAGGCACTGATTGAATTAAGCAAGACTATGCCTTCCGGACATGATATACTTCTAATAACAAAGAAAGAAGCACTAGGCAAAACTAAAGAAGAAGAGATAATTCTACTTAAAAATGCTTTGGAGAAGTTAGAGGTTATTAAAAAATGAAAAAAACTTTACTTTTAATGATTAAATTTTATCAGACCATAATTTCAATAATTTTAAAAAATATTTTGGGAGTTAATAGGATGTGCAGGTTTTCTCCCAGCTGCTCTGAGTACGCAAAAACAACCATCATCAAAGAAGGTGCTCTTGCTGGCATTAAAAAATCTACAATAAGAATATTAAGATGTCAGCCCTTTTTTAATTTTTAATTATGGGAAATTTTTTTAATACAATTTTGGTTTACCCAATCATAAATGCCTTAGTAGCTATTTATTCAGTATTTTCTCTTATTCATATTCCGTATGCCTTAGGTTTTGCGATAATCGGACTTACGGTTGTGATTAGATTTATTATGTATCCTTTAACAACATCTCAATTGAAAGCTTCAATGAAAATGCAAAAAGTAGTTCCCCATTTGTCCAAAATAAAAGAAAAATACAAGGGAGATAATACTAGAATTCAGCAGGAAACTATGAAAATTTATAAAGAGCACGGGATTAATCCGGCTGCGGGATGTTTGCCGGTTATAATCCAAATGCCTATCATATGGGCTCTTTATTCAGTTTTGCAACGTATGGTAACTCTTAAGCCCGATGCTGTTGTTGCAGAGGTTAATAAGATAGTTTATTTTGATTTTTTAAAACTCAGCAACACTTGGGATCCGACTTTTTTTGGCCTTCCTCTTGGGGAGATGCCCTCAAAACTTATGTCAACGGTGGGGCCATTAATTCTATTAGTTCCTATTTTGACAGGAGTGTTTCAATTCATTTTGTCCAAAATGATGATTCCTGCTAAAACAGAAGTTGCAATTTTAGAAAAAGATATTGAAAAGAAGGGAAATATTGACAAAAAAGATGCGGGTGATTTTGCAAGCGCTTTTCAGACACAATCAATGTTTATATTTCCGGTAATGATAGGATTTTTTTCTTTCAGCTTTCCGATAGGGCTTTCCCTATATTGGAATACCTTTACAGTTTTTGGTATCATACAGCAATATAAAATTATGGGTTGGGGAGGATTAAGCACATGGATAAAAAAGAAATAAAAATAATAAAGGAAATAACAGAAAAGCTCTTAAAACTTTTGGATGTTGAAGGAAGCTTTGAAATTCTGGAGTCAAAAGAGGGTGACACGGAAAACACAGAAATAGTTCTCAATACAAAAGACACAGGAGTAGTAATTGGTTATCACGGGGATACTCTTGAAGGATTGCAGTTGGTTTTGTCATTATGCGTAGCAAGAGCTTTAGGAAGATTTGTGCGTATTTCAATTGACGTTGGAGATTATAAAAAAAACAGAACAGAATGGTTAAAAACTTTAGCAGCCGAAACAAAGGAAAGAGTCTTAACAGAAGGACGCGAAATTGCAATTCCTGAACTTAAGTCTTGGGAGAGAAGAGTTGTGCATTTATTATTAGAGGGTGATAAAGAAGTTGCTTCTGATTCTCAGGGTGAAGGGCGTGACAGAGTGTTGGTGGTTAGTCCAAAAGCCAAATAAATTTCACAATTTACTCCCTCAATTTTTCCCCAACCAAGCTGTTAAGGATAAACAACAATATAAGAAATTTTTGCGAATAATTGAGTTTTTTAGCCTGTCTCGCTGGCAAGGCGGGCATCTTTGTAATTAATTGCTTTCATGATAAACTTTAAATATGATAAATACTTTGCATGTTTATACGGATGGAGGAGCAAGGGGAAATCCCGGTCCTGCGGCAGTCGGAATTTATGTTTCAGATAAAGACAATAAAAAAATTGCGGGTTTTGGAAGAGCAATTGGAACAGCAACAAATAATGTAGCGGAATACAAGGCGGTAATTGAAGCGCTTGACTGGATAATCGAAAACGCAAAAGATCTCCCAAAAGATATAAAAATTTATTTCTCTATGGATTCAAAATTAGTTTGTTCTCAAATCATCGGGCTTTTTAAGGTAAAAAATGCAGACCTTAGAGCTCTTCTTTTTGAAGTTCGAGATAGAGAGGCACAAATAAGCCTGCCAATATATTATAAGCATATTCCGAGAGAGCAGAATGCAAAAGCAGACGCCTTTGTTAATGAGGCACTGGATAATAACATGTAAAAATTATGAAGCCTGCCTTTTTTGGACTTCAGAATCATTCTTTTTCCAATAATCCCATTTTGGTAATAGATAGGGATGGCTTAATTGGTGAGCCGCTTTCCTTAAAACTTTCCAAAGAGTTTTTGGTAGTTTTTGTCAGCCGAAAAAATTTAGATCTAGATACAGAAAATCAAAATATCGCTCACGTTCCATTTCTTAAGAAATTCCCTGCAATTCCGGATAATAAGTATTCCCACATTATTTTTATTGATGAGGAAAAACGGGACTTAGAATTGTTGCCTAAGATAATAGACAAAGTTAGGAGTGTTAATGCTGATTTAATTTTCGCTCAGGGGATGTTTGCAAAAAAAGAATATGAAATTGGCAGAGTGTTGCGAATGTGTCCCAATACGAAAGTAGTGTTGTTTGGTGATATTTTTGAGAATAGATTAATTCTAAAAAAAGAAAGTTTTAGGTCAGTAGTAAATAAATATATACATCAAGCTCAAAAGTTTGGAAAAATATTGGTTCCAGGAGATGGACTTAGAGAAGTATACCCCGTATTTTTACAGGATGTTGTGGATAGATTAATAGATTTAGTATTTAAAATACATGGACCAGATTCTCTTTTTTATATTTTTCCAAAACATCCGCCATCTGCACTTTCCTTGGCCCACATGATTCAGAAAAACAATCCCGAAATCATAGTAGATTTTATAAAGAGCGATCCAGAAGTAGAAAAAAATCCTGATTTTTCTAATGGTAAAAATTTATTAGGAGATAAATATCCTTTGGCAAAAAGAATACGAGGTGTTGATATAAGAAAAAAGGCAAAAGCGTACAGCAGTGAGCCGCATAGATTTGTAAAAAAACTGAAAAGGGCGCATGTTTTTATAATTTGGGTATTAATATTTTTATTGTTTTTTCCTTTTATTTTTACGACACTTTTTTCTTTTCTTGGTTTAAACGCTTTTTATTATGCGAAAGAAGAAGCGAATAAGGGAAACTTTTCCAATATCAAAAGTTCCATTCATTTGTCTCAGACTTTTTTTTATTTGGGAAAACAAGCACTTAACAGTTTTTCTTTTCAGGCGCGAATTATTGGGCAGGAAAACAAATTAATAAAACTTTCCGAAGACATAAATTTAGGTTATGCATTGACAGAAGGCTTGTCTCAGGGATTTAATTCTGAAACTTATTTCTCAAAAGTTTTAAGAGGAGAAAGCAAAACCCCGATCGAAGATTTTATAAAAGGAGAAAATTACTTAAAAAGTTCAATTATTACGTTCAATAGAATAAAAGCAGAGAAAAAAATTCCCGCACCAATTTTACAAAATTTAGAGATGATAGATGCTCTAATTAAACCCCTCTCAAGCATAGTAGATGTAATGCCGAGCATTTTTGGGATGGAAGGATCAAAGAACTACCTAATTCTTTTTCAAGATAATTTGGAGTTAAGGCCGGGCGGAGGAGTCATTGACTCTTATGGAATTTTAAAATTTAACATGGGTAAAATTACGGAATTTTCTCTGCATGATACGTCTGATGCAGACAAACAATTAAAGGGGCATGTGGAGCCACCCTTTGCGATCAGAAGATACCTTCCAGAACAGCATTGGTATATGAGGGACAGTAACTTTAACGTAGATTTTGTTAAATCTGCATCTTCGGCTTCAAATTTTTTCTTCGTTGAAACAGGGCAAAAAGCCGACGGAATTATAGCTATTGATACATCATTTATTAAAAGCATTTTGCATATAACTGGACCGGTTTATGTGGCAAATTATAAAGAAGTTGTTGACGAAAATAATCTTTACGCATTGACGCAATCAAGTGCAGAAAAAATTTTCCCAGACCCAGTGCAAAAAAAAGGTTTTTTACAATCTCTTAATAAGGCAATTATGGAGAAAATAGCAGAAAAGAAAGTTTCTTATCTTTTAATTGTAAAAATAATTTCTGAATCTCTTGCTCAAAAGCACCTTCTGTTTACACTTAACAATGATTTGCAAAACATTTTTACTGCAAGCGGATGGTCATCTTCACTTTGGGATGAGAGAAAAGAGGGTCGAGAAATTGTAAATGATTTTGTAGGAATTAACGAAGCCAATCTGGGAATTAATAAAGCGAGCTATTTTATAAGGCGTCTCATATCCCAAAAAATTACAATAGGAGATGATGGAAATATTTCTGAAGAATTAGTTGTTAATTACAAAAATGATAGTGATGCCTTGCTGGGCGGAGATTACAAAAATTATCTAAGAGTTATTTTACCAAAAAATATTAAGCTATCAGAAATTTTAATCAATGATCAAACCCAAGCTATTATTGATGCAGTTACGAATCCGTTAGTTTATGAAGCAAAAAACTTTAAGGTTCCTCAGGGCCTTGAAGTTGAAAAGGTAAATGAGGGGAATAAAACAATCCTCGGGCTTCTTATTAAAATTCCGATTGGGAAGATTGTAAAAGTTAAATTAAGATACACTCTTTCAGAAAGAATATCAGGATTGGATGCTTTTTCTTATAGTCTAAAGTTGTTTAAACAGCCGGGAATTGACAACTTGCCTTATTCTTTTTCTTTTACCTATCCAAACTCATTTAATATTATTAAGAGTTCTGATGAAATAGTTAGGAAAAGAAATGAAGCAGTATTCTCTGAAAAAATAACTACTGATAAAAGCTTATTTATTAATTTTGCCAAAAAATAAGTCTATAGACCAGCGCTAAATAAGCAGTTGATAAAAGATACGCAAATAGATTAAAATAGGGCATTGTATGGAGAATGTAATAATTGAAGCGCTTTATCCTATTTCTTTTCGGCAGAAAGATGCAGAGGTATTAGGGAAACATCTCAAAAATCACAACAGCGTAGCTTTAATTGGTATTAAAAGAGTAGGGATTAGCAATTTCTTACGTTTCTTTCTTAATCACAAGGAAATTGCGGATAAGTATATCGCTGATGGCGAACCTCACCTCTTTATTCCTATTGATTTGAATGATTTAGTTGAAAGAGAGGTTTTTCCCTTTTGGATCTTAACTCTGAAAAGAATTTATGATGCCTGTGAGAAATCAACCCTAAATAAACAAGCAAAAAAATACATAGAAAGATTATTTTTGGATTGCATGCAATCAAAAGACATTTTTTTAACAATAGAAGGTGTAAAAAAAAGCTTGGCTAAAATTACTCAAGAAGGAGTATTGTCTACAATATTTTTTATACGATTTGATAGATTAAAAGAAATTGTTACCACTGAACTTTTTGGCAATCTTCAGGGAGTAAAAGACGCGACAAATAGAAAAGTTTCTTTCGTTTTTACCAGTTTTAGAGGATTGTCAGATCTTGCACCCAAGGTTTTTACAAAATCATCAATTGCTCTTTTTGCCCGAAATATGTATGTAGGCCCCGCAGAGAAAAAAGATACAAAAATTATTTTTGATACCTATAAAGAACGTTATAAACTTGTTTTTTCTCCAGTCTTGGAGCCTGCACTATTCGAAGTTGTAGACGGATATATTCAATATTTGCAATTAGCTCTAATCTCTTTTCATGAATCAGGAAGAGTATTTAAAAACAAAAAAGAAATTTTTGACTTTTTATCTACCGATGAAAGAATAATGCTTCAATCAGAAGAGTTATGGGAAAGTTTGAGTAGTGAAGAACAAAATATTTTATTGAGAGTAGAAAAAAACGAAAAAATTGGTCCGGAGGAAAGAAAATCTGTATCTTATTTATGGGATAGCGGATTTGTGATTGAAAATAAAGAAAAAACCACGGTATTTAGTCCGCTTTTCAGCAATTACCTAAAGCAAAGAAAAATTGCCAAGAAAATTACTGCAAACGTAGAATTGAGCAAAAAGGAACTTCTTCTTTTTACATATCTTAAAAGTAAAATTGGAGAGATTTGTGAAAGAGAAGAAATCATTCAGGCAGTCTGGCAGGAAGTTGAAGAATTAGGAATATCTGATTGGGCAATTGATAGATTAGTTGCCCGTCTGAGGGTAAAATTAAAATCCCAAAACGCAAAATTTGAAATACAGACAGTTAAAACCAGAGGCTATAAGATGGTTGAGGTGTAGGTCTATCAGGTTGCGGGAATTCTTCGTTAAATCCTCGGGAATAGTAACTTCATTGCTTGGTTTGTGAGGCTATGTTAGAATGGAGCAATGGACAAGGTTTATAATCACAAAGATGTTGAAGAAAGAATTTATAAAGAGTGGGAGGCTTCAGGATATTTTAAACCCGAAATAAATCCCAAAGGGAAACCCTACTGTATTATTTTACCACCCACCAATGCTAATGGAGCATTGCATTTTGGCCATGCAATGTATGTTATTGAAGATATTCTGATTAGATTTCATCGGATGAAAAACTTTTCTGCTTTTTGGCTGCCTGGGACAGATCATGCTGGAATAGAAACTCAATTTGTCTTTGAAAAAAAACTTCGGGAACAGGGTAAATCCAGATTGGACTTTAAAAGAGAAGAGCTTTACGAAATGATCAATAAATACGTTAATGAAAATAGAGGGGGAATAGAAAAGCAGCTTCGAAGATTGGGTTTTTCCTTGGACTGGAGTAGAGAAAAATATACCTTGGATAAAGACATTGTTGAAATAGTTTGTGAGACCTTTAAGAAGCTTTTTACTGACGGCTTAGCTTATAGAGCAAAAAGATTAGTGAATTATTGCACTTTTGATGGAACTTCATTTTCTGATTTAGAAGTAGTTCACGAAGACAAAATAAGTTCTCTTTATTACATAAAGTATGGACCGTTAGTTTTGGCAACAACCCGTCCTGAAACAAAATTCGGAGATACAGCAGTAGCTGTTCATCCAGAAGACAAACGATATAAGAAATATGTTGGTCAAGAATTGGAAATTGAAACAGTTTTAGGTATGGCAAAAATAAAAGTAATTGCTGATGAATCAGTTGATCCGAAATTCGGAACAGGAGTTGTCAAAATTACTCCGGCACATGACTTTAATGATTTTGAAACAGGTGTGCGCCACAATTTACCCATGAAGCAGGTTATTGGATTTGACGGAAAAATGAATCATTTTGCCGGAAAGTTTGAAGGCTTGTATGTCAAGCAAGCCAGAAAAACAATTGTTGAAGAAATGCAAAAAAAAGGATTGATAGAGAAAATAGACGAGAATTATAAAAATAGGATTGGACTTTGCTATAAATGCAAAAATATTTTAGAACCTTTGCCTTTAGAGCAATGGTTTATAAATATGGAGCCCTTAGCAAAACCAGCTATCGAAGCTGTTAAATCGGGGAAAATTAAGATTTATCCAAAGAGTTTTGAAAAAAGATACTTTCAGTTTCTAGAGAATATTCGAGATTGGAACATAAGCCGTCAAATAGTTTGGGGAATCCAAATTCCCGCTTGGGAGTGCGGAAAATGTAATGAATGGATAGTTACGAATGGGAAGGTTCCTCAGGAATGTAAATGTGGATCTAAAAATTTGACTAGGGATCAGGACACTTTCGACACTTGGTTTTCTTCTGGGCAGTGGCCTTATGTGACTTTGCAAACAACCAACGAGCTTAAGTTTTATCCAGTTGATGTAATGGAAACAGGATACGATATTTTACCTTGGTGGGTAGCGAGAATGGTTATGCTTGGAATATATATTCAAAAAAAACAGGGAATTAAAGAAATTGGAAAACAAATTCCTTTTAAAAATATTTTACTGCATGGACTGGTAAATGATCCGTATGGAAAAAAGATGAGCAAATCTAAAGGAAATGTGGTTAATCCTTTGGAAATGGTTAATCAATATGGGGCAGATGCTGTTCGTTTCGCTTTAATTTATGGAAATGCAACGGGCAATGATCAGGCATTATCCTACCCAAAGTTAGATGCTGCGCGAAAGTTTACGAATAAGTTGTGGAATATGGCTCGTTTCATAGAAATGAAGCAAATTCAAAATTCAAAATTCAAAATTCAAAATTTGGATGAGTTATTAAAATTGGCTAGAAACGAGAATGATAAGAAAATGATTGAAAAAATCCAGAAATTAGTGGAAAAAGTAACAGGAGATTTAGAAAAATATAATTTTAACTATGTAGCAGAGGTTTTGTATGAATTTACTTGGCATGAATTTGCAGATAAATATATAGAAGACGTTAAAAATAGGATTGATGAAAATTCTTACTTAATCCTTAATAATTTATACTTAATCCTTTTAAAACTGCTTCATCCTTTTATGCCTTTTGTGACAGAGGAAATTTATCAAAGATTAAATCCGCCAACTGGCGGAGGTAAATCCATAATGATTGACAAATGGCCCCTCGCATAAGCTCGGGGTAAACCCTCAATATGAAGTTTAAGAATATAAAAAAGAAAACATACGTTAAAAAATCCCCGAGTAATTCCCGAACTATTACCGAAGCTTTACCAAAAATCAATGCACTAAAGTTAATCAAAACCTATAGATTAGTCTTAAAGGTATTTGTTGCTTTAAGCTTCTTAATTACTGCTTTTGTCGTAGGATATGATTTGCAAAGAAACCTGCAATTTAAAAAAGAAATTGAATTTCAAAGAGAGTCTTTGATGAAAGATCTGAATTTTTGGGAGAGTTTTGTAACAAAAAACAAAAATTATCCTGATGCATATTTTCAGACATCAATCTTAGAATATAAATTAGGGAATACGTCCAAAGCGAAAATGTATGCTGAAAAAGGTTTGGTTTTAGACCCAAGCTCTGAAAATG
>Ga0247841_10009160_pt1 | contig 13955 bp, 8 predicted proteins | sample LaCruzMarch2015__2_FD_192410 | JGI IMG/M metagenome (GOLD analysis project Ga0247841, IMG submission 192410) | Freshwater microbial communities from meromictic Lake La Cruz, Castile-La Mancha, Spain - LaCruzMarch2015_18m | ecosystem: Environmental > Aquatic > Freshwater > Lake | place: Spain...
CCGCAATTTTATCTTTCGCTGAACTCTTTTTGGGTTCAGGTGCATTTGCATATTTGCCTAACTTCATAATTTTCAAGTCTTTAATATTCGAAGCAGAAACACGGCCTTTCAGTTCATCGAGCACTTCATCCTTATAGAGGAGCTTGTCAACCATTTTCAATTTAACGGCATCCTCTGGTGATTGAATTTTATAATTATCGGCCATCGCGGTAAGTTCCTCCACTGGAATATTCCTCGAAGCAGAAATGCCCGAAAGCATGTGTTTCCACATACCTGAAATAAAAGTGAGGGTTTGTTCCTTATTGGCAGGGCTCATTTTATCGAGAGTAAAAGGTTCGACAGCACTTTTGAATTTGCCATGCCGGATTACCTGAGCTTCCACATCAATTTTTTCCAACAAACCTTTGAAAAACATCACTTTCCCTACCATTCCTTTAAATTTCATATCACCGGCAGGATTAAGATAAATTTTATCGGCAACCGAGGCCAGATAATAGGATTTTTGTGAGTATGATTCAGAATACGCAACGATAAATTTGCCTTCTTTTTTGAAATTGATCAGCGCATTGCGGATATCTTCCACGGTGGCCTGTCCTGCAGGAATATCGGAAAGTTCAAGATAAATCCCTTTAACTTTCGAATCAGCAGAGGCTTTCTTCAGATTGCTTAAAATATCGTTCAGCCCCAGCGGTTTTGACACTTCGGAATTTCCAAAATTCATGTAAGTAAACGGATTATCTGAAGATCGGTCACCGATAGGTTGGTTCAGCGTCAACATCAGAATTGTTTTTTCAGGTACAGTCACTGTCTCTTTTTTACCGAAAGTAACTGCCGAAGCGATAATGCCTACAAGGATGAAAAACAGGATGACCGACGCAAGGAAAACCCCCAGCATCGAAGCAAGAGTGAACTTAAAGAATTGTTTCATAACTTTGGTTTTTGGTTATATAGATTTAAAAATATGACGGAAAACAATGCACGAAGTTACAAAATGCAATCTGGAAAATTGGGTTGTGCAGAAATAATTATGCGGTAATCTTTCTGAACTTTCAAATCATCTTTTCAAATAAAGTAACAATGGCAGGTCGCCAATAGTCAGTCCAAGATCCCAATTCTTAAGAACCCAACCCTTCGATTTCACATCACTCTACACCGGGGCACAGGTGCAAACCAAGTTGCGGTCGCCCCAGGCATCATCAATTCGGGTCACCGCCGGCCAATATTTATCTTCCCTGGCGCATGGCATCGGGAATGCGGCTTTTTGTCGGCTGTAAGGCAAGGTCCATTCGTCAGTTGTTACCATTGCAAGCGTATGGGGTGCATGCTTTATCACGTTGTCATGTTTGTCGCAGGTTCCTTCTTCGATGTTACCAATATCTTTCCTGATATCAATCATAGCATCCACAAAACGGTCAAGTTCACTCAACGGTTCGCTTTCGGTTGGTTCAACCATAAGCGTTCCCATAACCGGAAAAGCCACTGTAGGGGCATGGAAACCATAATCCATCAGTCGTTTTGCAATATCAATCACTGCAACATCGGCAGTTTTTAGAAACTGGTTGCAATCGAGAATCAATTCGTGAGCCACGCGACCCTTGCTTCCTGAATAAAGGATTTTATAGTATCCTTCGAGGCGCGATTTGATATAGTTGGCGGTAAGGATGGCATACTTGGTCGCTTCTGTCAATCCCTTGCCGCCCAGCAGTTTGATGTAAGCGTATGAAATTGGCAGGATGAGTGCACTCCCATAAGGAGCAGAAGCAACTGCCTGTATAGCTTTATCGCCACCAAGTTTTATGACAGAATGGCCGGGAAGGAAGGGAACAAGGTGTTCGGCCACACCTATCGGACCAACACCGGGGCCACCCCCTCCATGAGGGATAGCAAAAGTCTTGTGCAGGTTCAGGTGGCAAACATCGGCACCTATAGTACCTGGATTTGTAAGGCCTACCTGCGCATTCATATTGGCACCGTCCATATAAACCTGACCGCCAAACTCGTGCACAATTTCTGCAATATCGAGAATGGCTTCTTCAAAAACTCCGTGGGTAGAAGGATAGGTTACCATGAGAGCTGCCAGATTTTGTTGATTTTTTTCAGCTTTCTCGCGAAGGTCAGGGATGTCAATGTTACCGTTTGGATCCGTTTTCACAACCACAACAACCATCCCTGCCATGGCTGCGCTTGCAGGGTTGGTACCATGAGCCGAAGCCGGTATCAGGCAAACGTTTCGATGTCCTTCGCCCCTGCTTTCGTGGTAAGCCTTAATAACCAGCAAACCGGCATATTCACCTGAAGCGCCCGAATTGGGCTGCATCGAAACAGCCTTGAAACCGGTTATTTCGCAAAGTGCTTTTTCAAGCTCCCGGATTAAAATATTGTATCCTTCGGTTTGGTCAGAAGGTGCAAACGGATGGATATTCCCAAACTCAGGCCAGCTCAACGGTATAAGTTCTGCGACTGCATTCAGTTTCATTGTGCACGAGCCTAAGGGAATCATGCTCCGGTTAAGCGCCAGGTCGCGGTTTTCAAGTTTCTTCATATAACGCATCATCTCGGTTTCCGAATGATAACTGTTAAAAACAGCTTCGGTCAGATAATCCGAATGGCGATCAAAGGAAATTGGGAAGGTACGGATTAAAGAGCATTCTTCTGGATTACAAACAAACTCGGTGAAATGTTTTGTTGCAGCAGATGCAAAAATGTGTAAAACCAGGTTGATATCTTCCAGCGAAGTGGTTTCATCAATACTGATCCCAAGTTTATCCTCACCAAGATAATTAAAATTCACATGGCTTTCAACAGCCAGTTTACGAAGGGTTTCAATTGTTACGTTTTTGGGAATCTGGATAAGCAGTGTATCGAAGAAGTTATTGTTCAATTGTTTATAACCATATTTTACGACTTCAGCAGCCAAAACGCCGGTAAGTATATTAATGTGCCGGGCAATGTTCCTGATCCCTTTCGGCCCATGGTAGGCAGCATAAAAGCCTGCCATGATGGCAAGCAATGCCTGGGCGGTGCAAATATTGGAAGTTGCCCTCTCACGTTTAATGTGTTGTTCACGGGTCTGCAATGCCATTCGCAATGCACGGTTGCCTTGTCCGTCAACCGAAACGCCTATGATGCGCCCGGGGATAAAACGTTTGTAATCCTCTTTGGTTGCAAAAAAAGCAGCATGGGGGCCGCCATATCCCATGGGAATGCCAAACCGCTGTGTAGAGCCAACTACAACATCAGCATTCCATTCGCCCGGAGGGGTCAGCAGGGCAAGACTGAGCAAATCTGCTGCAACAGCGACTGCAATTCCATTTGCGTGGGCAAGCGATACAAGTCCGGAATAATCGTGTATTTCACCAAATTGGTCAGGATATTGTACCAAAATGCCAAAAATGTTATGTGATGGGGAAAAAGCATCACACGATTGAACCTGTATTTCAATGCCTAAATGCCTGGCACGCGTTTGCAGGACTGCAATAGTCTGAGGGAAAGTATTTTCGGAAACTATGAACGTATTGGCACCGGCTTTAATGGCTTCCCTCGACCGGGCATTGTGCAGCATGATCATGGCTTCTGCTGCGGCAGTTCCTTCATCGAGCAGGGAGGCATTTGCAAGGGGCATCCCGGTAAGGTCGCTAATCATAGTCTGGTAAGTGAGCAGCGCTTCGAGGCGGCCTTGTGAAATCTCAGCTTGATATGGAGTATAAGAAGTGTACCATCCAGGGTTCTCAAACACATTCCTTAAGATAACACCGGGGGTTATGGTATTATAATACCCCATCCCTATAAAAGATTTGAAAACCTTGTTTTTCGCAGCCAATGCTTTAATGTGGTTAATGTACTCAAATTCATTCAGACCGGCGGGCAGGTTAAGCGGCTTTCGCAGCCTGATCGAATATGGAACAGTTTCTTCAATGAGTTGATCTAGTGAATCAACGCCGATAACCTTCAGCATATTTTCAAGTTCGTCTTTACGCGGGCCATTGTGGCGATCAATAAAGTTATTGGTAATCATATTGTTATGTGTTAAAGATCAGTTTTTTTGAATGTGGCAAAGGTAATAATCTTAACATGATTGGAATAAAAACTTATATAATTTGGGTTTATGTTTTAGAGTTTAGGATTTATAATGTAAAAGCCCTGAGTGACAGGTCATAAGCCATCTGGAAAGATTATGTGTGGATAACAAACTGACTCTGATTGCCCACCACTGATCACTGGCAACTGACCACTGACCACTATCCGCCAACCATAATAATCTCACGTACTACAAACCCTAAAAACCGTACATTTGCCATCTGTAGAAGGAATCAAACAAGAGCCAGGAATCTATGAAACTCAACAAAAAAGTACTAACAGGAGCAATGGCTATTTGCATTGCTGCTGCTTTATGGGGGCTTGACGGGGTTGTGCTGACCCCGCTCCTGTACAGCCTGAACATCGGTCTGGTGGTTTTTATTTTTCACGCACTGCCCTTTTTAATAATGAACATCTTCATGCGAAATGAATACCGGCATGTAAGGAATTTCACAAAAGGTGATGTATTGTTGTTTTTTCTACTCTCGCTGTTGGGTGGTGCAGTGGGAACCATGGCTATCGTAAAAGCACTTTTCCTTGTCAACTTTAAAGCGCTGACCATAGTTGTTTTGCTTCAAAAACTGCAACCCGTTTTTGCCATTACCCTGGCTGCATTGATCTTAGGTGAAAAGTTAAAGCGAAACTTCCTGTTATGGTCGGCTTTGGCAATCACAGCAGGTTATTTTCTGACTTTTGGTTTCAGGTTACCTGATCTGGCATCGAACGGCAATACGGCACTGGCAGCCGGTTTTTCGTTGTTGGCAGCATTTGCTTTCGGCAGTTCTACAGTTTTGAGTAAAAAGGTTTTACGTAAATACAGCTTCTTTACAGCAACATTCTACCGGTATGGTTTCACCAGTATAATTATGTTAGCTTACGTTCTTTCAACAGGAGTATTATTCGGGATACCCCATGTGAGCAGTTTTCAATGGTTGATTTTTGTTGTTATAGGGCTTACGACCGGCTCTGGCGCAATATTTCTATACTATTTCGGGCTAACACGCATCAGGGCAATGCTCGCCACCATCTGCGAACTTTGTTTCCCGGTTTCAGCCATTTTGCTGGATTACATTGTAAACAATAAGATACTGTCAGTAATTCAATGGATAAGCGCTGCGGTATTGGTTTTTGCCATACTTAAGCTAAGTTTACAAAAGAGTGAAAGTTCAACTAACTAAAGCGATACCCTTTTGCGCTTCAAATGATAAAAGAAAAAGCCACCAACAAATAAGGTAGTGGCTTATATAACATTGATTATCATAATTTTAATCAGCAAAATCTTTTAATGAATCCATTAATTTACGCCGCGTAAAAAATATCCGGCTTTTAACTGTACCAATAGAAATATTCATGCGATCGGCAATTTCCTTGTACTTATACCCCTGATGGTGCATTTCGAAAGGCATGCGTTGATCAGCATCAAGTTCGGAAATGCTTTTGCGGATTTCCTTTTCCGATATTATGGAATCAGGTGACGGGAAATCCGACTTGCGAGGAATGTTCAGGTAAAACAGATCCTCAGTGCTGTCAATAATAGTGTTAGCCTTCTGGTTACGACGATAACTGTTAATAAAAGTATTCTTCATGATGGTATATGTCCAGGCTTTCAGGTTGGTGTCGTCAGCAAATTTCTCTCGGTTCGAAAGCGCTTTCAGATATGTATCCTGTATTAAATCTTTAGCTTCTTCACGGTTGGAAGTAAGCAAGTTGGCATAATATTCAAGGTTCTGGTACAAACCGATCAACCTGTAATCGAATTCTATCTGTGTCATTGCTTTGGGTGTTTAAAGATTATAATGCAAAGCTAAACATAATTATTTATATTTAGTCTAAATAAAGTTAAAAATTTGTTAAATTTCAATAACATCTTTTGTTGGTAACACTCAGATTCAATTTGCACAATTATTTAGAGTGTTTCAAATTTGTCACCAATTTACAACAAATAGTTAAACAAACATTAAATATAATGTTAAACAAATGTTATATTTTGTATATAACAGTATAATATTAAGTAAATCAACGAGATAGAAATCCGAATTTTGAACAAAAAAATGCAAATAGTTTACAATTTGTTCAAAAATTCAGAAAATTCAGGGATGGATTGAAAGGTGATAAAATTAGGCGGAAGATTGACAGTAATATTTTGCAGACAGCTTCCGCCAATCAATACACTAGTATCTTTATAAATATCAGATAGTTCACCAATAAATTCTGAAAAATAAGCATTTGTAATATTTGCCGAAACCGAAGTCAGCAGAAAGTCAACTGGACGGATGGATGAAACGCCTTTCAGGTTCGCTAAGGGTACATTTTGCCCTAAATAGATGATCTGGTGGCCTTGTTTTCGAATGAGGAATTGAAAATATAACAGAGCCATTTCATGGTATTCATTTTCGGGCAGGAAAAGCAAGAATGTTTTGTTATCGCTTTTTGTTTCATGCAGTCCATCTATTGCCAGTATCAGTTTTTGCCTGATGAGGTTGGAAATGAAATGCTCCTGGGCAGGAGTAATGGTTCCTGTTTGCCAAAGTACCCCGATTTTTTCCAGAAACCGTTGCAACAGCGTATCAATAGTATTTTCAAATCCTATATTAACGATTGCGGAAGAGAATATTCCTTCAAAACGTTGCTCATCCATCTCCATCATTGACATTACAAGGCTGTCCACGAGATGGTCATTATCAATGTCTTGTTGGGTCAACTCAAGAATGCGCCGGTTGATTTCGTTCTCCGTCATATTTTTGATATTCGATATCTTGTAGCCGAACTTGTTCAGAATCGCCACATTCATCAGCCTGCGCAGATCATTATCAGAATAGCTTCGGATATTGGTTTTCGTGCGTGATGGTTGTACAATACAATACCTTTTCTCCCAGATGCGGATCGTGTGGGCTTTGATACCGGTAATTTTTTCAAGGTCTTTGATCGAATAACTTATCATCGGGAAACTTCAGCGCAGTTAACTGATGATAAACGCACAGCACATCGAAATTGTTTGATTTTTAACAGAAAGAGAAAGGAAAGGATTGGAAATTGAAAATTACAAAATGAAAAGCAGACTGCACTATATGAAAATGGGGCTGCTACAGACACCTTGACTCATAATGTCAACTTCTGACTTTCAGCTTTCTAATCACAACTTCCATCTTTTAATTCTCATCCGTCAACTTCCATCTACTCAGTAATTCATTCACGAAAGCTTTATCAATCTTTAGTTTCTCCTGCTGCATGATGATAAAAGGTGTTTTGTCAAGTTTGCCGATTACAGCTTCCATTTCTTTCATCCCGGAATAAAGCATCTGCCTGAAAGGGTTTTCGTAATCCTTCTGACGGGAGGTTCTTATATCAGAATGTAACTGCTGCCTAAACTTCAAATAGTTGATAAACAAATTTTTAATACTTATTTGATTGAAATTTCCGATAGCATCCAACTCCTGCAGAGAGGCAATTGCATGGATAAATTTCTGTTTTTTATAAGATATTCCCTGTTCAACGAAAAATTCATGAACCTGAAGCCAACTCACAATTTCATAATTAACAATTCTCTCCTTCAGGTTTTTAAGCTCGTCTGCAGGTATCAACTGCCCGCCCACATTTTCAAACATCTGTCGTTCATGCGGTTGGGCAATCAGATCAATCAATTCTTCTAATTTCAAGGCAGTCTGATGACGGCAGTAATCAATAATAATACCAGTGGCATAATACCTGATGTATTCGCAGTAAGCAATGTATGCAGCAGCAGGTTTCAGAATTTTTACCATGCGGTTACTGTTCTCAAACAGGTGATTTGGAACAGATAGTGTTTCAGTTTTTGTGGCAGGGTGGTTGAGGCAATCAACTCCTAATTTCCGATATTCCTTTTCATTATCAACAACAAGGTTTTGGGTAGCCGCCCACTGCTTCCCTGCCAATAATTCTAACAGCCTGAGGGATTCGAACATCGAATTTACTGTGTCGGGTGCCAGATAGTGGGCATCGAAATGCTGGATTTTTTCTGTACGTTTATCGCGGGTTTCACACTTCCAGGCATTCCGTTCAAGGGCGTACTGGTTATAAAGCAGCCAGTATGCAGGCATTATAAGTAACTGGTTTTCTGATGCATCGTTGCTCACCAGCGAAAAAGGCAATTTAATATCGAGTTCGGCAGGATAATCGGCTTTGGTTAAAATGGTAAAAGGTGCGAAGCGTGAATTATGTTTCAGACTGGTACAAAGAGCAGGCCAGAAACCCCTGCCAGCAAGCAATTCTCCATCAGCCCCACGGCTGTTGTGATTTGATCCTATGGTTGCCCCGGCGGCAATATTGCTTTGCCCTTCGATAGTAGCTGCAATAAGGAAGGAGTTGTTGTGGTGTTGCTCATGTGCCGGAAATATCAATGAATTCAATACTTCACAGCAAGAAATTGTCGCATTGTCACCCAGGAAGGAATTTAGCAGCCGTGCACCGTATTTAAGCTGAGAGTTGGCTCCCATGATGAATCGTACCGCCTTCACCCCGTAAAAAACCCGGCAACCCAGGCCAATTATCCCATTCACCAGCTCGCAACCTTCTCCTATCTGGGTGGGGGCTTCGGGAGAAGAGTTTATGGTAAGGTTTTTCAGTTTGTTGGCTCCTTTCATATAGGCATCCGAACCTGTCTTTATATCTTTTATTATGCTGCAGTTCTTTATTACGGTTCGGTCGCCGATGGTACCATAATACCCGCGCAGGTTGTCGAATTTTTTTTCCGTCATCTCCCGGTAACGACGCTGCAAGTCAGTATCATGCCTGTCGCGGCTCCATAGCCAGGCATCACCAGGCAACATCCCATCGAAAGGGATTACAGCACGGCCACCGTTTTCGTTGCAGATTTCCATCCATATCCTGATGTCTTCCGACTCGCCTTCTTTCAATATTCCATTGCCGAATTTGGCATGGTTGGTAGTGGACATTTCATTTACATTGGTTATAATTACATCATTACCAACGATATAATAAGCCATATAATTTACATTGTCAACCACCACATTATCACCAAAATCGCAATTGATTATGATACTATCCGAAAAGCCTACCGGCATCCGCAAATCATTGAATTCCAGAAACAAGGGTTCGAGTTTGCCAAAGCGGACCATGCCAAAAAACTTGCAGTTCTTTACCAGGTCGGGGTTGAAAGCTTCTGAAACCCAAAGTTGGTTCCAATCAGTGCTGGTGTTGCGGTTGCGTACCAAGACTTCAATTTCGTGAGCCGTTAGGTGCCGGTAGCGCCCGTTATCGGGATTCTGAATATGCCGCAGATAAAATTCATCCTTTCCCGGAGGAATAAATTCAGCAGTTATAAAGTTGTGTCCCAGTGCATTGATAGGTTCTTTCCTGATGATATTCATGGTATAAGTTTTGAATTATTGATTACCCCCAGCCTTGAGGCTGGGGGTAGTGGATACAGTTCTATATTGCATAATTGCGGGCATTTTTGAGGGCTGCCTCAAGCCCCTGGGGGTTCTTCCCCCCGGCCGTGGCAAACCCCGGTTGTCCACCACCGCCACCTTGTATGGATTTGGACAGTTCACGGACGATGGCTCCTGCATTCATGCCTCGCGAAGCAACCAGTTCATCTGAAAGGATGACCGTAAGATTTGCCTTCCCTTCATTCACTGAACCGATAACCAAGAAGAGGTTTTCGACAGCAGCTCGCATACCGAAAGCAATATCTTTGGCTGCATTTACATCCACATCGAGGCAGACAGCAAGAAAGTGGATGCCGTTGATTTCCTCAGCTTGTTCAATAAGTTCATCTTTTAACCTAAGGGCGTTTTCGTGGTTGAAAGCTTCAATTTGCCTGCGCATCTCAATATTCTGATCCATCAACTGCTGAATGGCCTTGAGTGGTTCGGAAGGATTTTTTACCAATAGCTTCAGGTTATGTATAATTGATTCCTGGTTGCAAAAGTACGCTTCGGCTTTGGCGGCAGTAATTGCTTCGATACGGCGGATGCCGGCAGCTATAGCACTTTCCCCTACGATTTTTACCATACCGATCTGACCAGTGGCCTTCACATGTGTCCCACCACACAATTCTACTGAATTTCCATAACGGATCACCCTGACCTTTTCTCCATATTTTTCACCAAAAAAGGCCAGCGCACCCATGGTTGCAGCCTGCTCCATGCTCAACGCAAGGTATTCGTCAAGTTGGGTATTTTCCCTGATAAGGTGATTTGCAAGTTTCTCTATGGCAGATAGTTCATCATCGGTGAGTTTTTGAAAATGGGAAAAGTCAAATCGCAGATAATCAGGCCCGACGAATGAGCCCTTTTGCTCCACATGGCTTCCAAGCACCTTGCGCAAAGCAAAATGCAACAAATGGGTAGCTGAGTGGTTGTTGGCTGTGGCCGTCCTGCGTTCCGGGTCAACCTTTGCCACGAAAACAGCTTCAGGATTCAACGGCAGGTTCTCTGCCATGTGAACAATCAGGTTGTTTTCTTTCCGGGTGTCAAATACCTCGATAGTTTCGTTTGCCGAAGTCAAGATACCCGTATCGCCTGTCTGACCACCACTCTCGGCATAAAAGGGGGTCCGGTCGAAAACCAATTGAAACACCTCTTTTCCTTTGGCCGTAACTTTACGGAAACGGGTAATTTTTACCTCTGCCTCAGTAGTATCGTATGCAAGAAACTCCGTGTTTTCCGATGGTTCAAGCACATGCCAGTCGTCAGTGGAAACGGTGGCATCGCGGCGTGAGCGATTTTTTTGCTCCTCCAATTTCAGGTTGAAATTCTCCATGTCCACATCCCATCCAAGCTCGCGGCACATGAGTTGGGTAAGGTCAATCGGGAAACCAAACGTATCGTACAATTCAAAGGCAAAATCGCCTTGAACCAGCTTTTGATCGGGATGAGAGGCAATATATTGGTTGAATTTGATAATTCCGGTTGCGAGGGTGCGAAGAAAAGAAGTTTCCTCTTCAGCAATTACCCGTTGAATGAGTTGAAAGTTGCGTTTAAGTTCGGGGAAGAATTCGCCCATCTGCTCATCCAGTATTGTTACCAACTTGAAAATCAATGGTTCGCGTACGTTCAGGAAAGAATAGGCATAGCGGACAGCACGGCGCAATATCCTTCGGATCACATAACCGGCCTTTACGTTTGATGGAAGTTGCCCATCGGCGATGGCAAATGTTACGGCCCTGAGATGGTCGGCAATCACACGCATGGCAATATCCGATTTTTCAGAATCACCATAGGCAACACCAGTCAGTCGTGCAATTTCTTTAATAAGCGGTTGAAATATATCGGTATCATAATTCGACTGCCTGCCCTGTATCACCATGTTCAGCCGTTCGAAACCCATACCTGTATCCACATGGCTTGCCGGCAGTTTCACCAAGGCGCCGCCAGATTGCCGGTTGAATTCGATGAAAACGAGGTTCCATATTTCGATTACCAGGGGGTTGCCGATATTTACCAGATCGCGGCCATTCATGATCGCTCGTTCGGCATTGTCACGGATATCAATGTGTATTTCGCTGCAAGGCCCACAGGGACCCGTATCGCCCATCTCCCAGAAATTGTCCTTTTTCGATCCATGAAGAATGCGATCTTCGGGCACCAGGGCTTTCCAGAAGTTGAAGGCTTCAATATCAACCGGCAGGTTGTCGGTTGCATCGCCGCCAAAAATAGTAACGTACATGCGCGACTTGTCAATTTTATACACTTCGGTAAGAAGTTCCCATGCCCATTCAATGGCTTCTTTTTTGAAATAATCGCCGAACGACCAGTTTCCAAGCATCTCGAACATAGTATGGTGATAGGTATCGTGCCCTACTTCCTCCAGATCGTTGTGTTTTCCGGAAACGCGGAGGCATTTTTGTGTGTCGGCAACACGCGGCCAGGTAGCAGGTTCGTTGCCCAGGAACCAATCTTTGAACTGGTTCATGCCCGCGTTGGTAAACATGAGTGTCGGATCGTTTTTCACAACCATCGGAGCCGATGGAACTACCTGATGTTGTTTTGAAGCAAAGAATTCGAGGAAAGTACGGCGGATTTCGTGACTTGTCATTAGCAGTAACAGTTTATTTTATGAATAATTGAATATCAATTTTGTACTTATTTATTTGTAAATCAAGGTTGTAAATTGTTTGAATTTATGATTACCTTAGCGGATTCAAGCAATTAACAATTGTTCACACCCGAAAAGGCTGCAAATTTAAGTTAAATAATTATTTTTGCGCTTATAAGGTTTAAAGTAGCAAGTTGTTCATACCTTATTAATAATGCTTTCAGGAGAATGGCAAAAATCCGGTACCAGTTTAACACCAAGTCGCTTAAAATAGAAAAAGTGCAGGTTACCTTGAAAGAGCGAGTCCTGCGCTGGTTGTCGTCCCTGGCATTCGGGCTGGTGTTTGGTGCAATTGTGATTGTGTTGGCCTACAACTTTATGTCCTCCCCCCGCGAAAAAGTCCTTCAGAATCAGCTTGAACAATATAAACTGCAGTACAAAATCATCAACGACCGGATGGACAAAATCCAGCGTGTTCTTGCCGATGTACAGGACCGGGATGACAACATCTACCGCGTAATTTTTGAAGCAGAACCGGTCCCGTCAGAAATCCGCAAAGCTGGTTTTGGTGGCGTTGACCGTTACGAACAGCTTGAAGGCCTGGCCAACTCGCAGATTATTGTCAACACGGCTAAACGGCTCGATGAAATCACCGGCCAGTTGGTAGTGCAAAGCAAATCTTACGACGAGGTTTTCAAAATGGCTAAGGACAAAGAAAAACTTATTGCCAGCATCCCTGCCATACAACCTATTGATTTTCACGATCTTCGCCGAATTGGCTCAGTATTTGGCTACCGTACCGATCCATTTTATAAGGTAATCAAGTTTCATGAAGGGATGGATTTTACTGCAGCCGTAGGTACCCCCGTTTATGTAACCGGCGATGGCGTTGTGGCCTCTGCCGAACGCAGCGGAGGTTATGGAAATGTGATAACAATCAATCATGGTTACAGTTATGAAACCGTTTATGCACATCTTTCGCGCATGAAAGTCAGGCCGGGTCAGCGGGTGAAACGCGGGCAAGTGATTGGTTACTCCGGAAATACCGGCAAATCCACAGCACCGCATTTGCATTACGAAGTGCGCAAAGCAGGTTCTCCTCTGAATCCTATTTATTTCTTTTTCAATGATATAACCCCTTCAGAATACCAGGCAATGATTGAATTGTCATCGAAACCTTCGCAAACGATGGATTAATCTGCTGATATGATTACCTGGCGATTTGGGAACCGGGAGATTTTTGCATGTGCAAGATTGAAGATTTGAGTAACAATGATTGACAATTATTGCGGATGAAAAATAGCAACTAAATACCGATAATCAAATACAGAATACAGATTTCAAATTACTAATCACCATTTTAGTCTTTTGCCTTAATCAAACCCATGGCCCTTCGCAAAACACCTGTTGGAAAATTGTACTACCGCATTGGGGAAGTTGCCGAAATGTTTAAAGTAAATACTTCGCTGATAAGGTTCTATGAAAAAGAATTCGATATTATCAAACCACACCGCAATAAAAAAGGTAACCGCTTGTTCACCCAAAATGATGTGGATCACTTTCATACCATTTTCCACCTGATCAAAGAAAAAGGCTTTACCCTCGAAGGTGCCAAACAACGATTGAAGGAAAAGCGTTCGGCAAGCGCACCGGAACAGGATGTCATGGATTCGTTGCTCAGGATGAAGAGGTTTTTGCTGGAATTGAGGAACCAGTTGTAAGGAGAACAAATTTCGGATGTCGGATTTCGGATTTTCTACTTACTTCTGACAACTCACTACTGACTAATGACAACAGACAACTCCTTACCTGACCACAACCATCTTCCCATTCGAATAACC
>Ga0247841_10009164_pt1 | contig 13951 bp, 9 predicted proteins | sample LaCruzMarch2015__2_FD_192410 | JGI IMG/M metagenome (GOLD analysis project Ga0247841, IMG submission 192410) | Freshwater microbial communities from meromictic Lake La Cruz, Castile-La Mancha, Spain - LaCruzMarch2015_18m | ecosystem: Environmental > Aquatic > Freshwater > Lake | place: Spain...
CATTTGGAACAACGGTATTGTATTTTTTGATATATTCTTTTTCATATTTAAATCTTTCATCATCAAAGCAAATAATTATTATGGAAAACTCAAAATTTTCAATGCCATATTTTTTAACAGCATCTCTTAGAGCAGGACAACCTTTATTCTTTTCTATTGTTTTTTTATGTTCGCTCCATCTCCATTTTACATCTTTTTTCTTTGATTCACCAATGTAAGATTTTTTTGTTATTTTATTTTTTATGCGGTATATATACGCCATCTTGTTTTTGTAATATTTGTGATGCACAAATCATGGTCACATAGTATCTCGCATGAAAGTATAATAACAAAAATCAATTTTTTACAAAAAATGAAAAAAAATGATTTAAATTTTCAAAAATGTAAATTGAAAAATTAAAAACTAATGTTACATCTCGCAGTTTTCAGAACAAGCAATCAATCAATCAATCGAAATGTCGGCAGCAGCAGCAACGTATCCCTTTACTATTGGCCTCGAATTCATGAATAAAGAAACGGATGGAAGCGGACAATATTTCGGTTGTTTGAAGTTCGCAACCACTGCGTTTCCGGAAGGATATAAACAAAAAGGTAAGTATCGCATCCATATTTCGCTCGACGTCTCGACGTCCATGCGAACAGATCGCCGCATCGACCTTGCCAAAGAAACCGTCGTGAAAATGGTGGAGTATCTCACATCCACCGCAAACGAAAACCCGGGACTTCAATTCTGGATCACACTCACAACATTCAGCACAGAAGCGCGCATGGTCATTCGAAATGAAAAGGTAACTTCAGACACGCTTTCATTCATCACTTCTACAGTTCAAAGAATTCAACTCGAGAATTCGACCAATTTCGAAGCATCATTCCTCTTGGACCGCGCCATCATGCAAGAACAAGCCACTAAGGACCAGGAAGATGGAGACACGGCGGACATTGTCACGCTGCACATTCAGCTGACCGACGGCGAAATCACGGCGGGAAACAAGGATGAAACGCATTTGAAGTCGCTACTTGTTCCCGAAGTTGAGCACGTGTTTATCGGCTACGGCGCAGATCACAAAGCGGCTTGTCTCATCAACCTTTCAAAAGTGAATGTCGGCAGCAGCTACATGTTTCTCGACCATCCCACAAAAATGGGCGCCATGTTTGCGCAGATTTTCTGCCCGCACCTGTTTACCGCAGCATCGGAAGTCACGATTGCGCTCACAGGCGCAAAATTCCTCGATGTAGAAAATGGCTGCGAAACTTCGACCATGTTTTTGAGCCGCATCGCAACCGAAACAACAAAACGCTTTCATGTTATCACAGACCAACAAGAAGAAGAACAAGAGTCCGGTAATGATGTCGTGTCGTCGGTATTCGATTACAGTTCGAGCTGTCAAGCGGTTTCCGTCAAAGCCACATTCCGCTCATTTGACAATCAAGACCTCGAACAGCCACCCAACTTTCCCTTCAGAACCGTGTTCGATGTTGTGTCGGCAACGACACACTCTGTCGAGGTTCAAAAGGAGCGACTGCGTTGGAGGGTGATGATTCTCATGAAGGATGCAAAGGACATGAAGCATCGTGAATACGAAGAATTCGCCAGACACAGTCGTTACGCGGAATATGACTATGAGACGCGACAATATGTCGAGCCAATGAAGGAGGAAAAGGATGCACTCATTCAGCGCGCGAACGAACTCAAGGATGAAATCAAACAATTTGGCGAGTTTCACGACATTGCAGAAGATGAAATGTTGAAAGACCTCACCACCGATCTTGTCATTTGCATCTGCGCAATTCCAAGTTGCGAGCACGGTCTCATGTACGTTTATTCCCGGTTTCGTTCATGCAATGACGAAACGCCATCCGCTGTCACCGATTTGACACCATTGGACGAACACGTGAACGAGTTTGTTTCATCGTCGGGTTATGATGCCGGAGACGACCAGTTGTTTTCATGCGGCGGTAACAACGAACACGTGCTTCATCGTCAGAGGTCGGGAACAACTAGTGCAGGATTTGACTTGCTGAATCGTGCAATGTCACAGTCGCCCACATCGTCAGCGTCTGCATATGATAATAGAAGTCAAGGGATTCGTCGTGCTCGTTCATCGTACCGACAAGCGAGTCACGATGTAGCGAGTATGAGCACCGACGACGACCTTGTTGTTATTCCAGATGATGCGTAAAATAAAATGTCTGTGTTTGTGTAGAGTCGTGTGTATGTTATAGTACCTTGTGAAAAAATATAAAATATAAAAAATATAAAATATATAAAAAATATAAAATATAAAAATGTTTTTTATTTTTTATATTATTTTAATGCATTCAAGTATTTGAAGCGACGGTAACCTCCTTTGATATTGTTTTTATGATGCGTTTCTCTCCGGAATCCGGAATTGGAGTGCAAACATGGTTCATCGTTAAAATAAAGTCATCGCGTTTTAGTTGATTTGTTTTGATTTCAGGATCGGAATCTTTCAATTCTTTCAACACTTTTACATGTTTTCGAGAGATTTCATTGATCGAACTTTTTATTTTTTCATTTCCTTCGTCTTTTTTCCATATGTCTTCATCTTTTATGTACATGATATCCCTCTTGGTATCGGTGCAATGTATAGGCCGTTTAAACACGTCCAAGTCTTTAAGTCCCCGCATAAAAATCGAGCCCACGCTTTCTTCTAGATTCTTTTCTCTCGTCACACTCAAGTCGTCAAATGTTATATTGAGCGATTTCACAAAATCGCATAAACTGATCGCGTCCTTGCACTGTTCGTTTAAAAAGAAATTCAAATTAAATTTTTGCTTAATATTTGTCGTATTATTGTTGTTTGTAATGTTTCCGATGCATATCTTGGGTAACAATTCAATGATTTGTTGTTGCTGTTCTTGCTGTTGCTGCTGCTGCTGTTGCTGTTGCATCATAATTTGCGTCTGTTGTTTATTCTGTTCAATAATTATTTTCTTCATTTCTTCATTATCTTTCAACAGTTTCATTATTATTTGATTACTAATTTTTATACAATTACTATCGCCATAATCATTTTGATAATCATCTACATTTATAAAATTATTTTTAATTTTTTCATCATCATTTTCCACACCACTCATTAATTGTATTTTTTTATTGTGTTTTTTTGTTAATAAATGTCTATTATAATCAACCCTTCGACTGCATTTAAAATTACATACATTGCAATTATAAATCATTTTTTATGAGTTTTATATTTTATTTTCAAAATATGATTTATTATTTATTATATTAATGATAAAATAATATTTATTATTATGTTGTATTTTATGTTTATATCACTTTACAAATTATCAGAATAGAAATGCAAAGTATCCTTTATTTTTCGCATCTTTGCTCATGTGGGGTTGTACATCGATTTTATGTATTAGTGTTATCGTGTTATCACTATAATAAAAATAAAAAAAATATCTTTTAATATAATATAATATAATAAATTCATAAATTCATAAATTTATAAATTCATAAATAGTTATGAATAACAATAATAAAATTTTCAAGTATATGATTGTATTTACAAAAAATAAAGAAAGATATAATAATTTTTTTGAAATTAAAAAAGAAATAATAGAATTAGAAATGTTTGAAGCATATGATTCTATTAATAATTTGGATAGTTGTTTACAAATAAATAAATTATATAATTTAAATACTGATGAATATATAAATCAATGGGTTTCAAAAAAAATATTTGGTAAAATAGGTTGTAATATTTCCCACTTTATGCTTTTAAAAATGATATTAAATAATAATAAAATTGATAATGATGATTGGATATTAATTTTAGAAGATGATATTACGGTTAAAAAATATGACGAAAAAATAATAAATAATTTATGTAATAAAGCAAATGATGTAAATTCAAAGTTTATACACTTATGTATTTCTAAAAAATTTATGGAAAAGCAATTTAATAAAAAAAATTTAATAGATGAAAATATTTATAAAATGATTCCACAATGGAGTACTACTGCTTTTTTAATAAAAAAATCAATGGTCAATTTTTTGTTTAATAATTTACCATGTGACTGTAATGTTGATATATTTTTTAATAGATATATATATTTATTAAATGGTTTAGTTTTTAAAAATAATATATTTTCAAATATGGGATCTGAAAATAGTAATGATGTTGATACGAAATTTGGTAGTTTAATTTGGAATAAATAAAATAGGAGAATCCAGGTTATTTTTTTTTATTTTATATCTTTTTTTATTTTATATCTTTTTTTAGTTTTATATATAAATATATAAAACTAAAACTGAGTTTAGCGTAGCGTACGACACGGGCGGCATACAAGGGGCTGCATTTTGAATCGATTAATGGCCAACCCAACCTTCCTGGAAAATTTAATATCAAATCATTCTCAAAAATCGCAATTCTTGTTTTAAATCTTCAAAAATCTCATTTTTAGATGGTGCTTTTACACATTTTTTGCTATTTTTTACACCATCAATTTTATTTTTCAAAATATCGCATCATAAATCATTTAGACACAATCAAATTGTATTTTTTCACCCTTACCATTTATGCAGTGGGTGCTTTTACACCCCCCTCTCCAAAAAAATCCAAAAAAGTTGATATTTTTCACGATTTTTCCGATTTTTCGCTTATGGTCTCGGTCACGATTTTGCGTTTTTTGTCTTACTAGTTATCATAATAAAATTCGAAAAAATGTCTTAAAAAAAAACACAAAAAAACGGGATTTTCTTTTTCAACACTCTATTTTATTTTTCGAAAATGGACAAAAATAAATGTCCAAAATTGTTTTTAAAAAAAAAGTTTCAAAAAACGGAAGATCTTTTGTTTTTTTGATTGATATATTATTTTATAAAAATTACAAATTCATCCCCGAAAATCACAAATCTTGTTTTTATACCCTCAAAAATCTCATTTTTAGATGGTGCTTTTACACCTTTTTTGACTTTTTTTACACCATCATTTTGAAATATTATTTTACCAAACCATAATTGCTGCAATGATTATAAATTATGTTTTTTTACCCTTACCATTTATGATATGGGTGCTTTTACACCCCCCCCTTCAAAAAATATGACTTTTTCTCTGATTTTTCTGATTCTTCGCTTATGGTCTCAGTCGCGGTTTTGCATTTTTCACTCTTACTAGTTACCATAATAAAATGCAAAAAATGTCGTCAAAAAAAAAACACAAAAAAACGGGATTTTCTTCTTCAACACTCTATTTTATTTTCTGAAAATGGACAAAAATAAATGTCCAAAATTGTTTTTAAAAAAAAAGTTTCAAAAAACAGGAATCTTTACCTTTTTATTAATTATTGAAAACTCTCCATTTCCCCGAATTTATGAATTATCTCTCTATCTCTCTACGGTTCATAAAATAAAGAGTAAAATAAATGTCGGAGGTATAAAAATGAAAGGTGTTTCCATTCCATAAAAGGTTTTGAATTTTATTTGAATTTTATTTTTAGAGAGAAGAGAGATAAATCTAAAAATAAAAAAAAATAAACGAATAATGAAGATGATATAATGCCCTAGCGGCGACAATTGTTTTGAATTTGATTATCATTGAATATTTGATAACAACAAAAATTTGAAATATTGTTTCCAAGTAAATTTACATTTTGCGGTGTCCAATTTGTAATATACGTGTAAATAAAAAAAACAGATAGCATGGATAAAATGTTACTGAAAATGAAAAGATATTTAAAATTATATTTATTGGTTCTTTTATCCCACATGAATGTGAAACTAATGATTAATCCATAAAAAAATCCTAACCAATGAAACAAGTACGCAACGTTTTCGACTTTAATAAAAAAGAAACTTATTATCTCCAATGCTATAATGACAAATATTGTGAATAGTAACATTTTTTTCATAATTTTATCCATATATTTCGAATTGATTGCGTAATCGGCCAGTAAACTTCCAGTATAAGCAAATACGATATGAGAACAACCAATGACTTTCGTATACGGATTTAAGTAACTATATGTAATTCCAGAATAAAAAGAAACTAGACCATAAATCAGTAATACTAGTTTATAGTTATAAGAAGATTCTATAATGTACATTAACGGAAATAGTATGATTGTATTACAAGCAATATGTTTTATATTTCCATGAACAAAAGACATTGTAAAGAATCTCCACAATTGTAATCTTACATCGCGACAATCAGGATAATATGATACGATTCCAAAAAAAAATGGATGATAATTTGGGGATACTTTGTCGGTACTCATATTTTCCAAGTAAAATAAACCGGTTACATAGCTGGTCCATATTAATAGATTAGAAATAATGTAAATAAAATTTGTATGCTTGCTGTGAATATAGTAAGATCTTAAACCATTTGTATTAAATGTATAGTAATTAACATTATTACTTGCTGATGATGCAATAACTATATTATTGTTTCCATTTGATTGTTCGTTTATTATATTCATTTATTCATAATCATAACTGAATATAATAAATTATATTGTTTAAGTTTGATTGCCTATTATATTATAATTTTCTTGTCTCCATTAGACGATGAACCAGTTGATTCGCTTTCAGCTCTATCACCTTCTCCCGTTTTTTCAATCATTAAAATAGAGGGTAAATTTTCGGTTTTTGTTTCTTCTTTCTTTTCAATGGCTTCTTCTGGGCGTTCGTTTGCATCGGCGAATGTGACATCTTCCGGCATTTTAATGAGATTTTTCTGAGGATTGTATAAATAAATGTGTCCTGCAATATCAACCGCGTACCATCCGAACGGCGGGCGAAGTTCATAGTCCTTGCTTGGCTGAGGCGGATACCACATTGTATCTTTTGTTTTTTCATTATAATAATACTCTTTCCCTGATTCTTGGTCTACAAGTTTTGTCCATTCTTTTCCTAAGCTGTCCTTCTCTCCCGAATCCAAGTTTGTAGAGGCATTTGAATTCGCATTTGAATTTTGATTGGACTGATTCGCAATCAGGTTTGCCTGTAGCATTTGTAAATCTGGCGATGCATCACTCCCTTTCTGAATAACAATTTCTTCAACAACGTTTTCATTTTCGTCGTCATTACTTTCGGATGGTTTATGTTGTTTTATTGCATCAATATTCTCGCGTGTTGGATCTGAAATGACCAAACGGAATTCATTAGATTGAGAATCGTTTTTCGCCCTTTTTGTTCGCCCTCCTTCCATTGATTCAATGTCGGCATCTATAGACTCGGTTTGCCCAGATAGAATCTTATAATTGTTCGAAAATGACATGCTTTCGATTTGGTCAATATTGTCCTCGGTAATGACGCGCATGACACAGTTCATGGTTTGCAGTTCCTGCATGAGCAGTTTGAGCGAGTAAGGAATTTGGACTACACTGAACGAGCGACCGAACCGCGTAACGTTGACCAGTTTCGGATTATCTGTGAGCGCGTCATTGAATTGTATGGGACCATCGGCCATCGGGCTCATAAACACGTCACTGTCCGGGTTATAAATGGCGGTCATGCCCGTCTTGTTGCAAATGGCCATGTAATAATTATCTCCGCGAACCAACATGGACTCCTGCAAAAATCGCGTGGCGCCGTGTGCAATCACCCCATCGCGTTCCATTTCTCCGATGCGCAGACCACCGTCATTGGCTCGGCCTTGCACCGGTTGACGCGTTAAATTCGTGTTTGGGCCTCGAGCGCGAAAATTGATTTTATCCTTAACCATGTGTTTCAGACGCATGTAATATGTGGGTCCAATGAAAATTTCGCTTTCGATTTGTTCGCCAGTGGTTCCGTTATACAAAACTTGCGTTCCAGTAGAACTGTAATTTTCTTTTTGAAGCATACCGCCGAATGTGGCTTGTTTATTACCCAAGTTTACGAATGCAGTGCAATCGCCGAATGCGCCATACACAACACATGCTTTCGCCATAATTGTTTCTACGAATTGTCCAATGGTCATACGCGACGGAAACGCATGCGGATTAACGATTAAATCGGGGCGCACACCATCGGCGGTAAATGGCATATCTTTTTCCGGAATAATGAGACCCACAGTTCCTTTTTGGCCACATCGGGATGCGAATTTGTCTCCGATGTTTGGCGCGCGGTCTTCGCGAATGCGAACTTTGGCGATACGGGACGGAATATCGGGATTCGCTGCTTCGGTAATATACGTTTTATCCACGTATCCGATTTGTCCTTTCTTCGGACGAATGGATGCGTCGACCACCCTCCCTGGATTTTTGGAATTGGTAACGACTTGACCGATGAGCACGCTTTTTTCGGTGACCATTGCGTTCTCAATAATAAGACCGTTTGCATCCAAATTACTGTAATCATATCCTTCGCCGCGCCCGGCATTTACCACAGCATTCTGTTGCTGATAATCATTCATGTTGACAACCCGCGAATCCACGCGTTCGCCTGATGATTGTTTGCTGTCTTCGCGCGTTTCGTACATGTTGTAATAACTGGTTCGAAATAGGCCGCGTTTAATAGACCCCTCATTGAACAGAATAGAATCTTCGACATTATAGCCGTTATAACACATGATTGCCACGATTGCATTTTGGCCGTACGGATTCTGCTCGTTGTTGAAATATTTCAGGTAGCGCGTTTTTACGAGCGGAATTTGTCCGGCATTTAAAACGACACCCATTTTATCAAAACGCTGTAAAAAGGAGGTATTGTACATGGAAACGGCTTGTTTTGACTGGCTGCACGAAAATGTGTTGCGCGGAAGTTGATTGTTTTCCGGGAACGAAATTAAATTCCCCATCACACCAAACATGAGAGACGGGTGTATATCCGAGTGCGTGAATTGCGCCGAACCATCCTTTACTTTATCGTCCGGGCGAAATGCAAACAGCGCGTTATTTTCTTCCGATGCGTCAATGTATTCCAAAACCGCCATTCTTGGCACCATGCGTTCAAATGTTATTCCCTCTGGCAAATTATCGTAGAGTTTCATGATACTTGTTATGTCATCCGTATTATAAAATTCGTTATAGTTTATTCGTTTCACACCGAACCCTCCAATAACTTCATTCCAATTGAATTTACGTTCTTTCAATATTTTCAAAATGGTTTTATTGGCCTGGAAAGCGAACGCCCTCTTGTCATTGCTGTAATAATATACCGGACGACACGCTCTACCACCATCTGTGAATATCTGAATTTCGCGAAACTGAATGTCCCAAGAGCAGCTGATGTGCACGGGAATAAACGACAAGCGTCGACATGTTTTAATGCGACTAACGACGAGTTCCGGATCGGCAACCACGCCAATCCAACTGCCATTCACAAATACTTTGGTTTGATAATAAAGAAAATCTTTCGGATATTTTTCTAACGCTAATAAATGTAGGTTGGGTTCTTTTAGTAACCACCGTGTCATATCGCTGCCATTGCAGCCGTTTGTAATGTGTGCAGAAATTGCGAAATGTTTTTGCAGACCGTCATCCGGCACGTCGACCGGGTCCATGAGACACCACTGAGAGCCATGGAGCAAACGGGGTTTAATTACTTTGGCGGACGCGTCGAGCGGCAGGTTTACTTTTCTCAGATGGGAAATAGCGGAATTATAGGAAAGTCGATTCAGATCTTGCACAATACCGGCTTGTTTTGTGAATTCGCTTCCACCCCAATCACCTTTGAATGCGCGACGGAGTCCTTCTTCGACGATGCGGTCTTTAAAAATGTCTTCATATTCTTTTACAATCTCGGTGAAACGCTCGGATAAAATGGCGGAGTTATAATTATACTTAAAATCGAGGAGGGTTCGAATGCGCTTGATTTGTTGCGCGTAGTATTCGTTGAATAAACTGTGTATTAATTTTCCGGAAATTTTAATGCGTTTGAATTTCAAGCTATCGCGGTCGATCGGTTTGTCAATATTTGCTTTCACGCGCAGCAGTTTATTTACCATGTATCCTAAAAAGAATGCTTTCGACTGGTAGTTGAGTTCACCGATTTGCGGTAAGAAGAAATTCGTTAAAATGTGTTGGGCTTGAACAACACTTTTTCCTTTAATAAAGACGCCAATATATTCAATGGCGGCGCGTTGGGTAAAAATTTTATTTGCGTCGTGCACGCTGGGGCGAAAGAGTTCAACGAGGTCTCGGTTTTCATACATGTTTAGCAGACAGGTTTCAATAATTTCATAGTCGGAAATAACGCCAAGGGCGCGCATGAGAATGAAAAGTGGAATGGGGCGTTTTACATTGGGAATTTCAACGACAATTTGACCGTTGGTGTATCTCGGTGTGGGAGCAACCATGTATACGCGGAGTTTGCGTTCGGGTTTGGACGTGTCTTCGGACACGGTGCGTATTTCGACGGAGTGGCTGTATTTATCGTCGGGGCTGCGCGTCTGAATGTAGAGCATGTTGTCTGCGAAAATTTCCTGGCTCACAATAATTTTTTCTTTTCCGTCGATGATGAAATATCCGCCATGATCGCTCTTGTCTTCGCCGAGATTGTATGCGACATCTTTAGGAAGACCGGTTAGAATGCACAGGTTGGAATGAACCATGATGGGAAATTTCCCAAGCAATATTTGCGGGAGTGTGATTGTTACTGTTTTTTCTCTTGATACTGCCAATGCCGAAGTTCTTTCCTTTTCAGATCCAATTTCTTGTTCGACTTCTTCCTCAAAGACAACATTGTCGAATTCTACTTCGACGTCATAATGAATGGTTACGCCGTACGTCATGTTTCGAAGACGCGCCTCATTGGGATACATGTAATGAACGCGAGATGTTGTTCCAGTCTCATCATAAATTACAGGTTTTCCGTAGTATATTTTATCGCCATTTTTTCCGCCAAGGTAAAATCGTGAAACGTTTCTAAAAGTATCGGTTTTTTCGTCTTTTTCTTTTTGGAAAACAATGGGATTATGTTCTCTAAATATTTGACGTATTCCATTGGACATGAATTCGTTGTAAGAGTCAATGTGGTGCGCCACTAATAGATTAGGATTATCGTTGAATAGTTTGTCGATGATATTCCACGGAATTATTTCATTGAGTAGTTGAGTCGTGTCATCGTCATCATCATTATCGCCACTTCCTTTATTGTGTTTTTTCTTTTGTTCCTCTTTTCCCTGTTCCTCTTTTCCCCGTTCCTCTTTTCCCCGTTCCTCTTTTCCCCGTTCCTCTTGTTCTTCTTGTTCTTCTTGTTCTCCTTGTTCTTCTCGTTCTTCTCGTTCTTCTTGTTCTTCTTCTTGTCGTTCTTTGGGTTCAGGATTTGATTTTGACTCGGATTCGGATTCGAGTGCGGATGCTTGAATCACAATTTTTTTTTTAGATTTTGATTCTGATGCCGACATATTATTAAAATGTCTATTGTTATATTATTTTTGTTATTTATATATTATTTATGAAGATGATATATTTAATTTGTTTCAAATTAATTAAATATATATTTTACTAAATTTATTTTTTACTTCATTTTATAAATATTTTACTATATTTTACTATTTATTTTTAAAACTCGCAAACATCCAATAGTTTACACATTTTATATAAGTTATACTAAAATTTACCATATTTATACCATTGGTTTTAACATTGTCAAGTGTTTCACATTCAAATACTTTTTTTAATTTTTTTAATTCTAACTGATTGTCTTTAGAAAGTAAAATAAAAATTGCGGCTGTTTCCGCTAAAGCAATAAAATATTGTTTTGCTCCAAATACAATATTTTCATTTTCTTTATAAGATTGTTTGTACAAGTGGTATCTATATTCTGTGAATTCTTTCAATGTAATTTTTTTCTTATTATTAAAGTAATTGTATATAAGATTGAATCTTTTTTTATTAAACACTACGTGTTCTCCTAGATAGTAATCGTATCTACTAATAGATGCATCATGGTCTATTAAATTATATGTTTGTAAACTTTCAACTGTAAATGGTAATTCTTGTTTTTTTAATAAATTATACGCAGAGTTTGTTAATAAAAAAGATGCGAAACGAGACATTTTAATTTTTTTTAATGCATTTTGAACTTCTTTTTTTTCCCATTCATCATTTGGGTCAAGATGATCCATATTTATTAATGAATTAATAACAGGACATCCTGTTAATTTAGAACTTTTTAATTTAGAAAAAGGACAAGTTGCCGTCGATTCTTTATCTTTTGTATCTATCATATGAATTAATATTTTATATATATAAAATATATTATAAAATATACTAAAAATTTATCTATTATTTGTAATGCATATTTTTCCCGCCCCCTTCACGACTTTCTTTGTACGCTTGTTTCGTTCTTTGGTCTAGTGCACTGTCATAATCGCTGTAAGAAGAATATTGTCCTCCAGTGCCATCTGCATTATACCGATTTCCTGCAAACTGCGGACTTGGTGAAAACCAGTATGTTTGTTCAGAACCGGGTGGTGCAACATTGCTGTCGCGGTCTTGTCGTCGCATCCTCACTGGCGGTTGTTGCGACTGCGCATCCACTTGTTGCTGATAAAATGGCGAAGAAGATGAAGATGCCAAGAGTGGAACGGATGTGGTTCGTTTATTTAAAAGGGTTCCAATCACAAAAATCATAATAAAAAACAAAATAAAGGGAAGAAGGAGTAAAAACCACGCGAGTTGATTGTATCCATAACTGCAGAGTGTGTTTAAAATAAAAGTCCAGAATGCGACATATAAAATTTTCATAATAAAAATGGGCGCACTACTTTGAACGGGGCAGCGAATGTTTCCGACACAATACATGTTTGGAGACATGCCGTAATTTTGAAATGCAATCATGATGATTCCAATTGCAGATAAAACAAGATAAATGGTTGCGGGAGTGCACAAGTTCATTTTAAATAAAAGTAAATATGAAAATAATTAACTTATAAATTATGCAAATATTAAATTTATAAGTTATATATGCTAAACAATTCATTTTTTATATACTACTACATGTATTCGAAATGGGTTGAACATAAGGGTTCGGATTGGGCGGCCGAGTTGCTCCATCCATCTTAGCGTTTAAATTATTTAATGAATACGATATATCGTCAATAATTCCGCCCCCCCTAACATTTTTTCTGCTTCTTCTAATAGAGCCACTACTAGAGCCGCCAGCTTGTCCGAGTTTGGCAAGTTGTGGACCGAGCTGCGTCGGATACCTGGCACTACCGAGAGGTCGCCCATCATCAAATCTAGGAACAACGCCGGTTCCAACTCCTTTAGGGCTTAAAGCAAAATAGTTGCTGCCTAAACTATCTGGCGTCCATGGTTTCCCGATAAATTGCGAAACGAACCCTCCGCCACCGATCATTTGACCACCGCCTTGACGAACTCGACCCATTCGTATATTACGAACCATTTTATTCCGCATTCGATTTTGTTTTATTTGTTCCACAGTTGCTCCCCTTGCTCCTCTTGATCCCATTCTTGATTTTGATTTTCTTTGCGTTTTATGTTTTTTACCGTGGTATTTTTTTCTTGTGTTCGACATTGTTATTAGTTATATATATAATAATATAATAAATAATTAAAATATTTATAAAAATTAAAATAATTAAAGTATATTTATATTCTTAATAGTCATCTCCTAAAAGTAGCTTGGATAAATGTTTATTTGATGGTTTTACTTTTTTGAAACGGAACGATTTTATTTTATTGAACATGCTTTTTATACCCGCGCAACATCCGGTGTCACAATTATAACAGTTAGAATCTTGGCCATAGTTATCATATAAATATAAGTCGTGGTCTTTTTCACGTTGCAAAAACATTTTATGAATAAGTAGTAATATCTTTTAGTTTTTATATATTATTTTTTTATAAATTAAAGTAAATTAAAATATATATCAAGTATATGTATATAATCGTATACGAATGAAACATAAGTCATCGTCGTCGTCTTCATTTAAATGTTTGCCGAATATGTTTTGTATAAGAAACACGACAATATTTTTTATTGTCATATTAAGCGCGATTGGAATCTACTTTTTTTATTCGA
>Ga0247841_10009165_pt1 | contig 13950 bp, 14 predicted proteins | sample LaCruzMarch2015__2_FD_192410 | JGI IMG/M metagenome (GOLD analysis project Ga0247841, IMG submission 192410) | Freshwater microbial communities from meromictic Lake La Cruz, Castile-La Mancha, Spain - LaCruzMarch2015_18m | ecosystem: Environmental > Aquatic > Freshwater > Lake | place: Spain...
GCCGTTGAAAAAAATAACAAAAAAATTTGCCGGCAAGTTACTGGGGTTGTCATCGCTATCCGGTGAAATTATCAAAAATCGCTCTCCGCAAAAATTAACAAAAGGAAATTTATTAATTGCGCTGAAGTGTTCTGTTTTTATAACTCTCGGAATGCTTGCTGGATTTTTCTTGACTTGCGGATATTTTCTTTTAAAAGTAAGCCATAAATATTTATGGGAAACGTGGGTTGTTTTCAATCAATATTATGCCGCTCAGTTTGACATTGGAAACTTTTCGAAATATGCCGTCCTGTTCGCAGAAAACTGGTGGCTATTATTATTTTTTATTTTCTGGATAATATTGAGAAGGTTGCGTCATTGGAAATTTTACATTAGCCTGCTTCTTCTTTCTTTTATTTCGGTGATGGTTTCGCCCATAGGACATTATTATCTTTTGGCCATACCTTTTTGGACAATCATCTGCGCAGCCGCTATCGGAGATATCGGATTACTCTTGAATAAAAAAATGCGAACAAGCATCGGCAAATTCATTTCGCCAATTGTGCTTATTGTCCTAACGCTTGTTTTGATAATTTATCCTATATCCGAGCAGTTTAAAAGAAGTCCGCAGCAAATGGAGCTTTGGATTTATGGCTTCGGAAATCCTTTTATAGAAGCAAAAATTGTTGCCGACAAATTGAAAGAAATAACGACTCCGGCGGATAAAGTATTTATAGCCGGCTCAGAACCTGAAATATTATTCTATTCGAAAAGAATAAGTTCTTCGCGTTTTAATATAACTTATCCCTTAATCATAGATACCCCATCCAGGGAAGAATATCAAAAAAAAGCTATCTCGGAGCTGGAAAAAAATCCTCCCGCAGCCATCGTGTTTTCAAATAAAGAAGAAAGTGGGCTCTGGAATAATGAGAGTCCGAAAATATTTATTGATTACTTAAAAAAACTTCTGAAAGATAATTATATTCTCGTCGGAGGATATGTTCAAAACAAAAGCGACATTAATCAGTATGGCTCGTGGCAAGAACGAGTCAACGAAACTGATGCCAGCTTGTTGTTGTATAAAAGAAAATAAAAAAAACCGCACACTACACGAAAAATTTGTGACATACTAAAACTCGTGCACTCTTCCCGTCATTCCCGCGAAGGCGGGAATCCAGGTGTCACCGGTTATATTAAAACAAAAAACTAAACAAAAATTGTGAAAGTGCAGCAAGAAGATTTATATCCCGATTTTATTTAACAAAAAATTTGTGGGGTCTGGATTTCCGCCTTAGCGGGAATGACAATATAAATATTTTTTTATTTGTCTAATAAATTTGAAATTTATTTAAGCGCCGGAGCAGTGTATCGAAAAAATAAACGTATAAACCCTGCGCCATTATTAATTTTATTACTTCAGACCATTCACATTCAATAACTGGCTGGATGCCGCGGACTGACCAATGAGTTGGCGCAGTTCACCCTGAAGAGGCAAGCCTCTGCGATTGATTTCTCCGGCATAGACGCTCGCGTCACTGTATTTCTTCTGATTGTAATATAGGCTCGCTAGCGCGTATAACGCGTCGGAATAATTAGGATTGAGTTCCAGCGTTCTCTTCCATGCACTTTCGGCTTCGTCTTGTCTTCCCTCTTTATAATATAAAAGTCCCATATTAAAGAATCCGTTGTCGTAATAGGGATTTATTTCAAGTTCTTTTTTATATTCGTCTTCGGCTTCTGACAATTTATTTTCGTTAGCATAAATAAGTCCGAGATTGTTGTGTGCCATTTCTTCGGTCGGATTAAGTTCCAGCGCTTTTTTGAATTCCGGTTCCGCTTCATCAAGCTTGCCGTCAAGAAACAGCATGGCTCCTAAATTGCGATGCGCCAAAGGATAGTGCGAAGAATGCTCAACCGCGTTTTTCCAAAAAGCCAGCCTGCTGGAAAAATTCCGGCTATGAAACAATGTGACGGCACAAAGAATAAAAATTATGCTCCCAACTATAATTAGGTGGGCTGTTTTTTTAAAGTTAATTTTTTTTATTACATCTGTTTCCAGCAGTATTATAAAAAAACCGATAATAGGCACGTATAGCCGATGCTCAATAAAATCAGCCGTGAGAGCTGTATTGGGGCGGATAAATGATGGCAGCAAAAACGCAAAGAACCAGGCTGCACCGAAGAAAAACATGCCGTAACGCTTTGTTTTGGTGAAAAAAATAATAATGGCCAGCAAAATAATCGTAATAATTCCATATATAAATGTCGTGTCTTGGATTATCGGCAGGACAGTAAGATTGAATGGAAAAAATATTTTTCCAACGAACTGAATAGTCGCCGGGAAATTTAAATAGACGGATTTCAGCATATCGTAAAAAGACATCTGAATTCCGTTTCCGACAGCGTTATGCCTGAGCAAAAACCAAAGCGCAATGATTGCCGCGGAAGACCCTGCAAAAACTGACAGCTTCTTGGAACTAATTTTATTTTCTGTATTGCCGGAAAAATAAAAATAAAAGATGGATACCGGAAGAATGAGCAGAGCAGATTCTTTGGTAAAAAGCGCCAATAAAAAAAATATTAGGCACCGTATGAGATATTTTTTTTCGGCGCTTTTTAAATAATCCAGAAAAAAGATAAATGCCGCTAAAACAAAAATTGCCAGAAGCGAATCGTTTCTTCCCGGAATCCAAGCAACCGCCTGGGTCAGAACGGGATGGACTAAAAAAATAATTGAAAATAAAAATGCTAAATATTTTCCATAATCCAGTTTCTTCAAAAAAACAAAAACCAGACAGGCCGCAATAATATGCAAAATAATATTGGTAAAATGATACATAAACGGAGTTGCGCCTCCCAGTTGATAGTCGAGCATCAGAGAAATCGTCAAAAGCGGCCTGAAATAAGCAGCGCTATGATTGAAAAGATGGAACACATCGCCTTGAAAGGCTGCCGGAATATTGGCAAGATCATTAAGAAAATATTTATTATCCAAAATAAGAGTATTGTCGTCCAAATATGAAAAACCAAAAAAAAGCGCTTGGAAATAAAGCATGAATCCCAAGACGGCTATTATTATAAATGGCGTCGATTTGCGGGAGAATATTTTTTCCATAAAATATTTAATTGTCATTCCGAGCATAGTCGAGGAATCTGAGCCCGGATCCTTCGATTCGTTACACTCAACCGAAGGGATGACAAATGGGAAAGTTTTAATATTATCATTTTACGCGCCGATAAATTCTTTTCAGAAAAAATTTAAATGCTGTCCAAAGCGTTAGTATGCCATATCTAAAACTCCTAAAAAAATTGATCGAAGAAGCTTCCGGAAAATATCTAACCGGAACCGGGATTTCCCCTATTCTATAGCCCTTTCCGATAATTTGAAATAAAACCTGGCTATCGAAAACAAAATCGTCAGAATTATTGGCAAAATCTATTTTTTCCAAAACTTCCCGGCGATAAGCCCGCAGTCCCGTATGCCATTCTGACAAATTGTATCCGCTGAGAATATTTTCGAAAAAAGTAAGCAACCGATTGGAAAAATATTTATAAGCTGGCATACCTCCTTCAAGCGCCTCTCTTCTGGATCTTATCCTTGAACCCAGCATTACATCGCAATAGCCTTCTTGTATAAAGCCTACCATATACTTCACCACCCTGGGATCATATTGATAATCGGGGTGAATCATTATGATTATATCGGCCCCTTTTTCAAGCGCGATCCTGTAGCAAGTCTTTTGATTGGCTCCGTAGCCCTTGTTTTTTTCATGCAGATATACGGTCAAATTAAGCTTTCGCGCCAATTCTATCGTCTTATCATTGCTTTTGTCATCGACTAAAATTATTTCGCTGACTAAATCTTTCGGTATTTCACTGACTGTTTTTTCCAAAGTTTTTTCCGCATTATAAGCCGGGAGAACAACAATAACTTTTGGCATAAATTTATTAATAATCAAGCTACAAGAAACAATAACCAAACAAATCTCAATTCGCCAGCTGGCAAACCAATTTTCAAATTAACAAATTGTTTGTTTATTGAGATTTGATTATTGAATATTATTTGGTGCTTGTATCTTGCTGATTGTATCTTATTTTTTTTATTCTATCACATTGACAAAGTGGCTCCAAATGCCTACTATTGTAAAAGTTGCCACATTTTAAATATGCCGAGGTGGCCTGCCTCGCGTCGACGATGCGTCTCCGCGAGTCGAGGCAGGCGGAACCCCAAGCACTAAAGCTACGCTTAGCGCGGGACAAGCTGGCAGACAAAAAATTTATAAAATTGCCCAAGTGGTGGAATTGGTATTCACGCACGACTCAAAATCGTGTGGCAGTAATGCCGTGCGAGTTCGAGTCTCGCCTTGGGCACCAATATTAGCAACATTTAAAAAATCCCAATTTTACCGGGGATTTTTTTATTTGTAAAATTTTGTACATACTCCACTGTGTCATCTTGAGCGCAACGCAGTGAAGTCGAAAGATCTGCATTTCTTAGCGCTCAGATTCTTCGACTTCGCTCCCTCCAAAGGCGGGCGGGCAGAATGACAAATGTGTAAGTTCAAAAAAGAGTTTAATCGAATATGATAAATTCAATATTTTCCTTGTTATCGTCCAGTTTCGCATAAGTCAAAATGACTTCTTTGCCGGGATATTTGGCTAAAAGTTTATCTTTGGCTTTTTCTAATTCTTTTTTGTGAAATTCCTGCTCAGCTTTCCCATCGTCATTAAATTTTGCGGATCCGCCATAAGCGCCACAATCCTGGTGGTTCATAACAATTACTTTTTTAGCGTGATGAAGATTAATCGGAACTCCAATACAAGAAAAAGGAAGATTGCCTTCATTTGTGCATTCATTGATAGCTTTTGCGCCTCCCGGAAGCGACGGGAAATCAAAGTTTTTTATATTTAATTCGTTTTCAATAAATTCAACTGTTTCTTTCCAAAATCGAAAATCGATGCAAGACAGAACAACCGCTTCGCAATTATGGATATTTTTATATTTGAATGGAATCTTCATGATATGAATAATGCAAAAATCAAATCTCAAAAATCAAAATTGCAATGCAAAATTTAAAATTTTTAAATACTTTTGAATTTTAATTTGTCATTTTGCATTTTGACTTTTACATTTTGAATTAATTTAAGTTTAAATTTATCAAATCCGCAGACAACCCGCAGCTGCCTTTAATCAATCTGAACATTATGTCGCGTACGATGTTTCTTGGCGACCCTGACGCGTACTAATTCTTTTTCGATTGAAGCTGCGACTCGCGCATATTCCATTTCGTTCATCGTAACTTTTTCTTTCTTGAGTTCCTCCGCTCTTCTTCTGGCAGTTTCTTCAGCGCGTTTTATATCTATCTCCGAGGCATGTTCAGCCGTATCGGCAAGCACAACCAAAGTGTTCTTGTTGAATTCAATGAATCCGCCCGAAGTAACAAGCAATATTTCTTTGCCTTCTACTTTGATTCTGATTTCGCCAGGCTTAAGAGAGGCTATGTAGCTGCGATGATTGGGAAGAATCGTAACTTCCCCGTCTGACACCGGCAACGTGGCCTGCTCAATCTCATTTTCGCAAACTACTCTTCCCGGGGTAACTATTTTAAATTTTATTCGTAAACTCATAAAAATTTTCATTCAATGCTCCAATTTTCAATGTTTTAATTTTTGAAAATTTGGTCATTGGAAATTTATTGGAAATTGGGAATTGGTCATTGGAAATTACGAAATCAAGAAATTTTATTTCTTGATTTCGCTGATGCCCCCTTTCATGTAAAAGTCTTGCTCGGCAATATCATCCATTTCTCCATCTAAAATCATTTTAAATCCCTTTACGGTATCGGAAAGTTTGACATATTTTCCGCTGGCGCCGGTAAATTGTTCGGCAACAAAGAAGGGCTGTGATAAGAATTTTTGCATTTTTCTGGCGCGAGCTACAGTAACTTTATCTTCATCGGAAAGTTCTTCCATCCCTAAAATCGCGATGATATCCTGCAAATCTTTATACCTCTGCAAAACTTTCTGCACTCTTCGGGCAACATCATAATGTTCTTGCCCGACTATATTTGGGTCAAGAATTGTTGAGCTCGAATCAAGCGGATCAACTGCAGGATAAATTCCCAATTCTGAAAGTCCGCGCGAAAGAACTACCGTTGAATCCAGGTGTCCGAAAGTTGTTGCCGGCGCCGGATCCGTAAGATCGTCTGCTGGCACATAGACCGCCTGTACCGATGTTATTGAACCATCTTTTGTCGATGTAATTCTTTCCTGAAGCTTTCCCATTTCTTCGGCCAATGTCGGCTGATATCCTACCGCTGATGGAATGCGTCCCAAAAGCGCTGAGACTTCAGATCCTGCCTGTGTAAAACGAAAAATATTATCCACAAATAAGAGGACGTCTTTATTTTCTTTGTCGCGGAAATATTCAGCCATCGTTAGCGCGGAAAGCGCGACACGCTGTCTGGCTCCTGGCGGTTCATTCATTTGTCCAAACACTAATGTTGTTTTATCAAGCACTCCGGACTCTTTCATTTCATGATAGAGATCATTGCCTTCACGAGTTCTTTCGCCAACTCCCGCAAACACTGAGAATCCTCCGTGTTCCTGTGCGATGTTTCTGATGAGTTCTTGAATAACCACAGTCTTTCCCACTCCGGCGCCACCAAACAATCCAACCTTGCCGCCTTTGACGAAAGGACAGATTAAATCAATAACTTTAATTCCTGTTTCAAAAATTTCCGCTTCAGTAGATTGTTCCGAAAATTTCGGAGCATCTCTGTGAATTGGAGATGTTTGTTTTGTTTTAATGTTTTCTTTTCCGTCAATCGCTTCTCCGAGCAGATTAAACATTCGTCCGAGTGTTTCTTGCCCGACCGGAACTTGGATAGGCGCGCCGGTTGCCGTAACCTCCATTCCTCTTTTTAATCCATCCGTCGCGCCCATAGCAACAGCTTTAACTTTGTTTCCGCCGAGATGTTGAGCGACTTCCAAAACGAGCTTGGAAAAAACCCTGGGAGTCGAACTCCCTTTTGCATTTGGGAGTTCGACTCCCTTTTCTGCTCCGAGATTTATTTCCAGCGCGTCATAAATCTTCGGAATTTCTCCAGAAAATTCCACATCCACTACCGGTCCGATAACTTGATTGATTTTTCCTGTATTCATAAGTTTAAATTCAAACGAATTACAAATTTATTACGAATTTACGAATATACAAAAGTATTTTTTTCGTACATTTGTAAATTTGTAATTTAATTCGTATTTTCGTTCGGAGTATTTATTTATTAAGTTCTCATTGCTGAATTTTGCCTTACTTTAAGTAAAATTCACTAATCAAAACTCAGTGCTTGACTTTTGTTTTGGTGTATACTGCACGGTTGACAATGATTTTAACAAAATCAAACAATTCTTTAACAAAATGATAAGGAGATGCTATGAAAAGAGATGCCATGAAAAAAACAGTTTTGGTTTTAATCGCTCTTTTAGCGTTTATAACGTTGATTCCTTCTTTTTCAGATGCTAGAGGTCATGGAGGAAACGGAAAAGACACTTACAAATCCGTAGACAATCAGAATGATTTTTCATTTAAAGTTTCTGCGGAACAGTTCCGAATTGCAGAGAAAATCGTAACAAAAACCAAGAAGTATCGTGGTTACAGCAAAGAACGTTGGGTATATTCCACCCGCTATGAACAATACATTGGCTTTTTTCAAAAAAAAGAAAAAAGAATAAAAGTGCTCTTGTATGCGGATGGAGATATAATTTCCTTGCATATCGTAAATGGTTACGATATGCCCAGCACTAGAGAAAATATTGGTCGCTGGAAATAGTTCTAAAGCCGTCACTTTCTATGTATTATCAGAAAGTGGCGGTTTTTTCTTTGTCAAATTTTCAAAAGTACTGTCCTGATCAATGTTCAATGATCAAGGAACAATGATCAATAAAGAATTTCTATTGTTCGTTGTTCTTTGTTCACTGTATTTTTTAATTTTCATTTTGCATTTCCTAAAAAGCTAAGAAGCTAAAGCCTAATAAGCTATTCCAGTGCTGCTCGCCCCGCGCTAATCTCCGCAATTTCTTGCGTAATCTTTCCCTGTCTTATCTGATTGTATGCCAACGTCAAATCATCTGACATTTCCTTGGCCGCATCTGTTGCGTTCCTCATTGCCATCATGCGCGCGCTTTGTTCTGACGCTTCTGATTCCAAAATTGCATGGAAAAGTTGCATCTCGATAAGCCGCGGCAATATGAATTCCAAAACTTCTCTGGGACTTGGTTCGATTTTATATTCTACGGCCGGCTCCTCTAGCCCATATTCCTTGGCCAAAATATCCATCTCTGCTATCTGTTTTTCCATATCGATTTTTGAAATCGGTAAAATCTGACGGATACGCGTTTTTTGCACTATGGTTGAAATATAATCCGTATAGATAACAACTACCTTGTCATATTTTTTTGCCAGATATTCTTCCATGACAATTTTTGAGAGAGGTTTGATATCCGAAATATCCGCAAATCGCGTTCCGTCGGAAAAAGCAGCGATGATTTCGTTTTTTACCTCGTTAAATTTCGTCGCAGGCGAACCGGCTTTGTCGGATTTAACAGGGTGTATTTTTCGAACCATATTTTCTCCCTTCTTGCCTATAGTTATAAAATCCACTTTTAATTCCGTGCTTGAAACAGATTCACTTTTTATACTTTTATTTCCGATTCTGTTTGTCTTTAATCTTTCCGGGTTAAGCAGTTCCTGTTTGATTTTTTTGGCTATTTGCGTATTAAATGAACCGCATTGTCCGCGATCAGATGCTACCACTACCATAAGCACTCTTTTCACTTCACGCACTTCCAAGAGGCCTTTCCCGAATGATTCGTATGTTCTGGCTAAATTAGTCAACACGCTCCACGCGCTGTGCGCGTATGGCCTAATACTGAGCACGCTCGAAACAGCACGGCGCATTTTCACGGCCGAAATCATCTCCATTGCGCGAGTGATTTTTTTGGTGCTATTGATAGACTTGATGCGTCTTTTTATGTCCTTACTACTTGGCATAAATTATATTTTTGAAATAATCTCGTTTTTTAATTTTCAATGATCAATTCTCAATTTTCATTGAATTTACAATGACTCAATAATCAATTTCTAGTTTGAAAATTTTGAAATTGAAAATTGATTGCGAATTGAAACTTGTAAATTGTAAATTTGTCATTTATTGGTATGTTTCCTTAAATTCTTTTATCGCTTTTTCCAAAATTTTTACGACTTCGTCCGAAAGCTCTTTCTTTTCTGCAATTATATCGATAACACCCTTAGCTTGCGTGTCTAAAAATTTATGAAAATCGTTTTCCCATTGTTTAATTTTTTCTACATTCACGTCATCCATGAATCCGTTTGTCAGCGCGTATAAAATCGCAACCTGATGTTCTACCGACATTGGTTCGTATTGCCCCTGCTTGACTACTTCCATCGTACGCAACCCTCTTTCAATTTGCGCCTTGGTTTTTTCATCTAAATCTGATCCGAATTGCGAGAAAGCCTCAAGTTCGCGGAATTGAGCGAGGTCTAATCTTAATTTTCCTGCGACTTTTTTCATCGCTTTGATTTGGGCAGATGAACCTACGCGTGAAACTGAAATACCCACATTGAGCGCCGGACGCACACCTTTATAAAATAAATCTGATTCCAGAAAAATTTGTCCGTCAGTAATTGAAATTACATTTGTCGGAATATAGGCCGATACGTCGCCGGCTTGTGTTTCGATGATTGGAAGCGCGGTCATCGAACCTCCGCCAAAATCTTCATTGAGTTTTGCGCTTCTTTCCAAAAGACGGGAATGCAGATAGAAAACATCTCCGGGATAAGCTTCACGTCCCGGTGGACGTTTTAAAATAAGCGAAATCTGGCGATATGCCCAAGCGTGTCTGGACAGGTCATCAAAAATAACCAGCACATCTTCTCCCTTGTCCATAAAATATTCTCCGAGCGCGCATCCTGAATACGGCGCGATGTAAGAAAGCGCGGCGCTATCCGAAGCACCCGCAATAATAATTGTTGTGTACTCCATCGCTCCGCGTTTTTCCAATTCTCCCAAAATTCTCGCGATTTTCGATTCTTTCTGTCCGATTGCGACATAAATACATTTCATATTCTGACCTTTTTGATTGATAATCGTATCGATTGCAATCGCAGTTTTTCCGGTCTGGCGATCGCCAATAATCAATTCACGTTGTCCGCGTCCAATCGGAATCATAGCATCAATCGCTTTGATTCCTGTCTGCACCGGCTGGTTGACTGATTTTCTGGTTATGACGCCGGGGGCTATTTTTTCAACCGGATAATATTTATCAGCTTTTATATCGCCTTTAGCGTCAACGGGCATTCCGAGTGGATTAATTACGCGGCCTATCATGGTGTCGGCAACCGGAATAGAAAGGACTTTGCCGGTAGCTTTTACTTCATCACCTTCCTTAATTCCAATAAAATTTCCCAGAATCATCACGCCCACCCGATCCTCTTCAAGATTAAGCGCTACTCCGATTTCTCCATTGGGAAATTCAACCATTTCCGAAGCCATGATATCGCTAAGTCCAGATATGCGGGCGACTCCGTCGCTAACTTCAATGACCTTGCCAACTTTTTGAGTTTGCGTTTCGACTTTGAAATTCTCAATCTGTTTTTTTAATTGCTCTACGATAAAATCTTTGCTCATACTATTATTAAATTATTCTTTATTAAAGTGTTAACGGGTTAACGCGTTGATAAATTTAACGCAATAACTCGTTAACTCTCAAAACTCGTTAACTAATTAGCTCTTTTTCTAACTTTTTTAACTGTGCTGATACGCTTCCGTCAATCAAATCGTTTCCGACTTTTATAATAATCCCGCCTTTTATTTTTTCATCAATCATATTATTTATAATAACCTCTTTCGCAGAATATTTCTCTTCGATATAGTTTTTTATTTTTTTCATTTCACTATTCCCGGCTTTATCCGCCGTAATCACTGTCGCGTCCACGATTCCTTTTTTTGCGTTATACAATTCTGAAAATTTTTCGATAATCATCGGGGCATTTTTCATTTGCATTTCTTTCTTTAAAACATCGGTAAAATGCATAATAATAGGGCTGATTTCCTTTTCAGTCTTATTTTCCGTAAGTTCCAATAATGTTCTTGCGTATTGCTGGATTGTAATCTTCATTTCTTCTTTTATGTCATCTCGAGCTTGTCGAGAGATCTGAGTTATAATTGATTATATAAATCTTCCCAATCGGGATTTGCGTTGTTTATTAAATTTATTTTTTTAATTCTGCTCCACTTTTTTAGCTGTTTCTCTCTTTCTAGCGCGCTCATTACATTTTCAGTTTGTTCAAAGTATATTAATTTATCAATTTTATATTTTTTAGTAAAACCTTCGACAACTTTATTTTTATGCTCCCAGATTCTTTTTTTCAAATTTCCCGTTACTCCAATATACAGCGTACCAGATTTATTGGTTAAAATGTATACACAATATTGTTTCATGATGCCTCTATTTAATGTCATCTCGAGCGTAATCGAGAGATCTTGCGCTCAGATTCCTCCACTTCGGTCGGAATGACATGAATACGGAATGACATAGAAAAAATTACTTTATGGCCTTCTCAATCAGTGCTTTATCTTTCTCGCTATCAACTTTCTCATCAATAATCTTTCCGGTAGCTGAAATTACCAATTCGGCAACTTGCTTTTTGATTTCCTGAAACATCAATGCTTTTTCCGCTTCAATCTTTTTTGCGCTATCTGCAAGAATTCTTTCGGATTGATCCTTTGCTACAGTAATAATCTCTTCCTTGTTTTTTATTGCCACTTTTTCTGCCTTATCTATAATTTCTTGCGCTTGTTTGCGCGCTTTTGCTAAAATCTCTTTTTCTTTTTCGGAAATCTCAACTAATTTTTTTTGAGCATCCTCCGCGTCTTTCAGCCCTTTTTCTATTTTATCTTTTCTGTCTTCAAGCATTTTCAAAATTGGTTTATAGGCATAGCGCTTCAGCACAAAGAACAGCACAAAAAAATTAATGATTTGCGCCAATAACAATTTCCACTCAATTCCAAATGTTTTTAATAATTCCATGGGGTTAGTTATTAGTTATTAGTTCGTAGTTCGTAGAAAATTCAATTAGAAATGCTAGCGCGAAGTTTTGATATCATTTTTATTTCTATTTCTATCTTAGCATTAAGCTGTTCGTGGTTGTTTTTCTCAACGAAATTTTGTCTTAATGAAATTTCCAATAATGCAACGCATTCAAACGCAGATGTTCTAGCCATGTTAAGAAAATGTGCAAAATCTTTCTTTGATCTGCCACTACCCTCGGCAATATTCAGAGGAATAGATAATGCTGCCCGCCTAAGCTGGTTAACTGTGGCAAATAACTCTTCTTTTGGATATTTTTTTGTTACTATATAAATATCATCAACGATATCCAGACCTCTTTGATAAACTTCTAATTTTTCAAAATTATACATATTTATTCTGACGCTTGTTATTCATAGATTTTGGTTCGCGGAGTTTATCTACGAACCATGAACTATGAACCACGAACTATTAGACGAATTTTATAATAAGCGCTACCACCAATGCGTAGATTGCAATCGCTTCGGTGAACGCAAGACCAAGAATCATGACGGTCTGCACTTTCGATGTCGCTTCAGGATTTCGCCCAATAGCTTCCAGCGCTTTGGAAACGAGAATTCCCAGCCCTACGCCTGGTCCGATCGCTCCAAGACCCATTGCGATAGCCGCGCCGATTGATTTTGCTGCTTCTGCATCCATAAATTTATTTTATTTAATTATTTAAATTATTGATTAACGTTATTATTAGTTCTTAGTTATTAGTTCTTAGTTCGTGGAAAATTCTCCAACTACGAACCATGAACTATGAACCACGAACTTGAATCTGCTCTAATGAGCAGATTCGGTAACTGCTATTTTAAGAAACACTAATGTTAGCATTGAAAAAACCAGCGCCTGAATAAATCCGACAAAAATTTCTAGCGCTAAAAATGGGATAGGCACCAGATACGGCACCAGCATCAGCATAACCGCCAAAAGCACTTCTCCTGCAAAAATATTTCCGAATAACCTGAATGAAAAAGAAATGAGTTTGGCAATTTCTCCGATTAGCTCCAGAACTCCCACGAATGTGCCGACTACGTAAGGTTTATGCAACGGACTGACAAAAAACTTTCCGGCATATTTGAAAAATCCCAGCGCTGCAATGCCCATAAACTGGACGGTTATTACGGAAATGATTGCCAGGGCCGCGGATACATTCAAATCAGCTGAAGCACTGCGGATAAATGGCACGACAATCGTCTTCCCCTCTTTCATTTCGTTAAGACCGATAGTGCCCAGCCCGGGTATCAGCTCAACCCAATTAGACATAATCACAAACAGGAAAATAGTCGCCACGATCGGAAAAAATTTTTTAGTTTGTTCGCGATCTTGCGTTACGCTGTCTACCAAATCCAAAACGCCCTCTATTGTGACTTCGAGAATATTTTGAAGACCGCGCGGAACGAGTGCCAGTTTATTTTTAACAATAACGGATGCGGTGATTAGAAAGCAACTCACGCCGAGCGCCACAATAAGCGTATTGGTAACCGGAAATGATCCAATATGAAATAATGTTTCTGCTGAAAGAGAAATTTCCATAAACTACAGATTTCTTAATTCTTTGATAACTTTGTGATATACGATAATCGATGTAAGCACGATTGAGATTGCCAATCCTCCGAGAAGCAGCCACGGCGAAGTACCCAGTTGCTTATCTAGATATCTTCCGCCTAGCGCAAAAAGTACAAGCGGAATAACAATAGAATAGCCAAGCTCCCACGCAAATCCCAGCGCCGACCAAGGCCGGTCGCTCGTGAGCGACGGGCTTTTCTTTGGCTCTTCATTTTCCATGGCATCAAATCAATAAAAAAATAACTCGGG
>Ga0247841_10009168_pt1 | contig 13946 bp, 17 predicted proteins | sample LaCruzMarch2015__2_FD_192410 | JGI IMG/M metagenome (GOLD analysis project Ga0247841, IMG submission 192410) | Freshwater microbial communities from meromictic Lake La Cruz, Castile-La Mancha, Spain - LaCruzMarch2015_18m | ecosystem: Environmental > Aquatic > Freshwater > Lake | place: Spain...
TATTCAACCTCCCCTGCGAGGGGGAAGAAAATAAAATCTCCGCCAATAATTTTTGAATTTCTATCGCCCCATCTCCGAATAAAATAGCCGCCAACAAAACAGTGTAGCACAACACCGCCCCCATCACCCGTATAGATTTCATCCACTAATCGTTTTAACAAGTTGGAAAAATCTGCTGCTGTAGCCATCCTTCGAACCAATCTATCCTCCGCATTTCTTTCAATTATCGGACATTTCTCAATCCGTTTTTTCTGATTCAATTCTTCTCGATAAACGATCCTAACCAAATTTTCCATAAAATTATCTTTAGTCAGCGCTTAAAAGAATTATTATACTAAACAATCACTTTCACCACAATAAAAAATATAAACCATTATTCTTAAAACCAGTCATGAAATCAAGATTAGTTCCAGTTATTATCGCCGCTTTTTTTCTAGGAGCATGCTGTCCTCGCTATGAAACAGAATCTTTCAGCAGGATAAGTCTCAAAAATAAAATGATGGGTCTAGACCCAATCATAACAAAAAGACAAGCAGAGGAAGAAAACCCGGGAAAACATTATCTCGACTATATGGAAGAGGAACTTGAAAAAAGAATAGAAGTACTTACATTAGTAACTAACACAACTCACAATTTAGAAGCGCTAATTTCTCAGAACAAAGAAGATGAAGCCAGAATATTAATTGATCAACTAAAAGAAGATCTTAGAAAAAGGGGAGATGCTCACAGTCAAGCAGTCTTGAGTGCAATGCCCCTAGTTTGCAAAAAATTCGAGAGAGAATCAGTAATTGATTATCTAACTCCACTAAAAATTGTGGGATATTCTCTATTATACCTAACTTCGGCACAATATCACTTAGATAGAGATGTTGAAAAATCTCCAAGAATACCATATTACCGAAAATCAACCCCAAATAGAAGAGTAACTGAAATAGAAATAGGTAAATAAGTTACATATTATTCTAAAATACCGTCGCTAAAGTTAAGAAACCCAACCTTTAAAAACCCAGAAAAATAAAAAATCTAATGGTAGAAGAAAAATCTGAAGAAGTTAAAACCCAAAAGAAATTAACCCGGGTAGATATTGAAAAGAAAATTGTAGCTCTTGCAGAAAAAGGCCTCACCTCAGAAAAAATAGGTCTAGAATTAAAAAAATTGGGAATCCTTCCAAAAGACTACCCAAAAAGAATTTCTCAGATTCTAAAAGAAAACAACCTCTATAAAAGCCCGGATAAAATAAATCTTGAAAAAAAGTTGAAAAATCTACAGGATCATGCCAGTAAAAATAAACAGGACAAAAGATCGATAAGAGAGTCGATAAGATATCAGTCAAAACTAAGAAAAATAGAAATGTATTTAGACAAATAACTTTTCTGTGGGTGAAAAATGCGAGCAAAGATAAAAGAGGTTGCAAAAATATTTTTAGAAAAAATTAAAGATAAAGGAATAGTTATTGTAAGTCACAACGATACGGACGGAATAACTTCCGCGGCAATACTTGCTAAAACATTAAATCAGTTGGATAAAAGATTCACAATAAAAATTGTTAAGGGACTTGAACCAGAAATAATTGTCTCACTTCCTAAAGACCAGGTAATAATCTTTCTTGATCTCGCCTCGAGTAGTTTAAACCATCTAAGATATTCTGACCTGCAAGAAATTTTTATTATTGATCACCATGAAATTTCTCAGACAATTCCGGAAAAAGTCAATATTGTCAATCCGCATCTTTACAATGAAGAACTAATGAGCGGATCATGTTTAACTTATCTATTCTGTAAAGAATTAACAAAAAAAGATAAAACGCTTGCAACCCTTGCAGTCATCGGTCTCGTCGGAGACACGATGGAAAAAAATCTCGGAAAAATAAAAAATGAAATTCTTCATGATGCCGAAGCGAACGTAAGAAAAAGCTTGCTTCTTTATCCCGCAACAAGGCCACTCAATAAAACATTAGAGTACACTTCAGAAATATATATTCCAGATGTAACCGGTTCTGCCTCGGGCGCAATCAAGTTTCTAAATGATATTGGAATAAAAAAAGAGGGCAATAAGTATAAATCTTTGATTGAATTAACTGAAGAAGAAATGAAAAAACTAGTCACCGCAATAATGCTTGCAAACCCACAAGACGAGTCGAGTTTAGTCGGCAATTTATTTCTCGTAAAATTCTTTAATCATTTGGAAGACGCAAGAGAAATAAGCGGACTAATTAATGCCTGTTCAAGATTTGGAGAAACCGGAATAGCAGTTTCAATGTGCTTAGGAAATCAAAATTCTCTAAAAAACGCTCAGACAATTCACGCACGCTACAGAAAAGAATTAACCGAAGCTTTAAGTTCTATTCCAGAGATTCCAAAAATTCAGGGCAATGGATTCGTAATAATAAATAGTCAAGAAAGAATAAAAGATACGATGATTGGCACAGTAACAAGTATTTTATCAAATTCAAAAGTTTATACTGAAGGCACAGTTCTCGTCGGAATGTCATACAGCGGAGAAAAAATAAAAGTTTCATCAAGATTATGCGGAAAACGCGGACGAAACGTAAAAGAAATTTTAGATCAAGTTCATTCAAACATTGGCGGCGAATGCGGCGGCCATGAATTCGCCGCGGGCTCACTGTTTGAAAAAAACAAAGAGCAGGAATTTTTGCAGCATCTCGTAAAAACTCTCGAAATGGAAGTAATAAAAGTATAATTTCTCGTTCCCAAAACCTTTAAAATGCCCTCTTTTTTCAGTTTAATATGGAAGAAGAATTACATGAAGGAGATTTAGTAATATGCACCGTAGAAAGAATTGAAGATACGATTGTCCACGTGAGAACAGCTTCAGGAATAGATGCAACCATACACTTCAGCGAAATCGCCTCCGGAAGAATTAGAAATATAAGAGACTACGCTGTCCCGAAAAAAGTAATTGTCTGCAAAGTTCTAAGAATCAGGGACGGTCGTGTTTCCCTCTCCCTTCGTAGAGTTTCAAAAAAAGAAAGAGATGAAGTATTAGATTTAGAAATGTTTGAAAAAAATTCTGAAAATATTATTAAAGGTCTGATGAAAGAAAAGGCTACAGAGATTTTGCAAAAGCTAAAAGAAAAAGGAAAAATTTATGATTTCTTGCAAGAAGCAAAAACAAATTCAAACGAATTAGAATCTCTCGTCGGAAAAGAAAACACTCAAAAAATTCTATCAACATTAAACGAACGTGAAAAAAAAGAAATAAAAATTACTAAAGAATTTTCTCTCAAATCAGATTTGCAAAATGGAATGTCTTTAATAAAACAAACATTAACAATAAGTTCAAAAATAGCGGAAATAAACTATCTCGCTGCCGCTCGATACAAAGTAACAATAATATCTGAAGATCCGCGTGATGCAAACAACGAACTAAAAAGAATTCTCGACGAAATCGAACTAAAAGCAAAGAAAAATAAATTAGAATTCGAAGTTTCAAAAAAGTAAAATGAGACTGAAAAAATGCAATTTATGCAAAATTTACACACTAAAAGATAACTGTCCAAAATGTTCTTCACAAACAAAATCCGCCCATTACAAATTTCTTAATCAAAATAAACCCGTTCTTTATGAAGACGAATAAATCGTCCCTTGCGCAATCTCGGCCTTAACGATTTCCATATCTTTTTCCCATTCGGGAATTAATTTCTGATTGTATATTATCGCCGCCGGATGAAATAAAGGAATCAAAGTAAATTTCAAACCGTTCATCTCAATAATTTGTTTCTTTCCATGAATAGAAGTTATTCCCGGCTGTTTCTCCATTTCCTCAAGATTTCCTCGCGCAAGAAAAAACTTAGTTGCATAATTTCCCAACGAGCAAACAACTTTAGGTTTTATCTCATCAATTTGTTTCAACAGCCACGGCGTGCAAAGTTTTATTTCTTCAAATGAAGGATTTCTATTTTCCGGCGGGCGGCATTTCAAAATGTTTGCAACATAAATATCATTTAAAGTCAATCCAACTTTCGCCAAAAGTCCGTCTAATCTTTTTCCCGCAGCTCCGACGAACGGCTCTCCCTGAAGGTCTTCATTCGCGCCAGGAGCTTCACCAACGAACAAAATGCTCGCATGAATATTTCCTTTACCAACGACGATATTTTTTGCATTCTTGCAAAGCTCGCAGCAGGAACATTTTTTCATTTCCAAAGACAAATCATCATAACCCATAGAAAACTAAAATAAACATGCATTAAAAATATATTGGTAAAATTTTAGAAGTAAAAATAATAAAAATCATATCGCCAACAACTCGAAGAATCAAAAACTAATATCCAAACAGATAATATCTTCGGCGTTTCTGCTTTTTTCTGATCATATTAACAACTACTAAAATTAAAGCAACGACCAACACAAGCCACAAAACCCAAAGCCAAGGACTAATTCCACCATTCTTTCCAGTCACAGTCTCTACAACATTATCAACTGCATTTTGCACCTGTTCACCGACGCTAGGATTTTCTGGTTGAGGAACAACAACTTTTTCATGTATTCCAATCATCGTAACATTCGCCTGATTATTTAAAATTCCAACCAGCTTAACAGAGATATCATAATAACCATCACTAGTCAGATCAACTTTCCACTCCTCACCGGTGGACATAATTTTTTGCTGCGGAGTAGAAGAAACGTTTACCGTCGCCGTAGTCGAAGTTAAAGCAACAACACCCATTGAATGTTCGCTTCCAGCAAAATTAAATTTAAATCTCCCTTTCATCGGAAGCATTCTATTAAATCCTTCAGCAACCTGACTATCTGTCAAAACATAACTTGTCGTCCAAAATGATGGTGCAACAACTTCTCCACCACCAGGACTATCAGCGACCACATCACAAGCGGAGGTTGCATAGCTCACTGAAGTTCTATTAATATTTCCCGCACTATCATTGCAAGTTACATTATAAAGATAAGTCGTCGCACAAGTTAATCCGCTATCACTAATATTTTGCACTGCACCTGTTCCAGAAACTGTGGCAAGACTTGAATAAGAACGGTTAACAACGCAACTCGAACTCACACCAGAATCTGCATCACTAATGCTAATATTAAACCCTAATGAAGTTTGAGCGGTGCTCATCGAAGTGTAATTAACAGCATAAGGAGCTATAGTATCAATCGTAAAATTAACAGAAACATTTCCATTAACATTATTCCAACTATCATTACAATATATTCGGTATAAGTAATTTCCATCAAGCATCGTTATATTCGTATAATTGAAAGTATTCCCGCTTCTGCTCATCGTTACATTTGTAGAACTGTTTATTTGAGTCCAACAAGCGCTAATATTTCCAGCAGCATCAACAGCAGATACTGTAAAGTTCACAGTATTATTTGAATAAGCAGATCCATTAAGAGGATAAACTACCGTAATCGTAGGCGCGCCGTCAATAACCGTAACAGTCAATGCCGTAGTATGATTGGTTCCGGTAGAATTTAATGTCGTTATATTAATAGAGTAAGTTCCAGCAGTTGAAACTGAAGCATTAAACCAGAAAAGACTACTATTCGCACTACTATTAATTATTCCTTTAGTGTAATTAAACCAGTATATTGTATTGGTTATACTAATATTCCGAACGGTAGAATTTGTATTTGTTCCATTATCAGTTCCAGCATAACTAAAAATATAAGAAAAAGTCGGGGGGAGAGTTATGTTAACAAGAGTTATATTGCCGCCGACACCTCCGTCATTAGTGTTATTAATCGTAATATTATATTGATATGGTTGATTTTTATCGACAGTAATTACATCGGGAGAATTAACATGCGTTGCAAGAACAAACTGCAGCGAGATAAAAACAATTAACGCAACCAAGAAAAATCCAAAAACGCCCTTGAGTAAACTATTCATCTTCACCATCTTTTAATAACTACATAATTTAACTATTTATAAACTTTTCTTCCATCGACGAGTATAGCCATTTTTCCAGTTGTTTGTAAATTATGTAAGAGTAAACAACAGAAATAACAGCAGAAACAATTATTGGAAGCAAAATAAATTAATTTCATTTAATCCTCCTTCCAAATTACAAGAAACGCGCATCCTTCCAGACCGGCAGTTACTGAATGTGATGAACCTTTTATATTTTCAACCATGTCGCCCGGAACATAATTTCTCCGTTCGTCAGACATACTTCCTTCCAGAATATAATTATACCTAGTGGCTTTATGAGTATGATACGGAATCTGTTCCCCCGGAGCTAGTCGTATTCGATTAACATTAATTTTCCCTTCAAGAATATGTGCTTCTTCTACCATGAGTTATTATAGCGCAAATAAGATATAAATTTATTGGTTATGGAAATATTTATGCCCCGACGAGGATTTGAACCTCGGTCGCAACCTTTTTGCTCCCGTGAGGGAGTTTATCAAAACGCTGGGTAGGTTTTGATCCGCAAGGTCGCATTCTATCCGGGCTGAACTATCAGGGCACTTTATTTATCCCGCTACATTTGAAAGATACAAATAGATTATAAAGATATTTACTAAGAGGAATTTAAAACAAGTCTACTCATTCAGCATAAAAAAATCCTGAATGCCCTTGTAGCTGTGAAGTTCATTTTTTGAAAACCAAAGCGGAATTTCTATCGCCGCGTCCTCATCATTTCCAGAAGCATGAATTAAATTTCTAACTGAAATCTCATTATTATTTGCATAATCTTTTGAGATGTGCGCAAAATCTCCTCGAATTGTTCCGGGCAATGCTTCATTGGGATATGTAGAGCCAACAATTTTTCTGGTAACTTTTATTGCATCCACACCTTCGAGAACAAGAGCAACAACCGGACCCTCACGAATATATTTTATCAAATCGTCTCTGACACGATCACCATATTTTTGAGCTATATCCTCTCGATAATGTCTCTTAGCGAAATCTTCATCTATCCAAACCATTTTCATTCCGACTATCTTCAATCCTGAATCTTCAAAACGTGCAATTAACTTTCCAATTAAGTTTCTCACAACGCCGTCGGGCTTAATCAAAACCAATGTTCTTCTCATAAAAAATTTCTGTTAATTCGGTTTATAAACTTTATTGGGATAAGGTTTATTAATTCGTTTTTCTTCTATTTCACATGAAGGGTGATGACTCAAAATTAAGACTGTATTTTTTTATCGGCGCGATAGCTCTAATAGTTGTTCTAAGTTATTTCATAATAAAAGATTTTTTACTCGCTTTAATATCCGGTTTTATTGTTGCGTTCTTAATAAAACCTATCCACAATTTTTTATCAAAATGGATGAATAAAAAACTTGCGGCTTTTCTTTGTATAATTTTAGTGGTCCTTGTTATTTTGCTCATTGTCGGACTTATTGTAGGAAATATTATATCCCAAGTTTTAAGTTTCAGTAATTACGAAAATATACAAAAAATTTCCAAAGTTCTTAGCCAGATACAAAATTATTATTTGGTTAAAAACAATATTGAATCTTTCATAAGTACGGCGGGAGGGTATTTAGTTTCGCTGATTGGTTCTCTCCCGGGATTTTTCTTCACATTCTTTGTTACCTTATTTGTAGCATATTATCTCTTAGCCGACTGGGACAGATTTAAGTCGCATCTTGAAAGAGTAATTCCCTTCGGAGATAAAAAAATTATATTAGAAAACTTTTCCAATACAACAAGCAAATTAGTTTACGGCACATTGCTGATAGGTATAATTGATTTTATTTTAGCAGTTATAGGATTTAATATAGCTGGTCTGAAGTTTTCGTTCTTCTTTGCTTTTTTAATTTTGCTCGCCGCATTCATTCCCGCTCTAGGCACCCCCATGATTTGGATTCCAATCTTTTTATTCTTAATCCTACAAAAAAGTTACTATTCAGCTATCGTCGTTCTCATAACTGGACTTATAATTAGTTTCCTTGTGGGCGGGATATTAAGAAATTATATTCTGGAGAAAAAATCGGGAATACATCCAGTAGTTTTACTATTCGGAATTCTGGGAGGAGTTAAAATTTTCGGCTTGTTTGGATTTGTTATAGGACCTTTCATTCTCGGACTATTGATTAATCTAATAGAAGAAAGTTCAGGAATAAAAAATGTTAAACCAAAACGAAAATAAAAATCCATAAACTAAATATACATAATTACAAATAAATAAAAAATAAAAATTTCAATTTTTCCAATTAGTTCTTCATGGGGATTAGTCCCAAAAGGAACAACAGCAACAAAACAAAAGCCCAGTACCAAACGGGATCATAAAAGCCAACTAAGCCCAACAATCCCAACAGACCAAGCCACCCCAATGGATTAAATTTGTTTTCCATTCTAGCTGAACAAAAAAAGACAATATAAATTAAAGTAGTCTTAAAAAGGACTTCCTAAAGATAATAATAAAAACCCCTTTTGCTTAAAATTAAAATGTCGTTAACAAAAGAGGAAATAAAATATTTCAAACAGTTAAATACTCCTTGGAAAATTCAAAACTACATAAATAAAATTCCAATAAACTTTGAAGAAAGTGGGGACACATGCTACTCTCCAAAAAGAGTTTTGAAAGAGAATAAATGCCATTGCATAGAAGGTGCAATTCTCGCCGCGTTGATTCTTCGCATAAACGGCCATCCGCCATTAATCGTAGATCTCGAAGCTTCAAGCCAAGACTTCGACCACGTAATCGCGGTTTTCAAAGTTCATGACCACTGGGGCGCAATCTCAAAAACGAATCATGCAATTCTTCGCTACCGCGAGCCAATTTACAAATCAATAAGAGAATTAATTATGAGTTATTTTCACGAATACCACAACGAAGATGGAAAAAAGACGCTAAGAAAATTTTCCAGTCCGGTAAATCTTTCAAGATTTGATCAGCTCGGCTGGATGCATACTGAAGACAATGTTTGGTATGTTCCAGAATATCTTCTGAAAGTAAAACATTATAATATTCTAACAAGAAAACAAATCGCCCGCCTGAAAAAAATTGATGAAATAGAAATGCAAACACGAAAAGTTACTGAATGGGAAAGTGAAAAAGCGAAAAAGAATTTGTAATTATCGCATCTTTCCTTTTTCTAAAGAAGAGACTCTTTTTTCAACAATTTTAAATTCTTCGTGATTTTCCAAATCAAAAACCCACTCAAGGAAAAGTAAAGACGGAAAAACCACCAGGAAAGTTAGTAAAAAACCTTCTAAAGACAATCTCTGAAGTTGGCTAAAATCTAAATCAATAAAAATCCCATGAATAATAGCGCCAATTGAAGCTAAAATTGAGAATACAAAGGTAGCCGCAATTTTTCTTTTAACAGACTTTAACCTATTCATGAAAAAATTAAAGTTTTTTTATTTATAATCCTTCTTATTCCGGTTGTTTTTCAATAAAGCTCACTCTTCTTCCCCAATTTACTCTTTCTTCTCTTCTTTTTCTTGCTTGTCCAACTTTTCGATGCTCTCAACAAAGTCATCAATAAAAAGATCTATATCTTTCTCATCTTCTGCTTTCAAGAACAATTCATACTCAGATTTTTTCATCGCTTCATCATAACCGCCACCGAAAGAATCTTTTGCCTCGTTGTAAAGATACTGAACAATCTTTTTCGCGCCCTTCCATCCTTCCGCATCATAGCAGAATAAAATCTTTTCCAAAATATTTTCTCTTCTGAATTCATCGCTATATTTTGCCGCTTCTGCATCAGCTTCAGATTCATATTCTTGGCTCAGCTTATCATCGATTGTCTGAAGCAAATATTTTTTCGGATCTTTTGGAACCTGATAAACGTGCGCAACCTCATGAACCACGATTGGTAGCAACGCGGGCAAAGACATAAATTCCAAATCAGTTTTATTAAAGAAAATTACGACTTCGTATCCCTGGCTCTCTGTCGCCGCAACAACATCAGAAAAACTCCAAACATCTTTGTCATATGGCATAGTCATCGGCCGGTCAAGCAAAAAAGTTGAGGCGATAACACTTACGTTCCATCCCTTAGGAAATTCAAAAAATCCAACAAGAGTCTTTATGTTATTTCTAAAGTTCACTCTATTTTTGCTCCAAAAATTCTTCCGATCAAACTTCAAATCGTTTCTGGCGCGCTTTACCTGCTTCAAAAATTTTTCAAGCTCCCGTATTTTTTCCATAACAAATACAATAAACTTCATTTTAAATAAGTTTTGTTTTGAAAAATTCAAAAAGACAAAAATCCAACTTCTAAGGCTCTAAAAAGCTAACTAAAAATTCACCAAAAAACAGTACTAAACCGCTTCGTTCTCTCTTATCTCTTTCAAAAGAACATTTTTGGTAAGTTTCGGATTTCTTCTGCACTTAAATTCTAATTTTTCCGCATCAAAATGTGCAGATTTTGTTCCCGCGTTTTTCGATCGTATAAAAATACTCTGGCCAACCGGATCATAATGCCATCCGCGAATCATAAGTTTTCTTTCGTGCAGCTCGTGTATCAAAACAAACGGAATTTCTTTTTTGTATAAATCATCATCAATCCAGATTTCATTCTTCGGTACGAACGGATAAACATAACCATGTCCCCCCTGATTAAAATCAACATCAAATAAGCTTCTCACAACATCTCCGCGAACAATCCAGACGCGAATATTTTTTGTATATTTCTTAAAAAGAATTCTTTTATGAACTTTTTTCAAAATTTTTTCTTTAATTTTTATTTTTTTATATTTTTTTATAAGTTTTAATTTATCTCTTTCTCTTCTTTCAAACTTTACTGCAATTTCCGCAGCTTCTTTATGACTTTTTCCCGAATCATACGCGCGTTCCATCACCAAGAACATATCAATAAAAAATTTCGCTTCCTTTTTTCCATTCTCAAAATCAATCCAGAATTCATGTTTCGGAACAAATTTAAAATTTCTATGTCCGCCATAATTAGGAAACTGCCGATCCATATTATTTCTCACCCAATAACCATTAACATACCAAAAATCAAATCCAGAAAAATGCCCAATTTTTTTCATGTATGGCTTCTTCATATTAAAATAAACAAACTACAATTTAAATATCTTTAGAAAAACAAAACAAAAGTAAAATAATAAAATAAAAAATATTAATCTCTAGCAATTACAAAAACATTCTTGATTGCTACAATAATTAACGCCGGAACAAATATTGCCATCAAAGCTATTAATACACTCTGTAAAACTGGAATTAAACTGAAAATACTCTGACCAAATCCGCTTACGATTACAAGTATAGCTCCCGATAACAAAAACGAGCCAACCTCTTCGTCAGATACATTCAAAATTCCGATGATCAAACCAAAAATAACCAAAGCAATCATCACTATCTGGCTTGTCTGTTGATTCAAATATCCCGTCGTATTTGCAAAAGTAAGTGCAATTCCGAATAAAATTGCTAGAATAACTCCTGCAAGAAAAATCCATCCACCTATATGCTTTTTATTCTTCATCTTCCCTCCTTTCATAAAATAATAAGTTTAATCGTCTTTATAAATTTTTATGAAAGCTAATTTTCTCTATCTAATCTCATTCTCGGATATTTCAGGAAATTCAACCATATAATTCTTAATCATATCTTCAATCGCCGAAACAGAATCCACGCAAAAATCAAAATCGCAACAGGCTTCTAAAAAAGAATTAGCCGATTTTCTTTTTTCAAGAACTTCGCGAAGTGTTGATTGGTCATAACCGGGCAATAAATCTTTTAAGGCCACTAAAGCATCGTCACGATTTACGATTAACTTGCCTCGCTTCAAATTAATAAGTTTTTTAGGTAAACCAGCTAAAGTATCTAATGTTTTCTTTGCATAGTCTCTAAGCAAATCTGGTCTTTGCCGTCGGTAATGCATAGACATCAATAAAAAATTTCTTGCCTTTCTCATACCAAATGCGGCAGCCTCTAATTCCGAATTTTTAAAATTTAATCCATTCATTCCCGAAACAAAATCCGGACCAGAAATAATTTTTGCACCATCAGTGAAAAATCTAGTATAGCTCTCGGGATAATCTAAAAATCTCCCCTCAGCATTAGTAACTCTGTCTGTTAAATTGAATTGAGTTTCAACAGGATATTTATCTAAACAATCAGCCAGACATTCAGATAATCTCAAAACTCTATCTTTAGGCGTAACAACATTACAATCAGCTATTAGTCCTCCATCGATATCACTTCTTCCAGGAACAAAATCATTTCTTAGCATAGAGCCGTAAATATAAAAGCAAATATCGGAGAAACCTTCTAGTTGTTTAGAAAAATCTTGAATAAAATCTTCGTAATCTTTTCTAGATAAAAGCAAAAAATCGTCTTGCATATTATATCTTCCAGTGTCCGTTTTCCTGAACAACTTTTCCGTCAAGGATTATTTTCGCGCGTTTCATATCTTTTACAATATCCCAATGAATTGAAGATTCATTTCCTCCGCCGTTATCTTTGTATGCCATTCCCAGCGCAAGATGAATTGTCCCGCCGATTTTCTCGTCGAATAATAAATTTTTTGTGAATTTATTTATTTTAGGATTCATTCCAATTCCAAATTCTCCTACGTAGGAAGCATTCTCATCTGTCGCAAGCATTTCTTTCAAAAATTTTTCATTCTTCGAAGCTTTCGATTCAACAACTTTTCCATTTTCAAATTTCAACCGAATATCCGTTACTTCTTTTCCAGATTCTATCGCCGGATAATCAAATTTAATCCACCCATTCAAACTTTCTCTAACTGGCGCCATAAAAATTTCTCCGCCCGGCATATTTTCTTCTCCTTTATCAGCCTTCGCAAGTTTTCCATGAATTTCAAATTTTAAATCAACATTTTCTCCAATCAAATGAACTTTTTTCCCTCGCTGAAACTTTTTCAAAACTGCATCAATTCTTTTTCCAAGAAATTTCCAATCCTGCAAGCAAGCTCCATAAACAAAATTTTCATATTCAGTTAAATCCATTTCTGCGTCCTGTGCCAAAGCCAAACACGGAAATCCAACTGTACAACGCATAATTTTATCTCTCTGATTAACAATATAGTCTGAAATAGAATGCGTAACCTTTGTTCGCGCAGTTATCTTTTTCCCGTCGGTATTTGTCAGCGCGCGCGTATTTAATTCTGTATCAATCCCAATCCACTTCTGAGAATTTTTTGCCATAAACTCAACATGCGCCGGAAATTTTTCTATCTGATGTTCTTTCGCATATTTATAAAAAAACGCATCAAGCTCCGGAAAATTTGCTTTGATTATCGGATGTCCGCCGGACAAAATAACTTCTTTGTAAATCGCAATAATAAAATCTCTGGCTTCGGTAGCACTTCCGCTTATCACAACACTATCTCCTTTCTTAACTCCCACAGAATAATCTACGACGAGCTTTGCAAGTTTTTGTGTTCTCAAATCAGTTGCCATTTTTTTATTTTTCACAAATTTAGTTATATCTCGCTCTCAATTCTTTAATTGTTTTCGGCCATTTATATTTTGAAGTATCGATTCCTACTGCTTGTTTTCTGGCAAGTCCTTCTTCAAATTGTTTTCCAAATCTATCTAAATATGTTTGATCTACATTAAACATTCTTCTTTCTTCTTCACAGGAAGGCAAATCATCTAAAAGATAATCCGCAACATTATATCTTTCATCACTTTCTTCAGCGCTTACAAAATTTCTTAAAACTTGAGCTAACCTGCAAATAGCTTGTCTTTTTTCTCCAGTAATTATTTCTTCGTCCATTTTATTTTTTCTAGAATTCTAAGGCGATTCTTTACCACCACCCCAAAAACATTAAAACATTCCGCTTAAAAATGTTTCTTCAGTAACTTTTCTCAATAACTTTGTTGTCTAGCTTCATGAACCATTCGGTCATAACAACTATTGCAATGAGTTCCTGCCTTTAATCCGTGATCAACTCTCGGCGTTCCAATTTCTATGCATCTAACTCTTCTCCCCTCTGAATCTTGAACAAAGGACTGACATTGATTTCTCGGATTTCTCTCTTTTGAATAATCTGGCTCATGCATTTTAT
>Ga0247841_10009169_pt1 | contig 13946 bp, 9 predicted proteins | sample LaCruzMarch2015__2_FD_192410 | JGI IMG/M metagenome (GOLD analysis project Ga0247841, IMG submission 192410) | Freshwater microbial communities from meromictic Lake La Cruz, Castile-La Mancha, Spain - LaCruzMarch2015_18m | ecosystem: Environmental > Aquatic > Freshwater > Lake | place: Spain...
CCGTTTTGCGTGGTTTATTCTAATGGTTGGTATGACGTTGGTTTTCGAAGCAGTGACAGCCCAGAAATCACCGAACCAGTTGCTTCGCGGGGTTTACCTTAAGATGATGAAAGTGAAAGATTATTCCGTGGATGCCAGTATAAAAGCTGATATTCCCCTTATAAAAATCCTGCCAGTGAATGCGACCATCTATTTCAAGCAACCCGACAAATTTAAAGTGAAATCGAAAGGAATCGCCATTTTGCCCCGGCAAGGTTTCAGCGACTTTTCTGGAATGATCGGCGACTCCAACTCGTTTACTGCAGTTTTTACAGGTAAGGAAAACATTGAAAAATCGGCCGTGCAAATAATCAGCCTTATCCCGGTTGTTGATACAGGGGAACTGATTCTGGCAAAATTCTGGGTTGACGGGAAGCGAAACCTTGTCCTGAAATCGCAGCTTACCACCCGTTCCAACGGAACGATCCAAATTGAATATTCATATTTCACTCAGGAAACTTACGGACTGCCCGATAACATGACTTTTACGCTTGACGTTAAAAAATTCAAGATGCCTAAAGCAATGTCGCCCAATGCTAAAAACAGAGGCTCTGATTCGGGTACAAAGCAAAAAGAGCAGAGAAAGGGCACCATCCATGTTGCCTTAAAAAATTATAAGATCAACCAGGGATTGAAAAACGACTTTTTCATCAAGTGAACCATTGCAATTGCTTTTCACCTGCATAGTTGGTGAGATACCGGAAAGTTTAAATATAAGGGTTCGGATGGACAAATCTGCATAATTTTCCCTTTTATGGAAATCCAAATGTTAAAATGATGCCTTCCCGGTAATTTAATCTATGAAACAAAGTAAATTTCAGGTTTTTTTATCTAGAAATCAAGTTGATTTTCTATACTAAGTACTTTATTTATAGTTACTTACAAAGGATTTTCCAACTTCTTCAATCTCAACATAAAATGTGAGCCTGGCAGAACAACCATAAAACATTTATAGCTACATTCGACAGTTTTTTAAAAGTTAAAAACATGTTAAAAGAAAACTACACACGGTTGGTATGGAACAGCATACTCGAAAACTGGGACCGCACAGCTTTTACCAACTACCAGGCAGGAAGTTACACATATGGGGAAGTCGGGCGCAACATTTATTATCTGCACAAGCTGTTTGTCAAATGCGGAATAAAAAGAGGCGACAAAATAGCACTCATCGGAAAAAACTGTGCCGAATGGGCTATTGCCTATCAGTCAACAGTAACTTATGGAGCGGTGGTGGTTCCGATACTACCTAATTTTACCCCGAACGATGTCCAACATATCATTAACCACTCGGAAAGCAGTTTCCTTTTCGCCAACAAAGCCAACTGGGATGTGCTTGATGAAGACACCATGCACAAACTGAAAGCGGTAATTTCGCTTGACGATTTTTCGCCCTTGTTCGCACACAACAAGCACCTGGAAGAAAATATCAACACCTTCAAGGGACTTCTTGGCAATGAGTTCAATAAGAAAAAACTGCCATCCCTCATCATCCCCAACACTGACCTTTTTGCCATCATCTACACTTCGGGCACCACCGGTTTCTCGAAGGGCGTGATGCTCACACACAATAATATTACAGGCAATATGGTGTATTCACGCACGCATATGCCGCTTGTTCCCGGCGACCACATCCTGAGTTTCCTTCCGTTGGCACATGCGTATGGCTGCGCCATCGAATTCCTTTATCCGTTCACTTCAGGCTGTTACATCACATTTCTGGGCAAAATGCCTACCCCGCAATTGCTGTTGAAAGCTTTTGCCGAAATCCGTCCAAGGTTGATCCTATCGGTTCCCTTGATCATCGAAAAGATTTTCAAAAAACAGATCAAACCAGTGTTGGAACAGACCAAAGTGAAGTTCCTGATGAAAATCCCCTTTATGGACAGCGTGATTCTGGGCAAGATAAAAAACAAACTCACCGAAAGTTTTGGCGGCAATTTTCATGAAATCGTTATTGGTGGTGCTGCCCTCAACGAGGAAGTCCAGGAAGTGTTGCGCAAAGCAGGTTTTGCCTTTACTATCGGCTACGGCATGACTGAGTGCGGCCCGCTTATCAGCTATGCAAGCTGGCGCGAAACCCGTTTCAATTCGGCAGGCCGTTGCGTTGACCAACTCGAGATGCGCATTGCATCGCCCGACCCCGAGAACATCGTAGGCGAAATAATGGTCCGTGGCGAAAACGTGATGAAAGGCTACTATAAAAACGAGCAGGCTACCCGCGACATGATTGACCGCGATGGCTGGATGCATACCGGTGACCTTGGCACCATGGACAGCGATGGGTTCCTGTATATCAAAGGCCGCAGCAAAAGCATGATCCTTGGCCCGTCAGGGCAAAATATCTATCCCGAGGAAATAGAGGCCCGTATCAATGCCTTCCCATTGGTGCAGGAATCTATCGTAGTGGACCGTAAAGAAGGGTTGACGGCGCTCATTTATCCCGATATGGAAATGGTTGATTCAAAAAAGATAAAAGAACATTCCCTGAAAGCCATCATGGAAGAGTACCGCAAACAATTGAATCGCGAAATCCCAAACTATATGCAGGTTTCCCGTTTTCATGTGGTTTCTGATGAATTTGAGAAAACGCCCAAGCGAAGCATCAAACGGTTCCTATATAGCTGATAATCAAGTTGATTTGTATTTCTACCAATTATTTGCTAATTTTGCAAACGCTCAGCCGGCAACCGCTGAATTATGTGGCCATGAAATAGTCATGATTGATGACATACCGAAAAAAATATTAGATTGATCATGGCGTATTCCATCTGACCCCAAAAAAATGTTCAATAACAGATGAAACGAACAGGTATGCAAAAACATAAACACCTATGAAATTTGCAACCCTGGAGTTCCATCCGACCCTTAAAAAACAAATTATTCACGGATGAAAAATCATTTGATAATAACCGTTCTTGTCTTTGTAAGCAGTTTCCTGAACGCGCAGACGTTCAACGGAACGGGTGGGATTATCCCGGATAATGGCAACGCCGCCTACTTTTCGATTGAGGTAGGATCGCTGGGAACAGCCATCCTAGATACCAATTTTGGCGTGTTGAATGCATGCATCAACATTACCCATACCTATGATTCCGATCTGGAAGTAGCCCTGATTTCCCCTAACGGGACACAAATCATGCTTACTTATGGCAACGGGGGTGATGGTGATAACTTTACCAATACCTGTTTCGATGACAGGGCTGCTGTTTCGATCACACAGGGTATTGCACCCTTTACCGGTTCGTTCAGGCCAAACGAAATGTTGGGAAGCGTAAACAACGGACAGGCCGGCAATGGGACATGGACGCTTTACATACATGATATGTATCCCTGGAGCGATAATGGTACCCTCCTGAACTGGAGCATCACTTTTGGCCCTGATGCCACCGGCCCGTTTGTACTTACCTCTTCCAACCTTCCCATAGTAACGCTCGATACCTATGGGGCGGTAATACCGGATGACCCCAAAATTCCGGCAGGCCTGAAAATATTCAACAATGGGCCAGGCATCCGGAACTATATTACCGACACGCCCGAGCTCGATGGGCACTCCGGGGTGGAAATACGCGGTTCAAGTTCCCAGATGTTTCCTAAGAAAAGCTATGGGCTTGAAACATGGGATGCGCTGGGCAACTCTGTTGATACTTCGTTGCTGGGTATGCCTTCAGAAAACGATTGGATACTGAACGCAAATTATACCGATAAGTCGTTGATGCGTAACACACTGGCCTACCAGGTATTCCAGAACATGGGGCTTTACGCTACGCGCTACCAGTTTGTTGAACTTGTTCTTAACGGTCAATATAAAGGCGTATATATATTTTCAGAGAAAATCAAACGAAACAAAAACCGGGTGAACATTGCCAAACTGAAGCCTGAACAAAATACCGGGGATGATGTTACCGGCGGGTATATTATTAAGGTTGATAAATTCACCGGGTCAGGCGGTTCCGGTTGGACTTCTTCGTATCCACCACCGGCGCATGTAAATGATCAGACTATATTTTTCCAATACGAATACCCGAAAGAGGAAGATATTACCATCCAACAGAAAAGCTATATTCAAAACTATGTTTACACTTTTGAAACTGCGCTGAAAAGCCAAAATTTTGCTGATACCATAAACGGCTATCGAAAATATGCCGTCGAAAGCACTTTTATTGACTATTTTCTTGTAAATGAGATCAGTAAAAACGTGGACGGATACCGGCTGAGTACGTTTCTTCACAAACAGCGCGACAGCGAAGGCGGTAAAATCCGCATGGGCCCGGTATGGGATTATGATATTGCCTGGCATAATGCCAATTATTGTGATGGCGATATTACTTCGGGATGGGCTTACGAGTTTCCCTGCCCCGACGATTACTGGCAAGTGCCTTTCTGGTGGAGCAGGTTACTGATGGATCCACTTTACACCAGCCATCTGAAATGCAGGTGGCAATTCCTGAGGCAAAATATGTTGAGCAATGCCTGGTTCGACAATTACCTTGACAGCATTTCTGGTAGGCTCAATGAAGCGCAGCAGCGCAACTTTTTAACCTGGCCTATCTTGGGAATTTACGTTTGGCCTAACCCATGGCCTTACGCCCCAACTTATGAAGGCGAAGTGAGCGGCCTCAAAACCTGGCTTCACAACCGGTTGGCGTGGCTCGATGCAAATATGCCGGGCACCTGTAACACCACTTCAACCATCAACCTTACCGATGCCGATCATTTTATTCATGTTTATCCTAACCCGGTGGATGATGTCTTGAAAATTGAATACGCAATCGAAAACCGAACCCAGGTATCAACCAGTATCATCAATCTGCAGGGTATTACAACCATGATATCGCCCATTCAAATGAAACCGGCCGGCAGATGCGCGGAAACTATTGATGTATCATCTTATCCGCCGGGAGTTTATGTTGTGAGGCTTGACATTGATGGAAAATCGTACCATCAACGCTTCATTAAATTATAACCTGCATTGAAAACCTCGGATTTCGATTACCAAAATCTTCACTTCAATCCCTCTTTTGATTTTGAGCATGGAGTTTGGGACTTACTACATACGTCAGAGTATCCTGTTATCAGCATAATCTCAACCGTCCTTTTATTGGTTCTCAGCTGAAGGCATGACCTTTTTCAACTTCCCGGCTTTCTCTTTTTTCAATTCGATCAGGTGCAACTCGACATCCTGCAAAACCGGGCCAAGTTCCGGCAATGGGTTCTGGTTGAGTGCAACAGCAATCTGCACCCCCTGGATAGCTTTGATCTGTGAAACCAATTGGGTACGTTCGGATGCCGGTATTGCTCCCTGTATGACGAGGAAAAAATTAAACTGCCTGAGTTTCGGAATCAGTGCCAAACCTTCATTGCTGTTGCTCACGAGAGAGAAATCACTAAACATATTTTCGTTGCTGCAATGATAAAACCTGAAGTTGAACGAAGCATCCTGTTTTTCAAAATAAACGGGCATTTCATTTTCACAAACCAGGTTTAGTATTGTTTGCTGGTTGATAAAATGCACTAGCCGGTACATGGGGATACTTGTTGTGATTCCTATAAAGACATCGGCAGGTTCAAAGTTAAATTCAATACGGGGTTTGCGGGCCATGAGTGATAATGTCGTAATGTGCTAATTTGAAAATGTGGAAATGTGGAAATGTGAAGAGGTGGAAATGTGCTGGTTTTTCGAATTAAAATCATTAAATTGCTTATTACCAATAACTTATCACCTAGTAGCTTTTGGCAATTTCCCCGATTCCGCAAGTCCCTGTTCGCCGGTTGCTGACTTAGGCGTACTCAAGTTTCAGCATATTTGTTTTTCCCGAAATATAAATAGGGGTGCTTGTAACATTGATTAACAAATTACCTTTCTCAATAAATCCTTTTTCAAGCAGCACTTGGGTAATCGCTTTCAGGGTTTTACTTGTCGAACTTACGATGTTATCAAAAAAGAAGCCTTTTACGCCCCAAAGCAGGTTAAGTTTGCAGATCAGGTACTTATCATTCGAAAAGATAAAAATATCTTGTTTTGGCCGCTGGCTGCTGATGCGGGTAGCCGAATAGCCTGTGTGGGTCATGGCGATTATGGCACGGGCATTGGATTCGCGGGCAATGTTGCAGGCCGAAAACAAGATGGAATCGGATATCAGGCGGTCTTTATCCGTGCGGTTGGGGGAGTGTGGTTTGTTGTAAATTTCTTCGCAAAGTTCAACCTGCCGGATGATCTTTCCCATGGTTTCCACCACTTCAACTGGGTACTGCCCTATGGATGTTTCGCCACTGAGCATCACCGCATCGGCACCATCCATCACCGAGTTGGCCACGTCGTTCACCTCGGCACGGGTAGGCCTGATATTGCTGATCATGCCTTCCATCATCTGGGTGGCAACAATGATGGGTTTGGAGGCCTGGATACATTTCCGGATCAGGCCCTTCTGAACCATAGGAACCTGTTCGAGCGGCAGTTCCACCCCCAAATCGCCACGCGCAACCATGATACCGTCGGCTTCAGCAATGATTTCATCCATATGATTCACTGCTTCCGGTTTTTCGATTTTTGCAATAATTCCGGGTGTTTTCCCGATGCTTCCCAAGCTGTTGATAGCCTGTTTCAGTTGGCGGATATCCACTGCCGACCTGACGAACGAAAGGGCAACCCAATTGAAATTGTGCTGGATGATAAACTCCAGGTCCCGGTAATCCTTTTCGGTAAGCGATGGAAGTGAGATAACGGTATTGGGCAGGTTTACCCCTTTTTTGCCTGAGAGGATCCCACCATGAATTACCCTTGCTTTCACCTCATCCGTACCGTTAGTTTCTATCACCCGGAAAAGCAGTTTCCCGTCGTCAAGCAGGATGTCTTCACCCGGTTTTACATCTCGGGCAAACTCAGGGTAGGTAATGTATAGCCTGTCGGCGGTGCAACTACATTCGTGGGTGGTAAAAATCAATTCATGCCCATCGTTCATCAGGGCTTCGTTGCCTTCCATGGAACCGATACGGATTTTTGGCCCCTGCAAATCGGCAAGCAGTGCGATTGATGTTCCAAGTTCGGCGTTCAGGGAATTTACATGTCCGATCACGCTCAGGTGATTATCGTGCGAACCATGTGAAAAATTTAACCTGAAGACATTTACGCCGGCAAGTATCATTTTTTTCAGCATTTCGCGGCTTGATGATGCCGGCCCGACCGTGGCAACGATTTTCGTTTTCATAGGCAAAGTCAGACTTTATGATTTCTGACGGAATCTTTAATTTCGATGTAAATTGTCCCGATTTCGGGAATTTCGTTGGTCAGATCAAGTTTCACCTGTTCTATCAGATCTTCAGCTTTATAAGCCGTCATTTCATCATCCACATCCACCGACAACAGGACAAGGTACTTGCTATCGCCCATCACCATGGTTTGCAAACGGTTGATGTGATTGATCTGTTGGAATTTATGAACCACATTCCTCATGGCTTGCCGCATTTCGCGTGGCATGCTTTCGCCCACGATCAGGTTTTTTACTTCAGTTATCAGTAAAATTGAGACAGCCAGCAGCAATATCCCGACCATAATACTTCCCAGCGCATCGAACACCGGGTTCACCAGCCAGGCCAGAAGCGTCGAAATCAGCACAATGATCAAGCCTGCGATGGCAGCCGAATCTTCGAGCACGACCACGATCAGGCTAACCTGAGTGGATGCTTTTACAGCTTTAAAAAAAGAAAGTTTTGTGGTTTTCCTGAATTCGGTAAATGCAACCTGAAACGATTTTGCTTCAATGATTATTGAACAGATGATAACAGCAAAAATCCAAAATATATTTGTAATCTCCTCAGGATAAAAGAGTTTGTGAAAACCTTCGTAAATCGAAAGTAAGGCTCCGACAAAAAACAACAGCACAGCCACCATCAACGACCAGAAAAAGACCTCGTTGGCATAACCAAAGCTGTGCATTTCGCTTGGCGATTTTTTAGCTCTCTTATGCCCTACCAACAGCAATACCTGGTTAAAACTGTCGGCTGTTGAATGGATGGATTCAGCCAACATGGCAGCACTTCCTGTAATAAATGATATGATATATTTAATGGCAGCGATCAGCAAGTTGCCCCCCAGTGCGAAAATAATTGCTCTGTTCGATGCGTGTTTGCTCATGGGTTAAGAGAATAGGAAAGCGTTAAATTAAAATAAGAATGTAAAATTCTTGTACAAAAATACAGAATTAACCAGTGGGTTGATCGTGAACGTATGGGTTTGGATTTTGAAAGACAATTAATTTCCTTCCAACGCTTGCAGGAACCAATTGCCTGAACCTGTACTAAGGCTTTTCTTCTTCAATCTGCAACAACGCTTTCATGGCTGCATCCTGTTCAGCCCCTTTAATTGAGTAATCGCGCCCCTTGCCTACCGGTAGTTTATCAATGAGCACTTCAACTACATATTGCTTGTTGTACCCATGGCCAACCTCACTGAGGGTATTGAATTCGAGGCTGTGTTTTTCGCGCTGTGCCCATTCGATGACCCTGCTTTTATAATTCGTGTTGGTGTTTTCCAGTTCCTTCAGGTCGAAGTGCTGCTGTATCACTTTTTCAATCAGCACTTTCCGGGCGAAATCATAACCTTTGTCGAGATAAATTGCCCCGATGAGTGCTTCAAAGGCATCCCCTTTCATCGAACGGTAAACATTGTTGTTATCGGTATTCGCGAGGATCAGCCTGTCAATTCCCAGTTTTTGGGATAATTTGTTCAGTTGGGCACGGCTAACGATCCGCGAGCGCATTTCGGTCAGGAAACCTTCATCCTTATAGGGAAACATTTTGAATAAATAGTCGGCTACGATGGCACTCAGTATGGCATCTCCCAGGTATTCGAGCCGCTCGTTGCTGATGCGGGCACCATTGTTCATTTCAATCGCCTGGGAGCGGTGGCGGAAGGCAAGTTTATATAAAAAAATATTTCCGGGATAGTATCCGAAAATATTTTTTAAAGCAATGAAAAGATATTTGTCACCAGAGAAATAAACCCTGATGGGTTTTATGACATCTAAAGTCAAAATTAATCCGAATATTTCTTAAAAATAAGGGTAGCATTATGACCCCCGAAACCGAAAGTGTTACTTAATGCAGTATTAACTGTTTTTGGCAAAGCCTTGTTAAATACATAGTTAAGAGTTTCGTCAATTTCCGGGTCATCGGTAAAATGGTTAATTGTCGGAGGGATGATATCATTCCTGACAGCCAGGATTGAAGCCATTGCTTCCATAGCCCCGGCAGCGCCCAACAAATGACCGGTCATTGATTTGGTCGAATTCACAGCAACTTTCGAAGAATACTCTCCAAAAAGTTTGGCCAATGCCTTGGTTTCGGCAATATCCCCAAGCGGGGTCGAGGTGCCATGCGTATTTACATGGTCAATGTCGGCAATGGTGAGATTTGCATCGCGCAAAGCCGAACGCATGGCATTCAGCGCACCTAATCCTTCGGGATGCGGGGCGGTAATATGATGGGCATCGGCACTCATGCCGGCTCCTGCAACTTCTGCATATATTTTTGCCCCACGGGCAAGAGCGTGTCCCAACTCTTCAAATATCAGGGCAACTCCGCCTTCACCAACCACAAAGCCATCACGGTCTTTGTCGAACGGGCGCGAAGCCGTGGAAGGATCATCGTTACGTGTCGAAAGCGCGTGCATGGCATTGAAACCGCCGATACCGGCAATCGAGATGGTAGCTTCCGAACCTCCGGTAACGAAAGCATCTGCCATTCCCAGCCTGATATAGTTGAAGGAATCAATCAATGCATTGGCTGAAGATGCACAGGCAGATAAAGTAGCAAAATTTGGCCCCCTGAATCCAAACCGGATCGAAATCTGGCCTGCAGCAATATCAGCAATCATCTTGGGGATCATAAGCGGCCCGAAACGGGGTGTGCCATCGCCGGTAGCGAAAGCAGTGAGTTCATCAAAAATAGTGTTCATTCCGCCAATGCCCGAAGCCCAGATTACGCCAATCCGGTCAACATCCACCTTTTCGAGGTCGAGGCCCGAGTCTTTCACAGCTTCATCAGCACTCACCATGCCATAGAGGGTAAACGGATCGAATTTCCGAACCTCTTTGCGGTCGAACAGATTGGATGGGTCGAAACCCTTAAGCTCACAAGCAAACCGCGTTTTGAACTTAGCCGGATCAAAATGCGTAATGGGGCCTGCACCACTAACCCCATTAACCAACCCGTTCCAGGTATCAGGAACGGTATTGCCTAAAGGAGTTAGTGCGCCAAGGCCGGTAACTACTACTCGCCTTAACTTCATCGAACGTGATTTACTTATTTCGCGTTGTTTTCGAGGTAAGTGATAGCATCGCCTACCGTACCGATTTTTTCAGCCTGATCGTCTGGTATGGCAATGTTGAATTCCTTTTCGAATTCCATGATCAACTCAACGGTGTCCAATGAATCGGCACCCAGGTCGTTGGTGAAACTTGCTGATGGGGTTACTTCTTTTTCGTCAACTCCCAGCTTATCAACGATGATAGCTTTTACTCTTGTTGCAATGTCGGACATTGTTGTACGCTTTTAATTGGTTTTGGGTGCAAAGAAATAACATTTTAGCCTATAAAACAAAATTTGCTTTATTTATTTTAAGGTTGAATTGATTAAATACCACATTATGAATCATTTGTGCCATTTTATAACCAATGATAAAATTAATTGGGCCGATGCAAATCACTTTTCCCTCTGTCTTCTGCTTTTTCAACTATCCCATTCAGGTGGATTATAGCTATTTTTACAGACTAATAGTCAAAATCTGAGTTTCTCCCAATCTGTATTTGAACCTTTCGTAGTTTCAGTTTATGAAAATCCACCCGCGTATTGCTGTTTTCGCTTCAGGAAACGGGAGCAATGCCCAGCGCATTGCCGATTACTTTTCAAAGCATGACCTATTGGAAATTGCAGTAATTTACTGCAACAACCCTAACGCTTTTGTATTGCAAAGGGCTAAAAATCTGGGTATCCCTTCAGTGCTGTTCAACAGGGACACTTTTTATCATTCTGATTTTGTTCCTGATGATTTAAAAAAAAGAGAAGTAGATTGGATAATCCTGGCAGGGTTTCTCTGGTTGATACCGGCAAACCTGTTAAACGCCTTCCCCCAGCGGATCATCAATATCCATCCTGCCCTTTTGCCTAAATACGGAGGAAAGGGAATGTACGGGATGCGGGTCCACGAAGCTGTAATCGCTGCCGGAGAGCAGGAAAGCGGCATCACCATCCATTATGTAAACGAGAGCTATGATGAAGGAAGTATTATATTCCAGGCCAGTTGCCAGATTCTGACAGGCGACACCCCTGAAATGCTCGCAGCGAAAATTCACGATCTGGAATATGTGTTTTACCCTCTGATAATCAGTAAACAATTGACATCACAGGGATAAATTTAGAAGTTTCCTGCTGAATCTTTTCAAGTACAAAGTATATATTATCATGATGCGATCAATGGATTGCATTGGTTCTCTATTGCAAGGGAAAGATTTGCAGTCATTGGGTTTTGTACTACACTTATATTCTTATTTTATTACATGCGTTGACAGGGGAAAAATAATTGTAATATCTGCCACCAAACGGGTGCTTATTAGCTATCTTTACAAACAATAAAATCATGCGCAAAACTCCTGACCCCATGTTCCGGAAGGCATAGCATCCTTTACATCCAGCATTATTTTGCATCTACACTTCTTCATATCCATTCCTTTAACTAACATTTATCATAACTCACAATCCCACCCCATGAAAAAATTCTGTCTTTCACTCACCAGTATCCTCCTGGTCTGTGCAGGTTTGTTTGCACAGGCACCACAGAAATTCAATTACCAGGCCATAGCCCGCGATGCTACCGGCAACCTGATTGCCAACCAGAGTGTTTCGTTCCGTATCAGCATCCTGCAAGGCTCTTTGATAGGTGCTACTGTTTATCAGGAAACCCATTCAAAAACTACCAACGCTTACGGGCAGGCAACGCTTGTGATCGGGGGCGGAACGGTTGTTTCAGGCACTTTCAGCTCCATTGTCTGGGGAAGCAACTTGTATTATATCAAAACAGAAATGGACCCCGCCGGAGGTACTGCCTATGCCGTGATGGGGACTACCCAACTGCTTTCAGTGCCCTATGCCTTGTATTCAAACACCACAGGCGGCGGCTATGCGGCAGGTTCCGGTATAGATATTACAGGGACTACCATCAGCAATACAGCACAAAATGCCACCCATACCGGCGATGCCACGGGAAGCAGTGCTTTAACCGTTGTAAAAATCCAGGGAAGAAGTATTTCAACAACTGTTCCATCAAACGGAGAAGTTTTAAAATGGAACGGTTTGACACTAAAATGGGAACCTATGACGGATAACAATACTACCTACACAGCCGGAACAGGCATTAATGTTGCAGGAACTATCATATCGAATACCTCACCCGATCAAACGGTTGTATTAAGTGGAGGTACAGGAATTGGTACTTCAGGAACTTACCCTAATTTTACCATCACCAACTCACTTCCCAACGCCACCCATACCGGTGATGCGACCGGAAACAGTGCATTGACTGTAATAAAAATCCAGGGCCAGGCAGTTTCCTCTACTGCACCTACCAGCGACCAGGTGCTGAAATGGAACGGCACACAATGGGCCCCTTCTACATTGTCAACTCCACCATCAGGCTGGTTGATCGCCGGCAACAGCGGCACTTCAGCCTCCACCAATTTCATAGGCACCACCGACAATGTTCCGCTTTGCTTCAGGGTGAATAATATTGCGGCAGGTAAAATTGATCATTTGTTAAACAACACATCGCTGGGTTACAGATCGCTTGCCTCAAACACAACCGGAAACGATAACACTGCCACCGGATTTAATGCGCTTTATACCAACTCCACAGGCTATTCAAACACCGGAAACGGGGCTTCTGCATTGTATTCCAACAGCACGGGCCATTCCAACACAGCCATGGGAACATCAGCATTGTACCATAATACTACAGGCTATAGCAATACAGCCCAGGGTGTGGGAGCATTGTTTGACAACAACACAGGTTATTACAACACAGCCAACGGATATTATGCACTATACTCCAATACCACAGGTGCTAGCAACACCGCCAGCGGATATAGTGCACTTACCGCCAATAGCACAGGAACTGCCAACAGCGCCAACGGTGCGTACGCGCTTTTTTCCAACACCGATGGGGACTACAATACCGCAAGCGGCTACGGTGCGCTCTATTACAATACGACAGGATATTCGAATACTGCCAGCGGAGTCAACGCACTTCGCACCAACAATACAGGATATAATAATACAGCAGCCGGTCGCTACTCACTTTTTTATAACACCTCAGGAACCAACAATACCGCCAGCGGATATGGTGTGCTCTATTATAACACAACAGGATATTCAAATGTGGCATCCGGATCCAGAGCTTTATACAAAAACACCACCCGGAGCAACCTGGTAGCCATTGGTGATTCTGCCTTGTACAACAACGGAACCGGTGCAACTGAAAGCTATCATGCAACGGCAAATACAGCTATTGGTTCTAAAGCTCTTTTTTCAAATACTACCGGATACCAAAATACTTCAGTTGGAAAAGAAGCACTTTACAATAACACCTTCGGAGACAACAATACCGCATACGGATTCAACGCACTTTATACCAATGGAATTGGAGCTACCGCATATTGGGAATGTAGCGATAATACCGCAATGGGTTCAAACGCGCTTTCTGCAAACACAACAGGAAGCGGAAATACTGCCACAGGGAATATTTCGCTTTACAATAATACATACGGGGAAAATAATACAGCAAATGGAAATGGATCGCTTTCGGGCAATACAACAGGAAATAACAATACCGCCCAGGGAACTTCTTCACTATCAACCAA
>Ga0247841_10009171_pt1 | contig 13944 bp, 15 predicted proteins | sample LaCruzMarch2015__2_FD_192410 | JGI IMG/M metagenome (GOLD analysis project Ga0247841, IMG submission 192410) | Freshwater microbial communities from meromictic Lake La Cruz, Castile-La Mancha, Spain - LaCruzMarch2015_18m | ecosystem: Environmental > Aquatic > Freshwater > Lake | place: Spain...
TATTTTAATAATTGTGTTCTTTGGAGTTATTGCGTATGATAATTATAAAAAAAGTGGTTATGAAGAAGATATAAAATTATTAAATCAACAAATGGTCCTTGATGATTTATTTATGGTTTATGTTGCAGATTCTAATAACACAGCAGAAAAATGTGATATTCTTGAAAAGCAATATAATGCAGAATATAATCTGAATAGACAATTATTAAGTAGACTTAGACAAATAAATGAAAATGCATTAGTTCCAACTAGTAATTATGTAAAATACATGTATGTATTAACTAATGTTAAATTATGGATGTATCATAAAAAACTAAATATTGATTGTGATAAAAATAAAACATTAATCTTATATTTTTATTCAGAAACAATTAGACAAGGAAAATTAGATAGAATAAAAGATGAACAATTAAATAATTTATTTGAAGATACATTAAATAATTTATCAGATAAATGTAACAATGTTAATGTTTTTGTTTTGCCTTATAATAAAGAAATAATTATCTTAAATCAAATTATATCAGACTATAATGTAAATAATTACCCTGCAATTGTTATTGATAAAAATGTATATTATAATGTATCCATTCTAAATGATTTTAATTGCGAGTAAAATAATGGAGAATAATCATGGCAACACAAGCAACCCACATACACTTTGTTAAAGAAGAATATTATAAGCATCCAAATCTTTTTGCGAAAGTAGATTTACCTCATGCATATTTTGGATCAATCTTAGCAGATGTATATTATGTTAAATTATACGGTAGAAAAAAAGCTAATTTTGGTGTTGCTTTGCACACAAAAGATTTTGGATTATATTTAGCAAAAAAACTATTTGCAGAAGCTCATAATAATAAAGAAAGATCCTTTGCAATTGGTTTTGTATCTCATTTTATACTTGATAAATATATTCATGGTTATTTAATGGAAGTTGGTATGTTTAGTAGAGTTGAACATATGGCAATTGAGTTTTTCTTAGAAGCAGAAGTTGCTCGTGAAAGAAACAACATGAAGATAAGACGTTATCCAAAAGCTTTATTTAAAAGAACCTTGAAAAGAGATTATCCACATGTTTATAAAATATACAAAGATGAATTACATGTTTATTTCCCAAAGCTTATAATGTATAAATTTGCAAATGATGTAATATTTAGATACATGTTAACTAGTAAATATCTTCATAGTCATCCACAAAAAAATAGGTTTCTTGATTTATTCTTAAGAGTGTGTTATTATTTCCCATTAAAAGCATATGATTACAGAATAAATACATTAATTTACCCAAGCCATCATTTAAAGGAAAAATATCTTGGAGAATTAAAGAAGAGATATCATCTTGCTCAAATCGAATTTCATGAATTCATGAAAGATTTACCAAAAACAAATCCAATTTATCCAAAATAAGGATTATAAAACATTTATTTTTTTGCAGTATTTATTAATTGGGCAGATATTACAATTTGGATTTCTTGGCGTACATATATTTTGACCAAGTATTACAAATAAATAATTAGTGTCACTCCAATATTTTTTAGGAAGTATAGATCTAAGTTTAATCTCTGTATCTAATGGATTATTTGTTTTAATAAATTCAATACGATTAGTTATTCTGTGTACGTGTGTGTCGACGCAGATTGCAGGTTTATTAAAACACACAGAAACAATTAAATTTGCAGTTTTTCTACCAACTCCAGGTAGTTTAAGAAGTTCATCAATTGTATCTGGGACCTTTCCATTAAATAATTCTTTTATTTTCTTTGGAAGTTCCTTTAGATGACTTGCCTTTGTTTTATAAAAACCAACAGGATATATTAATTTTTCAATATTCTTTTGAGAATACTTTTCAATATCCTGAAAAGATTTAATTTTTAAAAATAATTTATCGCATACTTTGGAAGTAGTTGTATCTTTGGTTCTTGCAGAAAGAATTGTTGCAATTAAAACAAAAAATGGATCTTTTTTTTTAAAATGAACCTGTTCAGCAAGAGGAATTGAATATCCTTTAAGTTTAATCTTCAAGATCCTATAAATAATATCTATGTCTTTTTGGCTCATTCTTTAACACACTTCTTTTTTTAATATTTAAATCAAGATAAGTTTTTGCAAGTGCATTTGTAATTAGTTTTTTGATTTCAAGAGGATATGGATTTCTACAATTCTTTTTTTTGAATAAAATATAACTATTTGAAAATAAATTAATTGTATGTATTTCAATATTTTTTTGTATTTTTGGGTTTAAATCTTTTATTTGTGGTCTTAGTTTTGATTTTATTTCAGTTATTATTTGTTTACTACCGAATGGTTTTTTTTTCTTTATTGGTTTTATAGTTTTAACAAATGTTTCTCTTTTTATATTTTTAAATCCAATGCCCATATTTACACCAATTTAACTTTTGGAATAATTCCAAATGAATATAATCCATTTCCATAGAATCTTTGCTCTTTTGAGAAATAAATATCTTTAAATGAATTAATGAGATTACCTGTAAATCTTAAATCAGTGATTGTATTTTTAAATTTACCATTAATTATTTCCTTTCCTGCACCAATAACTAATGAAAAGTCCCCAGTTGTGATTTTATTTGTGTGCATTCCTAAAAGGGAATATACTAATATTCCTTTCTTTGTTTTTGAGATAATTTCGTCTATACTTTCTCGTCCAGGCAATTGAATAAGATTTGTATGATTACAAGAAATTGTACTTCCAACTCTAAATCCATTTCCTGTTATTTTTTTATTATATTTAATTGCATTGTACTGATCATAAATTGGTGTTTGAAAAACACCAGCATCAAATATTGTTTTTTTCTCTGACTTAAATCCTTCATCATCGATTGAACAAGAACCCATAAAATCATCAATGTGTGGCTCTTCATTTATTGTTAAATTTTCAGAGAAAACCTTCTTTCCAACAAATGAGTGAAGATAAGATTCTTTTTTTTCAATAACTTCTCCAATTGTTCCTGGTATGATTAATCCGGAAAGTATGTCATTAAATACATCTGGAGTGAAAATTAAAGTATATTCTCCTTTTTCTCCAACTTTTGGATTTAGTAAAATATTAGCATCATGTTTTGCTTGATTAAATGTTCTTGTAATATCAATATCTTCTGCTTTTGTAAATATATCAGAATAAGATCCACTAGATTGTTTTTTGTCTTTTGTAACCACATTTACTCCTAGATTAATCATTGATCTTTCTTCTTCCTTTTTTGTGTAAGGATTAATATAGAACTCATAGTTTTCAATTTTATTTAATCCTCCTTCATAAGAAGAAATATATTTTTCTTTTTTAAGTTCGTTCTTAATTTCAGGAATAAATTCTGTAAAATCAATTTTTCTAATTTCTTTGTCGAAGTTTATATGCGTGTTTGATTTAGCGTGTCCAAAATCATTTATTTTAATATCGTTTTTTAATTTTGCAATTATTTTTGCGTTTTTAATTCCCTTTCTTATATTATTTTCACTTATTTCTGTAATTGTATAAAATCCCATCTGCCCATTAACAATTACTCTAATGTAAAGAACTGCACTTTCAATGTTTGTTCCTTTTGTAACATCAAACTTTTCAAAAGTTATGCTTACTTTCTTTCCAGAAGAATATATAAATTCAACTTTTTCTTCCTTTGAAATTTTTTCACATAAATTATATACTTCTTCTTTATTCATGATTTGTTCCACCAATTATAACATTATTTATTTTTAAAAACGGGCCACCATCTCCAACATATGCTGTTTGATTTGCTTTTCCACAAAAACCAGAACCTTCTAAATGTTGTATATTCCCAATCTTTGTTATATTATTTAAGTAAGTTAATATATTTCCTGAGATTGATGCTTGTTTAAATGTACCTATAATATTTCCTTTATCATACTTTATAGCTTGCTTTATACCAAACATAAATGTTCCAATAGATGGATCAACCATTCCTCCAGCAAATCCTTTAAGATAATATCCACTAAAATCAGTTAGCATATCTTTGTGTTTATCCTTTCCAGGTAGAAAAAAAGTATTACTCATTCTAACAATTGGCATACTTGAAAAGCTTTCTGCTCTTGCAGAACCATTTGATTTTTCATTTTCTATGGTTGCAGTTTCAATGTTTGTCATATAATCATTAACAACCCCATTTTTAATTAAAGTTGTTTTATTTGCTCTTATTCCTTCGTCATCATAAACCATGTGTCCAAATCCATTACTTGTTGGATCATCAACAATTGTAACATCTTTATTTTTGGTTAAAATTATTCCTTTTTTCTTTAAGACTGTAGCATTTACTAATTTTGCATCTGCTTCGCAAGGATGTCCTATAGCTTCATGAGCAAGAAGTCCAACAACTTCTGGGTCAAGCACAATATTAGCCTTAATTGCATTACAAGGTTTTGAAACTAATAATTCTCCAAGGATATTTGTATTTTCAAAAAGTAGTTCATTCTTTTTTTCAAGAGTAATTGCATCAAGCCCACCTTTTTTACAAAATCTATTTAAATTGGTTTCAATAATTTCATTCCTTTTTCCTGTCATAAATGAATACATCATAATGTATGGTTCATCTTGATAGATGTAACTCCAAGGATTAACAAAATATTTTTCAGTGTAGTCTTCCTTATATCGTATTTCGGATTCAAGTAATTTATAATTTTGGTTGTTCTTATTAATTATCTCATTATTTATTTTAAGAAGTTCATTAACCTTGCTTTCAAGAGTAGAATCTTCAAAACTTTTGTGTTTATATTTAATAGTTGCTTTATTTGCAGCAAAATTTTGCATATCTGTTTTCTTAGTTAGCTTCTCTGTAGCTCTTATGCACTCATCAATAATTAATTTATAATTGTCGATATTAGTTGTTGAACAAAAACCAAGCTTTTTATTTTTATATATTCTAATTCCAATTCCAGTAATTTCTGTGTCTCCAATCGTTCTTACTTTATTATTATCAATTACAATTCCTGTCTTCTTACTTTTTTCAAGACGGATATCATAATAATCTATCTCTTTCTTTTCAAGATAATTTTTTATGTTTTCAAGTATAGATTCAACTTCTGTTTTCTTAAAATTAGATTTAGCTTTCATATAATATATATGTTAAGAAATCTTTTTAAACTAAATATACTATATATATCTTATGTTCTATATAATATTAAGAATTATAACAGTAAGGCAAAAGAATGACACTAAAAGATCAAGAATCTAAAATCAACAATTATAAATTCACTAAATCATTGTTGATTAAAAAAAGAACATCTATTTTCCATAAGATTTATTATAGTTTAATATCTATTCCATTAATTTATAAATACAGAACTAAACTTAAGTATGTTTCTTTGGGATTTCTTGGAGAAATCGTTGATTTTTTATTGTTATTTATATTAACTTCTTTTTTAAATGTTTATTACCTTTTATCAACAATAATTTCATATGTTGCTGGAATGTTTGTTAATTTTAATTTACACAAAAATTATACCTTTAAATATAATACAACTAATCTTTGGAAAAATCTATTTTCGTTTTTAAAATATACAATGATTTCTATAACTGGATTAATAGTTACTGTAATTTTAATGGGTGTTTTTGTTGAATTTATTGGTATGCATTATCTTTTTGCAAGATTGGTTGCTGGTATGGTTGCATTTTCTATAAATTATTATGGTCATTCAAATATCCTTTCTCCATCAAATATATTTAAATTAAGTAAATAAACAAGCAAACCCAATGTTTTTAATTATTTATATATACAATATTATTGATAATTATGACTGATTTATTAAAAGATGATATTGGATATTTAGTTTTAATCTCAAAAGAGATAGATGGAAAGAAAATTGAACACAAAGGTTATGTTGTTGATGTATCAACTAGCACGATTAAACTTAAGCTTTTGGATAATGGATATAACATAGATGTTGAGATTGATAAGAACACTAAGATTCAAAAATTACCAGAAAAGATTAATCTAGGTTCAATTCCTATAATTAAGCTTAAAGAAAATGAAGATCTTCCATCTATTACATATATTGGGACTGGTGGAACAATTGGAACGCATGTTGATTATAATACAGGTGCTGTATTTATGTGCAGAACCCCAGAAGAAATAATTGCAACAGTTCCAGAGTTAGGATCTATTGTTAATATTAAAGAAATTAAATCTCCTTTTATTAAGCCATCTGAAGATTTTTATGCAGGAGACTGGAAAAATTTGTCTTCTGAAATATTTAATTCAATAACTAATAAGGATATTGACGGAGTAATTATTACACATGGAACAGATACATTATCCTACACAGGAACTGCAATTTCTTTTATGATTGAAAATATAAACAAACCAGTTCTTTTAGTTGGAGCACAGAGATCTCCTGATAGAGCTAGTTTTGATGGGAGAATGAATCTGATTTGTGCAGCTTATTTCATTAAAGAGAATATTCCTGGAGTATATACTGTAATGCACGGATCAATAAATGATGATTTTTGTTATGTAATTAGAGCAACAAAATCAAGAAAGATGCATACATCAAGAAGAGATGCATTTAGAGCAATTAATGATACTCCAATTGCAAAAGTTTACGTTACAGGTAAGATTGAATTTATAGTAGATAAGTTAAAATTACAACAAATGTTGGACAGTAAGAAACCAATTTTAAGAAATTCATTTGAAGAAAAGGTTGCATTAATTAAAATATATCCTAATTCAGATCCAAGTATAATTGATTGGTATATCGAGAAAGGATATAAGGGATTAGTTCTTGAAGGAACTGGCCTTGGGCATGTTCCAACTGGTGTTGGTGGAACTACCCAAAATTTACCCCCAGAAAAAGCTTGGCTTTCATTTATTGAAAAAGCAGTTAAGAAAGGAGTAATAATTATAATTACATCACAATGCTTATTTGGAAGAGTAAATGGTAGGGTTTATGCAAATTTAAGATATCTTGCAGAAGCTGGAGCTGAATACCTTGAAAGCCATGATATGCTTCCAGAAACAACATACATAAAGCTTGGTGTTGCATTATCTCTTTTTAAGACTAAGGAAGAAGTTATTAATTATATGAAAACAAATATTTCTGGAGAGATAACTGAAAAAGAAAATCCAGAATTTTTTGATACTGAAATGGACTAAAGAATAATTATGGTTTTAACTAAAATAAACACAAATAATTTAGATTATAAAGCACTTGGGTTAATGTGCGGGCTTGAACTTCATCAACAGCTTGACACTAATAAACTCTTTTGTAATTGTAAATCTATCTTGATTAAAGATGATACTAAACCAGACTTTTCAGTTTCAAGAAAACTTCAGGCAGTAAATTCCGAAGCAGGAGAAATAGATGCGACTGCAAGTCATGAGCAAAAAAAAGATAAGACTTTTATTTATAAAGGATTTAATTCTTGTAATTGCTTAGTTGAAATTGATTGCCAGCCTCCTCTTCAACCAAATCAAGATTCACTTGTTATTTCAATGATTATTTCAAAACTCACTAATTCAACTATTGTTGACAAAACATATGTGATGAGAAAACAAGTTATTGATGGTTCTAATGTATCTGGATTTCAGAGAACAATGATGATCTCAACTAATGGTTATATTGATCTTGATTTTGGGAGAGTAAGAATAAACAAAATTCTTTTAGAAGAAGATGCTGCAAGACCAATTGAAAGAGGAGAAACTGAAGTTATTTATTCTCTTGATAGACTTGGAACTCCTATGATTGAAGTTGTTGCTTGGCATGATATTTTCACTCCTGAAGATGTTAAGAAAACTACAATGTTTCTTGGACAGTTATTTAGATCCACTGGTAAAACCAAGAGAGGTCTTGGTTCAATTAGACAAGATATAAATATTTCAATTAAAAATGGAGCAAGAACTGAGATAAAGGGTGCTCAGGATCTTGAATTAATTCCTGAAATTGTAAAAAGAGAAATTGTTAGACAATTATCTTTGTTACAAGTAAGAGAGGAATTAAAATTAAGAGAAATAAATGATATATACATACATGAAATGGATATTACTGATATTTTTAAATCAAGTGAATCAAAAATGATTAAGGAAGCAACCTCTCAAGGAAAGAAAATATTTTGTTTCCCTCTTCCTAAGTTTAAAGGAATCTTAGGTTTTGAGGTTCAACCAGATAGAAGAGTTGGAACTGAGATTGCAAACATCTTAAAAGTTAAAACAACTCTTAAAGGTTTATTTCATGCTGATGAACTCCCAAATTATGGAATCACAGAATTAGATGTAACAAACATAAAAACAAAACTTACTTTAAATGAAGAAGATTCTTTTATTATGGTAATCTCTTCTCCATCTGAAATAAATTATGTTAAAGAAATTATTGAAAACAGATTAAATCAATTTACATACGGTGTTCCTGAAGAAACAAGAATGGTAACTCCGGCAGGTAACACAGAATATCAAAGACCAATTTCTGGATCTGCTAGAATGTATCCAGAAACTGATATTTCTCCAATAGAGTTTACTCCAGAACTTGTAAATAGAATGAATAAAGAAACTCCATTATCACTTGATGCAAGAAAAAAATTATATTTAGAAAATTATAAAATAAATGCTCAACTTGCAGATAAAATGCTTTTATCAAATTTTGCTCCAATCTTTGAACATATAGTTACAACTTATAATTTCAATCCAACAACCTTATGTGTTTTCCTTCTTGAAGATTTAACAAAACTTCAGAGAGAGAAAAAAATTAATCTTGATTATCTTGAAGATCAAGATATTTATTCATTCTTTTCAAACAAAGAAGTAAATGAAATCCCAAAATTCAAGTTCAGTGACATATTTATTGAGTACATTAATACAAAGAAACCAATAATAGATATTATTTCAAAACACGGTGTTGGTATAAGCAAAGAAAATATAGATGTTGATTTTCTAGCCTTAGAAGTAATAAATGAAAACAAAGATATTGTTCTTAAGCAAAGAGAAAGATCAATTGGCTTACTTATGGGAAGACTTATGTCAAAAACAAAAGGAACAATAGATGGTAAGATTTTATCTGAAAGCTTAAACAAAAGTTTAAATAAATTTTTAAATGAAAATAAATAAAGAAAGAAAATGTATGGTTGAAAAGAAAAAAATTTTATATGCTCCATGGAGACAAGAATATTTATCTAGTAATCTTGAAAACAAAAGTAAATTTACAAAAACATGTTCTTTTTGTAATATAAAAAAAGTTGATCCTGATTTATTAGTTCTAGAAGGAAAGACTTGTTATATTCAAGCAAATAAATTTCCATATGCAACAGGCCATCTTCTAATAATTCCAAAACGTCACGTAAATGATATAAACTCATTAACTACAATTGAAAGAGTAGAACTTTTTAATTTAATGGATCTTTCAATCTTTGCACTTAAGATATTTATGAAGCCAGAAGGGTATAATATAGGCTGTTCAGTAGGTAAAGTTGCTGGAGAAAGCATGCTTCACCTTCATTTTCATGTACTCCCTAGATTTTCAGGGGATGTTGGTTGGGATCTCCCACTTGATTTCAAGGTTTGCTCAATTTCTCCAAAAGAGCTAACAAATAAGTTAAAAAATATAATAATTAAGGAAAAACTTTTGAAAAAGTTTGATATTTCTTGAATTTAAGGTATTTTCGTCCAACAATATTGGTTTTTAAACTTATTTACACATATATATTAAGAAACTTTAAAATATATTTAAGGTAATAGACATATACCAAAGGTGATTATGAATGGCTCTTTTTGATATCTTCAAATGGAATAAAAAAACAAGCAACGTTGTTATTGATGAAAAAATGATTAAAGAATCTAGACTTTCTAAAACTAGATCATTTACTGATTATAAAAAATATGCAGATAAACCAGTTGATTGGCTTTTAGCACATCTAAAAGTAATTGATGAAGTTGTATCTGGTGTTAAGTTTGGAACTAAACAACAAAGTCATTTCTTGTTTGAAGGAAGAAAGGTTTTAAAGAATGATTATACAAAACCTTTATTCAATGATATGATGGATAATTATACAGCTTACTATTATGCTCTTAAAAGATTAATAATCTTAAAGAGAGAGCTTGGACAACTTAAGGGTCTAAGAGAAGAAGAATATCTTGTAGCTGGTAAGCAAAAGGATTTAGTAACAGAACTTAATGATATTGAAAGAAATTTAAATATCTATCTTGAGAATATAACTACTTGTAAATCAAAAATAAAAGAAGATATATTTAATCCTGAAAGAAGATAAATTTTATTTATCTTTCTTTTTCATTTTTTCTTCAATTTCTTTTAATAGGTTGTATGCATTTTTAACTTCTTTACGTTTAGTTAATTTATTTCTTTTATTTGTTTTGTTAGTTCTTTTGCTTATTTTATTAATTAGTCCTGTTTGGCCTGGATTTCTAAATTTAAAAGACATTTAAATCATTCCTTTGCTTTTTTAATTTTAGCTTTCTTCATAAGCTTATAGAATAAGTCTTTAGCTTTACCACTTCGAATTTTGTGTGTAATATATTCTTTACAAGATTTCTTTCTTTTTTTTGGTAAGACTTTTTCAAATTGAACTAATGATCTAAATTTACTCAAATTATATCATCCCTTTTGCCATGCCTTTAGCGCTTCTTAGGCATTTCTTGTGCCAGTATTGTCCACCCCATTTTTTATCGCAACCTGGTTTTGAACAAAGTGCACATGTATCTGTCTTATATTTGGAATTAACTAAATCAATTTCATCAATAGATTTATCTTCTTCTTTTTTCTTTCCAAATCCAAATAAATTTTTTAAACCCATAATTTGTCTCTTTCTTTTTTCTTGAAATGATTTTTTTTGGATTAATAGCCCGAAGGAGATTCGAACTCCTGTCGCAAGGTTCAAAGCCTTGCATGCTTGGCCTCTACACTATCGGGCTATTTCTATTTATTCTTGTGCTTGTTATATAATTAAAGCAAAAGAAGGTTTTTTATATGTTTTTAATGTAAATTATTTAGTAGTATAAAACATTTATATATTATTTACTGTGTAGCTTAGAAATTAATTGGGAGTGTAGCTTAGTCTGGTTTGAGCACTCGACTGATAATCGAGCGGTCGCAGGTTCAAATCCTGCCATTCCCACTTAGCCAGTTTCGCTCAGGCTAAACGTGCAATAATTAATTAAAAAATAAATGACAAATTTTAATTTATAAAAAAAATGTTTGGTGATATATTTGAATAATGTTATAATTCCAGTTAAAGCAGCAGCAGAAGATAAAAAAGAAGCTGATTACGATATTTCTGATTTTGATTATGATGAAGATCCAAAAATTAAAAAAAAGAATGAAGATAAATTAGATTCTCCTGATGAAGAAATAGAAACAACTGAAGAAGCATGGGAAGAAGAAGAAGCTGAAGAAGCACCAACGGATTATGATGGAGATTCAGAATATTAAAATCTCTTTCTTCTTTTTAATTTTAATTTAAATTTGAGATTAAAAATGGATACTGAATATTTTAAAATAAGACTTGAATCTTTATATAATTACACTGTAAAGAACCAGAAACAATCTCAACTTGGCATGAATTTTTTCATGTCCCACCCTAAATCTAATTTTTATGATTCTATTTCTGAAAAAGATAAAGATAAGATAATAACCACAGTTACTAGTTTTAAATTAAATAAAGATTTACCAAAACTTCAACAATTTTTTGTTGCAGTAAGTTTTTATTCCAGATTAAATCTTGTTAATCCAGAATACATGAAAAGACAACCTTTGATTAATGAGGTTGAAAGAATAAAGTCAGGTTTATTTACTTCAAAAGCCTTTTCTAATCTTGAAGGTGATTGGTGCAGAAGAACATATGGTGGTTTCTTAAGATCTTTAAAACAAGATACGTTGCAGATTGTAAATGTTGATGTTGAAGGTAAAATGAAAACTATGTTATTAAAATCAAATGCTGGAGATGCAGTGATGTTTGATAGTAAAACATTAAGTGGGTATCACACTCTTTTAATGGATCCAAAAACACTTGACATTTATTCATTTACAACTTCAGATAATGGCAAGATAATTCTTGAAAGAGGAGTTAGCTTAAGTTCATTAATCAAAGAATATCCAATATATAAACAAAGATTTAAAGATATATTAATTGAAATTAAAAAAGAACTTCCAAGTTATATAAAATCAAAAAAGAAAAACTATTTAGTGCACTATGAAAAAAAACTCGCAAAGAATTCAGAAAGAAAAGAACTTGTAAAGAAAAGAATAAACAAAATCTTCTCAGAAAAGAACATAAATTCGTTTACAAGATCCTTTGGAAGAAGCAAGTCTAGACTCAAATAATTCCTTATTTTCACCTTGAAAATATCATCAAAGATAACCTTTTTAAACTCTTTATTGCTTATATATATTATAGTCCTATAACTAATTTTTATTAGATAATTTATAAAAAAGAAGAGGGGTAATTCTTTATGAAAAATGTTGAAAAAGTTGAAGAAACAAAGATTGAAACACCAGTTGAAGAAATTGTTCTTGAAGAAAATGATGATGCACTTCTTGAAGCAGAAGATGATAAATTACCATTTCCAAATGCAAGAGTTGTAAACTTAATGAGAAAGAGTCTTGATCCCCACAAACAAATTAAATCAGTTGTTAAAAAGGAAATGAATCTTTTCCTTGGAAGAATGGTTGAAACCATTTGTAAGAAAATGAATGAGTTTGATTATAGTTATGTTGATTATGGGATGTTTAAGCAAGCAACAGAAACCTTTGAGAACATAAGAACAATTGAACTTGAAAAAATAAGAATCATAAAATCTCTTGAAAGAATCAAAGCAGATTGTGATGTCTTAGTTAACGATGTTGAAAGAAAGTTCCATGAATAAAATGGAAAACTTTCCTTTTCTTTTTTATTTTTATAAAAGCAATAAATATTTCCAAAACAAATTTTGGAGGAATAAATTATGAGTGATAATATTAATTCTAAAAATGGTTTTTTACCTGAAGGTTCAAAAAGAGATAAAGGACGTGATGCTCAGAGAATGAACATCATGGTTGCAAAGGCTGTTGCTAATTCTATTAAATCAACTCTTGGTCCAAGAGGAATGGATAAGATGCTTGTTGATGAACTTGGAGACACAACCATCTCAAATGATGGAGCAACAATCTTAAAAGAAATGTCAATTGAACACCCAATAGGAAGAATGCTTGTTGAGCTTGCAAAAACACAAGATAACGAAGTTGGAGATGGAACAACATCAGCAGTAATAATTGCAGGTGAGCTTGTTTCAAAAGCTGAAAACTTACTTGATGAAAACATTCATCCATCAATAATTGTTAAAGGTTATAAGCTTGCAACAGAAAAAGCAGTTAAATTTTTCACAGAAGTTTCAGAACCAATCTCAATTAAGGATAAACCACTTCTTTTAGATATTGCAAAAACATCAATGACTGGTAAAGCATCAGAGTACAGTAATACATTATCAGAAATTGTTGTAGATGGTGTTTTAAGAATTTATAAAAAAGAAGATTTAGATAAAGAAGCAATCAAGATAGAAAAAAGAGTTGGTGGTTTATTATCTGATACAACATTGATTGATGGAATTGTTTTAGATAAAGAAATAGTTCATCCTGAAATGCCAAAAGATTTAAAATCAATTAAGATTGCATTAATTAATTCTGCTCTTGAAATTAAAGAACCAGAAACAGATGCAAAGATAGAGATTGAAACTCCTGAGCAACTTCAATCATTTATTGATCAAGAAGAAGCAACCTTAAAGAAAATGGTAACAGACATCTCAAGTACTGGAGCAAATGTTGTTATTTGTCAAAAAGGAATTGATGATCTTGCATCTCATTACTTAGCAAAGAAAGGAATAATTGCAATAAGAAGAGTTAAGCAATCAGATATTGAGAGAATTGCAAAATCAACAGGAGCAAAAATAGTAAATAGAATAAAAGATATTGCTAAACAAGATTTAGGAACTGCAAATCATATTTATG
>Ga0247841_10009172_pt1 | contig 13944 bp, 13 predicted proteins | sample LaCruzMarch2015__2_FD_192410 | JGI IMG/M metagenome (GOLD analysis project Ga0247841, IMG submission 192410) | Freshwater microbial communities from meromictic Lake La Cruz, Castile-La Mancha, Spain - LaCruzMarch2015_18m | ecosystem: Environmental > Aquatic > Freshwater > Lake | place: Spain...
CTCCTCTCTGATGATAAATTCCAAAATTCACCAAAACCACTCACTGTCGCACTCGGACGTGGGCTCTCGGGTAAATCTATTTTTGGTAATTTAGCCAAAATGCCACACCTCCTCGTCGCAGGAACAACTGGTTCTGGTAAATCCGTCACTATCCATTCGATCATCACTTCTCTTTTATACAGAAATGGACCTGAAGATTTACGACTCATCTTGGTTGACCCTAAAAGAGTCGAACTCACTCTTTATAACAAAATTCCTCATTTGCTCACTCCTGTTATTACTGATCCAAAGAAAACGATTCTTTCTCTAAAATGGGCGGCCCGTGAAATGGATCGACGTTATGATATTCTCCAAGCTGAATCTGTCCAAAACATAGAATCTTATCATGCAAATATTTATGCGAAATCCAAAAAAGATGAAACCGCCGAGAGACTTCCCTATATCGTAATCGTTATAGATGAACTTGCCGACATAATGCAGACATACCCAAGAGAACTCGAAAGTGCAATCGTTCGCTTGGCTCAAATGTCTCGTGCTGTTGGAATCCACCTCATACTCTCAACACAAAGACCATCGGTTAATGTCATCACTGGACTCATCAAAGCCAACATCCCTACTCGTGTCGCTCTCCAAGTTTCTTCTCAAATTGATTCCCGAACAATCCTAGATCAAGGAGGTGCAGAAAAATTATTGGGAGCTGGAGATATGCTTTATTCTTGTGCAGAAATGCCACAACCAGAACGTCTCCAAAGTGCCTTTATCTCTGAAGAAGAAGTCAAAAAAGTGGTAGAATATCTAAGAAAGGCTTACATTGATGAAATACCAAGTACTATCGAATTAAGTGGTAATATAGATAAGGGTGGCAGTAGTTTATTTGCGGATAATATGGGTAGCGACAGTGATAGTGATGATGACCTTTATGAAGATGCTAGACTAACAGTTATGGAAGCGGGAAAAGCTTCAACCTCGTATTTACAAAGAAAACTGGGAATTGGTTACGCAAGAGCTGCTAAACTCATCGACATGCTAGAAGAAAGAGGAGTTGTCGGAGCTGGCAATGGATCCAAGCCTAGAGATATACTTGAAAAAGGAGTAGATAGTAATATGACAGGAGGAGAATAGATAAAAATAAAATGAAGGAGGAGAAGGGTCAGACATTTTTTCTTAAAAAAATTTATTCCAAACAAATATAAATTATGAAAAACATAAAAAATAAAAATATGAAATGGTGGGTAGGGATAATTTCTTGTATTTCTTTATTTTTAATTATTATGGTTTTTGGTTATGAAAAAATGCTTTTTGTTTTTGAAGGTGTCAAAATAAAAGCAACAATAGAAAATAATGATGGGTCTTCCCTCAGCGTTGTCAGCGGTCAGGCCCCTAAAGCAACTTATATAACTCTAAATGGTAGAGAAATATTTATAGATAAAAATGGAAATTTTAGCGAATCAATAGCTGTCCTCCCTGGGTTCTCAGTTGTGACACTACAAGCTAAAGATAAATTTGGAAAAACAGCAGAGAAAAAATTTGAGATAGTAAAAAAAGAAAATGCGCCGGCGATCGCAATGGGATTAGGTTCTAGTAACTAGTGATAAGTTTCAAGAAAAGGGAAAAATTATTAGTAATTATAAATATAAAAAGGTCAAAGTTATTATTAGAATAAAATTTACTAGTCACTATTCACTAAAAACTAGTAACTAATCAAAAATATGCAAAAAAAAGCAAAGAAGGCTCCAAAAGAAAATGGCGGAGAAATAGAAGATACAATTAAATCAATTCAGACAAAATTCGGAGAAGGAGCAATAATGAAATTGGGAGATGCTCCTAAGGTAGATATTGATGTCATCCCTACTGGCTCTATAGGGCTCGACATGGCACTCGGAGTAGGTGGTGTTCCTCGAGGCCGTATGATAGAAATCTATGGGCCAGAATCATCAGGAAAGACTACTCTCGCCCTTCACATTGTGGCTGAGGCTCAAAAGAAAGGTGGAGTTTGTGCTTATATTGATGCTGAACATGCAATGGATCCTGATTATGCAGGAAAACTTGGAGTTAATATAAAAGAACTTCTAATCTCTCAACCAGACAATGGTGAACAAGGACTTGAGATTACAGAGAGTCTCATTCGTTCTGGGAAGATAGATGTCGTGGTTATTGATTCAGTTGCAGCTCTTACCCCAAAGGATGAAATCGAGGGAGATATGGGTCAATCTCATGTCGGCAAACAAGCTCGTCTTATGTCCCAAGCACTTCGTAAATTGACTGCAATTGTGGCTCATTCAAAAACTGTTGTTATTTTTATAAATCAAATCCGTATGCAAATTGGAGTTATGTTTGGAAACCCTGAGACAACTCCAGGAGGAAAGGCTTTGAAATTCTACACAACTATTCGCCTCGACATCCGTCGTATTGCTCAGATTAAAAAAGGAGAAGAAGTCGTCGGGTCAAGAACTAGAGTAAAAGTTGTAAAAAATAAAGTTGCAGCACCATTTAAACAAACTGAATTTGATATTCTCTATGGTGAAGGAATCTCACGCGAGGGAGAAATAATGGCTCTCGGAGAAAAACTTGGAATCATTAGTAAATCAAGTGGAGCAATATTTACCTATAATGGAACAGCTAAACAAAAAGAAAAAGGTGGATTTGAAGAATTGAAACTTGGACGAGGATATGATGCCGCTCGTACATATCTACGCGATAATAAAAAACTTTCTGAAGAGATTCTAAAAGAAGTCCGTAATCGTTTTGGGGAAATACAAGTAGCAAGTAGTGGGGAGTAATCTATATATCTCCGCAAATCTTATCAACAAAAAAGTCCTCGGACGAGGGAAATGGGAACCGGTGCCAGACATTTTTTCTTGAAAAGATTTGCTACAATATAGGTCAACTTGAGCAGAGTGATATATTCTGTTATACTCTCTGTGTTATTAGCTAATACTTAAATAATTATATGCTTGAATATAGTGAAATTCGTGAGAGAAAAATAATAATATACGAAGATGAGCCTTGTGAAGTGATGGAAAATCATGTCGCTCGTACTCAACAACGTAAACCTCAAAACCAAGTAAAATTAAAAAGTTTACTTTCTGGGCGTACTTGGAATACAGTTTTTCATGCTTCTGACAAAGCCGATGAAGCTGAAATAAGCAAGAAAGAAGTTAAATTCTTGTACGAGAGTAAAGGAGAATATTGGTTTTGTAATCCAACTGATCCAAAAGATAGATTTAAAATTGATGAAAAGATCATAGGAGAAACAGGTAAATATTTAAAAATAAATGAAAATGCTACAGCTATGGTTTGGGATAATGATGGTGTTGACCAAATTATAAAAGTATCTCTACCTATCAAAATGGAATTTGTTATAAAAGATTGCCCTCCTTCTATTAAAGGAAGTACAGCATCAGGTGGAGGCAAACTCGCAACCCTTGAAAATGGAGTAAAACTTCAAGTCCCCTTCTTTATAGATACTGGAGACAAAGTAATTGTAAATACTGAAACAGGAGAATACGTCGAAAGAGTTCAAAAATAAAAATTAGGTTCTAGTGGCTAGGGACTAGTGATTAGAGGCAAGAAATCTTTGAAAGTCGGATTTCCAAAAGATCAACTACAAAAATCCCCACATGATATGTGGGGATTTTTGATTTGAAGATTAGAATAATTCTGAATGAGAACCAAGGTTAACTAATATTAGAATTAACTTTTCATCTACCACTTCATAAACCAATAGTATATCTGGATAGATATGACATTCTCTTTGGTGAGATAACTTCCCTTTTAGAGAATGATCCTGAAACTTTTTATCTAATGGAATTTGGTTTTGTAATTTTATGATAACTGATTCTAGTTTAGAAATTGAAAATTTTTTAATCTTTAAATATTTTTGTAAAGATTTTTCATATTCTTTTGTAGAAAAAGTAGAGAGCATTTTATTTTAAATTTAAATCTCTATGTAAAGCCTTAATGCTTTTATAGCCTTTTGCCTTGCCTGTTCTAATGTCTTCTTTAACTTGATTAACTTCTCTTAATAATTCATCTTCATATGCCCGAGTATAACCATTCACAGTCCTAATCTCAAAAGGAATCCTCTGTTCTAATATAGACTGATGTAAAAACAACTTCACAGCAGAAGAAACATCTAGTCCCATACTAGCAAAAGTCTTTATCGCTTTATTTTTAATATTTTCATCGATTCTTATATTTATTGTGGTCATATATATAGTATATACAATGTATATACATTGTCAATACACCTATCCACCAACAAAAATCTCCGCTAGGACTTTCCTAGCGGAGATTTTTTAAAATTAATTTATCCTTCGATTGTGATTCCTGCAGAGCGAGCACTTCCTTCTACTATCTTCATTGCTCCTTCGATATTTTTAGCGTTTAAATCTACCATTTTCTTTTCGGCAATAGCACGAACTTGTGCTTTTGTTATCTTACCTACTTTTGAAATATTTGGTTTCCCTGAACCTTTTTCAACGCCTGCAGCTTTAAATATAAGTCCGGCAACTGGTGGAGTTTTTACTTTAATATCATAAGTTCTATCTTCGTAAACGAAAATAACAACTCCGACAGTCTCCCCTGCATCCTTTGCTGTCATTGCATTAAACTTTTGACAAAATTCAGCGATGTTCACTCCGGCTTGTCCAAGAGCTGGTCCAAGAGGTGGAGCTGGTGTTGCTTTTGCAGCAGGAATTTGTAATTTAACTTTTTTGATTATTTTTTTAGCCATATAATGATTAGTTTCTAGTAGCTAGTGATTAGTTTCTAGAAAATACTTAATAATTGAAGCGAAGCGTAACAGACTTAATTTAACATAAATATCTCTATAAATCAAACTACACAAGATTACTAAAATTTTTTCCGCTTTACCCTAAAGGGCTCCGACACGGATAAAAATTTTAATAATCTTGCTTCGTTTTTTTAAAGTTTCTTGATCTGCAAGAAGTCCAACTCAACTGGAGTCTCACGCCCAAACATTGAAACGAGAACCTTTATCTTGCCACGTTCTTTGTCTATATCATTAACCTTTCCTTCAAGTTCTTTGAATGGACCGTCAGCAATACGAACCATCTCTCCTATTTCTACATCTATTTGGTGTTTATTTTTACTATCTACTTTATCCATTCTTCCAAATAGTTCATCTACTTCGTTTTTAGCAAGAGGAACTGGATTGACACCTGCCCCAACGAAACCAGTAACGCGAGGAGTATTGCGAACTACATACCAAGAATTGTCGTCCACTATCATGTCGACAAGCACATATCCTGGATAAACCTTCTCTTCTACTTCTGTACGTTTACCTGCTTTAATTTTTATCTTTTTTTCAACTGGAACAATAACATTAAAAATTTTATCGTTCACGCCAAGAGAATCAATACGTTGACGCAAATTACGTAAAACTGCATTTTCATAACCAGCGTAAGTATGAATAGCATACCAATTCCTCTCTCCACTTAATTCTTGTTTTGCCATATATATGATTAGGTTCTAGTAGCTAGGTTCTAGTGAATAGAAAAAGCTATTAGAATTTATAATTATCTTGTAAGTAAAAACTTTAGACCTTGTGAAAATATAAAATCAAGTAAACCAAGATAATAAGCAATGATGATTGAAACAGCCAAAACAGCTACAGTAAAAAATATGGTCTGTTTACGTGTTGGCCAATTCACATGTTTTGATTCTTCTATAACTTCTTTTATATAGTCAATTATTTTATTCATAGATAGATATTATTTATTCTTAATAAAAAACACCCCGGGGGTGTTATTCATATAATATACCACTTTTATATAAATAGCGCAATATGTAAAAATATGCATAAAAAATCCCGCCTTAGCGGGATTTTTTATGCTTTTTTTATTTGAACAATAATATTGTCTTTGGACCAACAACACCATCGGGAACTAGATTATTTTTCTGTTGAAACATTTTAACTGCATTCATTGTCTTTGGACCAAAACTCCCATCAGCAGAAAGATTCAAAAAGGATTGAATAGTTTTTACATCTTCTCCTTTTACTCCAACCCTAAGAGTTCTTTTTATTGGAACATAAGGGGTGCCATATTTCAAGGGCTTATATACTTGATTACATATCTCCCCTGTTCTTGGATTATATTTTTGACCTTCTAAACATCCAATATTAGGTTGTGGATCAATCCAATCGTCTGAAACAATTTTAAACTGATTATCACTCGAATCACAAACATCTGTTCCAAATCTACAAATCTCCATACGGTAATTACCATCTGGGATATTAAGATAAGTACCAACTCTCCAATCATAAGAATATCCAATAATTTTTTGAGCAATTACATACGGTGGAAGTTCATCATACACTGGACAAGGAGCATTAATGATACATGTAGGGATAGCCATAACTGGAAGTAATTTTATATCATAAGGCGTTGGTAACATTTGATTTGTAACAATTTTATCTGTCCATTTTATTAATTGATTATCACCTATTTTATATGTCTCTCCTCCATTTGGTGAAAGGACAGTGATAGGAGAAGTTGCAGGAGTTGAAGAATTTAAAGTGAAAAAATTATCACTCTGATCTTTTGGAGATAATGCTGAATTATTAAATTCATTTCCATAAGGAACTCCAACCACAATCTTATAGCCTCCAGTAGTAGGATATTCAGAACCAAGAGTTATTGTTTCTATCCCATCGTTTGCCGTTCCGTTAGGAGTTAAAAATCCAAATGCCATACCATTATTGTTGCCAAAAATATTTATTGCCAAAAGCTTATCTGCTGGAATACCAGCACTTGTCCACCTAACTTTAATTGGCTGGCCTACAGTATATGCCTCTCCTCCATTTGGAGAAAGAACGGTGATTTGTGGAGTTTCTCCTATTGAAGTCTGAACACATTTTGTCGACATTTTAGTAGAAGTAAAAGGTCCATCTACATTTCCACGATTACGCCATCCTGATATTGTCTCTAATTTATAATCTTCTACTTTGATTGTATTTGGAAACCACTTTTTACAATAAGTAAGTTTATCTAAATTAGCTCCAGAAATTCCGTCTGGATCAGTTAACCAATTACCTTTTACATCGGTATGTTGATTAACTTTACCTGAAAAATACATTATACGTGGAGTGGTATCTGTTGATGTTGGTAAATTTATTGTAAATAAACTATCAGAAGAATCTTTTCTTACAATCCCAGCATTATCAACAGCAACTATTTCAATTGTAAAATATTTTCCAAAAGAAGAATTACTTTGTACAAATTCAGAAACAGTTGGTAAGGTTAACACTTCCTTCCCATCGTTTTTAAGTTGCTTGTCGAAAGTATACCCTTCTCCTCCACCCCAACCATTAATCGAGTTCAAGTTTATTTCAGCAATATCCCCTGAAATATTTTGAGTGTTCCATTTTACTTCAATTTTTTGTCCTGCAGTATAGACATCGTTTCCATTTGGTGAAAGGACTGTGATTGAAGGAGATGTTGATAAAGAATTTATTGTAAAAGAATTATCACTTACATCATAGCTACAGTCACTATTTATACCTGTCCCTATACAATAATTACCAATATCACTTTTAGTTACTGTAACAATTTTATATTTTCCTAATTTTACTTGTGGTTGAATAGAACCATCAAGTGCTTTTAATGTCCTACCGTCCCAAGTAATCTTTCCATTTATTTGCCCATTAAGCTCTATCCACCCAAAAACTGATAGATTAGACCCACCTGGAAGATAATCATGGTTTATTAATCCAACCTGAACCTTACTCTGGCCACCAGACCAAGATATATTATTTAATTGACCTTGAATAAACACTTCTCCTCCATTTGGAGAAAGAACTGTGATTGAAGGAGCTACAGATAATGCATTTATGATAAATGAGTTATCAGACCAATCTTCAGGAGATGTACCACCTGACACAAAACTAGAAACCCCGATTTTGTATTTTCCAAGTGGTATTGTATTAGGGATTGTAACAACTTCTACCCCATCATTTAGAGTGCCAGAACCATTTGGTCCATAAGCAACCAAGTAATACGCTGCACCAGTAGTTTGGTTCTTTATATTGATATGAATATTGTTACTAGCTAAAACATTACAATGTTTCCACTTAACTTCGACCTGTTGCCCTAAAAGATATGTTTCCCCTCCATTTGGAGACAAAACAGTTACGGAAGGAGGCATGTTTGAAGAACAAGGATTCGCCAAATCATATTCCGCTTGAGCCCTTGAAGCTCCAAAAACAAAAATACCCAAAACAATTAGAAAACCAATATATTTCTTCATATTTTATATGTTATTATAAACTTAATAAATTAATAAACCTTATCTTTATATTATAAACCTAAATAAATATTATGTAAAACTTTTTAAAAATTAATCAAAATAAAAAACTGCGGAATGTTCCGCAGTTTTTTATTTTTTATCTTATTTCGTAAATTATTGTTACATTTGAAGTAATTTTATTCTCACCCTTTGGAAGAACAGGGGCAGATTCTAATCCTCCTCTTGCATCAGACATCATCATACTTGATTTATACATTGGGTAATAACCTTCCTCATTTTCAGAGAAACTTACAACCTTACCTAATTTGACTCCAAGTTCACTTGCTAAAACTTCTGCTTTAGCTTTTGCTTCTTCTATAGCTTTTGAACGAGCTTGTGCTTTGAAATCTTCCTCATCATCAATAGAAAATGTTGGTCCAGAAATATTTGTTACTCCAATTTCTGTTAAACCAGTACGAATATCATTTGAATTATCAACCTCTCGGACTTTAACAACGATTGATTGAGTTGCTGTATACCCTACTATTTTTGAATTACTAGGACATGAATATGAATAACATTTCTCATATGAATATTTTGGCGTTAAACCACCATATTCTGATTTTATATCCTTATCTTCAACCCCTTTTTCTTTTAAATATTTCAATACTGAGTCTATAGATTCATTCAAGAGGGTTTGGGATTCTTTTGCTGTCAATCCGTCTTTTGAAAGATTTATATCTAAAGATGCAATATCTGAAACTGCCAAAACTTCACCAGAACCATCGACTGTTATGATTTTTGATGTTTGTAAATCACGACCAATATATGAATTTAATTTAACTTCATTAACTAACTTAGCGGCCACAAACAAAGAAATAACTACTATTAATATTAAAACCGAAACCTTTATTCTCTTATCTTTTAAAAATGTTTCCATTTTTCTATTATAACATAAAAAATCATTCCTCAAAAATCGCCAATTTCTTCCCCTGAACCGGGTTCGGGGGAAGCTATTCTTTATTTAAAGCTTCGATTGGATTTAGTCGAGCGGCATTACGAGCGGGAAAAACTCCAAAAACAATACCTATAATTGCTGAAATTGTAACAGATAATACGACTCCCCATAGTGGAACAATAAAAGACCAAGTAAGACCAAAACTCTGAGCAATTTTCGAAACAACAAATGCAAAAAATGCTCCTATTAAGATTCCAACTATTCCACCGATAATTGTCAGAAGAATTGATTCTATTAAAAATTCATAAAGGATATCACGATTGCGAGCACCCAATGCTTTCTTGAGACCTATTTCTCCAATACGCTCAGTAACAATGACATACATTATATTCATCACTCCAACTCCTCCTACCATAAGAGAAATTGAGGCGATGGCAATAAGTAAAAATGTTACAGCGTTTAGAATTGTACCAAATGTTCCTAAACTTTCTTCAGATGTCTGAACTTTGAAATCATCTTGTGCGGGGTCTGAAATATAATGGTTACGTCTTAATAAATCAATAATATCTAAAGATGTCGCATCTGCTTTTGTATTGTCTTCTAGTTGAACTACTGAATAAATTAGATAATCTATTCCTTGGATTTTTTTCTGAAGTGTTGTAATTGGGATAAAAACTTGTTGATCATCATTTGTAAAACCTCCTATATATTCATAAACTCCAATAACTTCAAAATTATAATTTCCTACTCTTATTAATTTTCCTAAAGGATCTAAATCCCCAAATAAATCAGTCGCGAGTGTGTTGCCCAAAATAGCAACTTGAGCTAGAGCCTTGTCTTCTTGGACCGTGTAACTTCTCCCCTTTTCAATAACTCCCTTATCAATATCGAAACGTGCGGCTGATGCTCCAAAAATAAAAATATTTTTGGAAACATTTTTATGTGTTACAACTTGCTGACCGATAGATGCTCCATAAGCATTTTTTACATTGGGAATATTTTTTATATCTTCAACATCTTTAATTTTTAAAGTTGTAATCGGAACAGCATTTGAAGCTGGATTATTTGGATCACTAGATGTATTAGAATCAGAACCAGATCTTGCTTTGGTTGAAGCAGGAACAGAAGTTTGAATAATAACAGCATTTGAACCAAAAGCTTCTACTTGAGCATTGATATAACTCTTGAAACCTTCTCCTGCTGAAAGAACTAAAATAACCGTCCCAATACCAATCATGATACCAAGTGTCGTCAAAACAGTCCTAGAAGGATTAAATTTTAGACCTCTTATAGCTTGTTTAAAATAAATATTATTCATCCCGTTTAGAAGCAGGTCGCGGTCATAAAACCTACCTTTTTAATTATATTAATATTTTTAATTATTTTACTTTTCATAATTTTGTATTTTTATTACTGCGACCACGGCTTCTAGCGGGATTCATATCGATTATTCGTATCTCAAGGCAACAATTGGATCTAACTTAGCAGCTTTCGTTGCAGGATAAATACCAAAAATAAGTCCGGTTATAATTGAAACAAGAACAGCCAAAATAATAGCAATAGGTGAAATAACAAAAGCCCAATCATACCCTGCGAACCTAGCTCCTAGTGCTATAAGATAAGAAATAAACACACCGAGAATTATTCCAACAACTCCACCAGATAAAGTAAGTACAATAGATTCAAATAAAAATTGATTGCGAATGTCTCTCTTGGTTGCTCCAATTGCTTTTCTAAGACCTATCTCTCTTGTTCTCTCTGAAACAGTCACAAGCATAATATTCATTATTCCTATTCCCCCAACAATAAGAGAAATCCCCGCCATCAAACTCAAGAAAATAGAAAGTGTATCTGTAATTCCTGTTAATAATTTAATTGCGTCCGCCAAATCTCGAACCGAAAAATCATCATCTTCAGGATTTGTAATATTGTGTTGTTCGCGCAAAACACGCTTTACATCTTCTATCACTAATTTTACATTTACAGAATCGTCAACTTTAATTCGCATAGATTGAATATAATCAATTCCGAGCAATTGACGCTGACCAATAATAAATGGAATGAAAACTTGATCGTCTTGATTTTGGAATGCAACTGTCCCCATTTTCTTTTGAACTCCAATCACTCGAAAAGGAATACTCCCAACTACAGAATTGTTTGTCGGATTATTATTGGGGATTTTAATTTTAACAATTTGACCCAACTCATTTCCATTTGGAAAAAGTGCGGTCGCAACATCGTGACCCAAAACTATAACATTTGCACCAGCATTACTTTGCTCTTCAGAAAAAAACTCCCCTTTTTCCATTTCTACATTTTGAACTTTTGGATAAGTCCCATCAGTCGAAACAAAACTCGTATCGACACTTTCGCGTCCAGAAATCAAAGTCGCACTTCCATTCACAAAAAAAGCAACTGCTTCAGCATTGGGAACATTACTTTTATCTTTGATAGCTTCTAGGTCGCGATTTGATAAAGTTTTAACTTGAATACCAAAGACTGCCGCTGGTGGACCATTCTCATTACTTTTACCAGGAAGAACTCCAACTAAATTTGTTCCGAGTTTTGTAATCTGTCCAAGAACTAGTGATTGAGCTCCAGCTCCAAGTGAAATTATTATTATCACTCCAGCTACTCCTATTATTATTCCTAAAATCGTCAAAAAAGATCTACCTTTTCTCGAGAGTAAATTTTTAATTGTTGTTTTAATTTCTGATAAAAAGTTTTGCATCTAATCAATAATCTCTTTGGAGTGAATTCTCTCTCCTTCTAGAACCTTACGATCAGAGACTATCTCTCCGTCACGAATAGTAACTATACGTTTTGCATGAAGAGCAACATTGATATCGTGAGTCACTAGAATTATAGTCCGACCTTCTTTATTTAATTTCTCAAGTATATGCATTACAGTACTTCCACTTTTTGAATCAAGATTCCCCGTCGGTTCGTCAGCAAAAATAACTTTTGGATCACAGACAAGAGCCCGAGCAATAGCTACTCGTTGTTTTTGACCTCCTGAAATTTGATTACTCATAAAAGTCATTCTCTCTTCTAACCCAACTGCGGTAAGTGCACTTTTGGCTCTTTTCTCAAGATTCTTTTTGGAAGAACTATATAAAAGAGGAAGAATAACATTATCGAGAACACTAGTTCGAGGAAGCAAATTAAAAGATTGGAAAACGAATCCGATACGTTCATTGCGAATTTTTGCAAGTTCATCATCTGTAAAATCTTTTGTATCGATACCATCAAAAAAATATTCTCCAGAAGTTGGACGATCTAAAAATCCAATAGTATGCATGAGGGTTGATTTACCAGAACCAGATGGACCCATGATTGCCATGAATTCACCCTCTTCAACATCAAGATTGACTCCCTTTAAAACATTAGTAATCAATCCTCCATTGTCATAATTTTTTATTATATTTTTTAATTCAATTAACATTATTTTGTTTTTATTAGAACTACAAATTCATCATTTTCATTTAACCCACTTGTGATTTCAACCATCCCTCCATCACCCTCTAAACCTGTAGTTACTGGTACTTCTTTCCATTTTTTTGTTTTTGGATTTTCAACAAGACGAATTGTTTTATTACCAAATTCATCTACCAAGATAGCTCGAGAAGGAACAACTAAAACATTATTTTTTTCTTTTGCTTTTATTGTCATATTGGCTGTCATCCCCGGACGAATATTTTCTAATTGTTCTACGCTCGCTGTAATTTTATAATTCACAACTCCAGAAACTAAAGTAGAAGATGGATCTATCTTTGTGATATTCCCATTAAAAATTTTCTCGGAGCCAAAAGCATCATAAGTAATATCTACCGGCATTCCTAAATTTATACTTGCAATATTTGCTTCATTAATATTTGCTTCGAGATAAATATTGGAAACATCTTGGAGAACAATCACTTCTTTTAAAGCTGAAGCTAGTTCCCCTACTTTTATATCGATACTAGTTATAGTCCCATCAAGAGGAGCAGTTATTATTGTGTCATTATACCTTGCGTTCGCGAGTTCAACTTGTCCTTGAGCTGAGATTATATCAGCCATTGCGAGATCTATATCAGAAGGACGTGCTTCTGCTTTCCTTAAAGCGAGCTCTGCTGCACGTTGATCGATTGCAGATTGTGCTTGCGTGAGAGTTGCTTGATAAGCATTATAGTTCGTTAAATAATTTGCCGCTTTTTTATTTGGAATTTCAATAACCCAATCTGTATAATTTAGAGTTACATCTTCAGGAAATTCTATATAAAGACCAGAGTTACCTATCTTTTGTGGAGTAGTGAGAGAAACATCTCCATCTGTTTCAATTAAACCTTTTGTCTTAAAAGTATTTCCACTTAATCCAACTGAGATAATTATTTTTCCTTCTTTCCCTAAATTATAATTTCCACTAAGTGTTGGTGCGATGAAATCTTTTGAGAAAGGATAAGTCGTCACTTCTAATGTAGAATTCAACAGATTTTGATAAGCATTTTTTATTAATGTCTCTTGTGTTAATTTTGTTTGATCAAGAGTTATCTGAGCTAAAGAAATTTCTTCATTTGTTGCTCCTTCCAATATTCTTTTATAACGAGCATTCGCAGCCGCAAGTGCACCTCGTGCAGAAGTCAAAGATGCATAAGTTGAGGCTTGATCAAGAGTCGCAAGGACTTGCCCAGCTTTTACCTTGTCCCCTACTTTTACTTTTATAGACTTAACAAAACCACTTGCGTTAAAAGATAAAT
>Ga0247841_10009173_pt1 | contig 13943 bp, 10 predicted proteins | sample LaCruzMarch2015__2_FD_192410 | JGI IMG/M metagenome (GOLD analysis project Ga0247841, IMG submission 192410) | Freshwater microbial communities from meromictic Lake La Cruz, Castile-La Mancha, Spain - LaCruzMarch2015_18m | ecosystem: Environmental > Aquatic > Freshwater > Lake | place: Spain...
CCCCAGGCTCAAAAAAAGGGGGAGGGGGGACTCATATCAGCGGGAAAATTGTCGATGACTGGGGGGTCCTTTGGGTACTGTGGCGGGGGTACCGGTCATTAACTGGTGACGCGAAGGTGGGGTACCCCCACCCATCAGGAGCGCCGGACCGGCACCCCCCTCCCCAAAAGATTGGTGGGGGGTGGGGTCCCGGAACCAAAACGGAGCAAACGAAAAATGTGCTCTCCGACGTGAAACCCATCCCGGAAAATGGGGTATACCCCCACCCAGGGGTACCTTGGAGGGGGGTGCCACCCATTTCCAAATGGCGGGAGGGGGGGAGGGGGGTGCCCCGGCTAAAAAAAAAGACAGGCACCCCCTCCGGTCTCATGAAGAGGGGGGATACGTGTATCGCATGTGATGGGGGGATCCCCCCATAATCGTTTGGGTGGGGGTACCCTACACGGCACGATTCGTGTATGAAGACAATGACGCAAATCTGCTTTCGGCATACCGGAAGATCGCAAACCCGCTCGTCCCGGGTACCCGTCCGGGAACCAATCGATAATGATATCTTTGTCCAATCTCCACATACTATCATGGCAGGTGATAGTCTATGGTAAGATTTCGATTTTTCCTTGCAACAATCGTGTGCGTATGTCTATTGGCGGGTCTCGCATCCGCGGTCTCGGTGACCGTGAGCCCGGATGTCATCCAGCCTAACGAACAGATCACCATCTCGATGAGCAATCTAAAAAACGACAGCGTTTTTACACTCCATATCGAATCCGAGATCGCGCTCGGGGACAAGACCGATTTTAAATTCCGGGCGACCTCCCTGAAGATGCCCTTTAGCTTGAAAGCCGCAAAGATCACGGTGGATGCCAGTCCTATCGAGCAGGGTTCAGAGGTCTGGGTAAAAGCGAAGACCGGTAGTACATTAAAGAGTATCGGCACTGTCGCTGAAAGTACGAAGGTTCATATATCAGAAAGTCTTGGCGATGTCGGAACTGGCACCATTGACAGCATCGATGTAACCGGGACGACTCCGGCTGGCACAAAGACAGAAATTGTATCGATGGAACTCAACGGCAAAAAAGCCGGTCCGGATTCATCTGCCATCACCTTCTCGCTCTCCGGTATTACACAGGGTGCCGCGAAGGTGATCATCTATGTCGATTCCAGTGAAGCGGTGGCAAAGACCGTCTACATCGGATCCGCGCCGACCACGACTACAGCGGTACCCGACTTCGGGGGTAGCAGTTCTGGAGGCAGTTCGACTACCACCGTCTCCCCCAAATCTTCTGACGGACTCGCAGTGCTATCCGCGACCTGGGGTGCGGTCAGGAATGCCAATCCGGATGGTCTTGCCATCGTAACACTTCCGGGTATCGCGGCACCGTCAAACTGGCGGATGATTGCCGGTACCTATGCAATATCTCCTGAAGTGACAAGTTTTAATCCCGCCGCCACATTCTCGCTCACAATCCCGGCAACAGAAGCAGCGGATATGGCAAAGTATCAACCCTTCCTTGCGGTATACCAGAACGGTGCATGGACCAAGGTGAGTGGAACGACAAGCGGCAATGTGCTGTCAGTCCAGATCACAGCTTCCGGTAAATACGCCATCTTCACGGAGAACCTGGTCACCCCTGCGACCACGATCACGACCACAGCACAACCGACCATCGTTATCACAAGTACCGTCACGGGAGGTACGTCTTCACCCACATCCGGTACAACCCCGGCGGTTGGCGGCTCTGCCCAGCAGACGAACGTACCGGTGACGACCAAAGCCAGTACCGCTGCCCCGACCACAAAGGCAGCGCCACTCGCGCTCATCTCTGTCACCGGTGGACTTCTCGGTGCCCTGTACCTGTGTAAACCAGGGTTCCGGAGGTAGATGATGATACCAGAACAAAAAATCCCCAACAAGACCTGCACCGCCGGACTCCGCACGAGTGGAGCCCGTTTGGTGAAAGTATATGCAGGCATACTGATCTGCATCGCCCTCTTTGTCACGCCGGCGCTCGCCGCATCGCAACTCGTCGCACCCTCCGCTGCCATCAACGGGGAAGTATACCTCCCCCTCACCATATCGGGTGTCACCGGATCACCCGGTGTGTCGTTCGTCCTCTCCTGGGATCCCACCCGGTTGCAGATCGTAGATGTGATACGGAATTCCAGTATCTCCGGTACAACGGTCTCTGCGAAGAACATCAACGCGACGACTGGAACGGTCAATGTGCTCCTCGTCAATACCGCAAGCAGCATCACCGCTGATACTCCGGCGGGAATCGCCGATCTCCGCATCCGTCCCTTGCAGAACGGCACGGCGACCATCACGATCACAACAGCGGAATGGGCTGACTCCGGATTTATGCCAAAAGCCTTTGACACGCTGACTTCCGGCACCATCATCATCGGCACGCCACCCGTTGTTTCGACCACCACGACCGCAGCAGTCACCGGGTCAGCGACCGGTGGAGACTCCGACTCATCCTCATCATCCTCGGGGTCCATGTACTACTACGAGGATGTCCCGACAACCGTTGCGCCCGAATTTGTCTCCCCGACAAGCAGTGTCACCGGGCAGGCAACCGCAACCGTCATAGCGACAAAGACACAACAGCAGGGAATCAGCCTGACACCCCCGTTGACCACGAGTGTGCCCGGTCAGGATACACTCCATGAATCCCCCGCGACAAACGTTGCAACAACCGTGGTCCCCACCACCACCGCAACCCAGAAGGCACCCGGGTTTACCGCGCTCTCGTTCGTTGCGCTCTGTATCGGTGGTGCAGCACTCACCCTTACCGCCCGGAAGAATTGATGAGTGCGGGTGTCACCTGTGACACTCCCCACTTTTTTACCGTGAATATTCCCGCCAACATTCGTCCGCGTTTTTCCAAAAACCAGCACGGTGCACGTATTCCGCAACAAAACCGGCTGACCGTTTCCCTGCGATAACTTTACCGGAACTGATTCCGTGTTCCTGGATCATGGGGGATGTTCGCACGAGGGAACGGGGGAACCCCTGATGGGGCATCGATCGAGCTCATCCGGCGGGAGAGGGCGTCGCAATCCCTGCACAGTGTACAAAATATTTATATGAATACTTTCGAATGGTACGAGGATCTAGTAACACTCCGAGGATTTTCATGAGTGAACCAAATACAACCACACCCTTCAAACAATCCGGTCGCAATACATCCGGCACCGGTTCATCCCGTTTTGTGAGAACCGCATGGCTCATCTGTCTTGTCACCCTTGCTCTTGCCTGCATCGCAACCGCACACGTCGCCGCCGGGTCACGGTACATGGCAGGAAGCCCGGATCTCTCCGCGTACATCTCCGGGACAAACGAAGTCGGCGCCGGTGATGATCTCTCGCTTGCAATCGTCATCGAGAACCAGGGATTGAACGAGTACAAATTCGTCCAGACCGGTATCGTTGACCGTGACGATCTCCCGAACACCGCAAAGAACCTTGTTGTCGACCTGGGCACCGGCACCGCCCCCCTCATCATCAAATCAGACCCCCAGATGCTCGGGGACTTAAAGGCGAGCACCAGCGCGATTGCCACCTTCAAATGCAAAGTCAACCAGGATGCCCCTGCCGGCACATACACCCTCCCTGTGAGTCTCACCTACACCTATCTCTATGACGCAGAACAATTCGGCAGTGAGACGATCCAGTATAACTACAAGACCACGAACACAACTTTTAATCTCCCGATCACGATAAAGCCGGAAGTTAAGATCAGCGTCGTCTCTGTGGAAACTGCACACCTCAATGTCGGGAACGAAGGGTACCTTATCCTCAAAGTCCAGAACATCGGTCACGAGAACGGGCAGAAAGCGGTCATAAAACTCTCCCGCAATGGTCAGAGCCCGGTCATCCCGACCGAAAGCAGTGTGTACATCGGGGATTTCCCGGTCGGTACAACCGCAGACTGCCGGTTCAAGGTCACGATCTCCTCCGATGCCGAAGCCAAGTCGTACCCGCTCGATGTGTATGTCGATTATAAAAACACCGAAGGAGACATGGTCAAATCCGATATTGACACGATCGGGGTTCCTGTCGGAAAGAAAGTAGACTTCGCCATCACCTCTGAAAAAGCGGTCGTCTCCCCCGGAGATAAGAAAGTGATCACGGTTACGTTCCAGAACACCGGTGGCGCAACTGCGTACAGTGTCCAGGCACGCATCAGTGCCGTCGACCCCTTCACGAGCAACGATGACACCGCATTTTTGGGCACACTAAACCCTGGCGAATCGCGGGAAGCCTCGTTTGTCGTCTCGGTCGACAAGACTGCCACCGTGAAGGAGTACGGTCTTGACTCTGAGATACGCTACCGCGATGCCCTCGACAATACGGTCATCTCGGACCCGATGAAGGTGCGGGTACAAATCGTCCAGGGAAAGAGCATTCTTGATCTGCTCACAAACCCTCTCGTCCTCTGTATCATCGCAATACTTGTCATTGCAGCCGGTTATCTCCTCTACAAGCGGCGGAAGACGGCGGAATAAACACCATTTTTTGGGCTCTGCTGTGCCGGAAGATCGTGCAATGAATAAGTGTTGTCATTCCGAACAGGACGTACAAGTATGAAACGTCTTGGGAATTTTCGGCGCACGCCAGGTGAAGTATGATCAATACCCTCTTTGAAACGATCGCCCGGTTCATCACGAAGCGACCGCTCGTGACCGCCGGGCTCGTCCTTGCGGTCTTTTTTTTAGCCCTGTACGGGATGACTCTCATCACGATGGAGACCGGTGCTGACACGTATCTCGACAAAGATTCTCCCGCCGGCATCCTGAACCACCAGTATACCAACACCTTCCAGGCGGATTCGATCATTTTGATTGTTGAAGCCGGTGACCCCGTCAACCCGGACGTGCTCGCGTATATTGACAGCCTCGAAAAGGATATCCGGCAGCAGCAGCACATCAAGGGTGTCACAAGCATCGTCGATATCCTCAAAGGCTACAATGGGGGAGACCTCCCGACCACACGCGCCACCACCGACCAGATCATCGCCCGGATTCCGGCAGAGGTCCGGGCGACCGCCGTCCCGTCCAACGTGCTTACGCTCGTCCAGATCGAGATGGACACCGGGCTCTCGGAACTTGTCAGGAAAGCGACACTCAGTAACATCGAGGCACTGGTGGATGACAGCAACCCCCCGCCGAACGTCAAGGTGACAGCAACCGGCAGCACCGCATTCTCCGCCCAGATGGGTAAAGAGCTCGTGGGTTCGATGGGCACGCTCATCGGAGCAGCGATGGTGCTCATGATCATTGTCATGGGACTGCTCTTCGCCTACGTCAGCTACCGGTTCCTGCCGGTCGTCTTTGTCGGCATCGGGCTTGTCACCTGCCTGGGGATGATGGGACTCGCGGGGATCCGGTTGAACATGGCAGTCGTCGGTTCGTTCCCGGTACTGATTGGGCTCGGGGTCGATTACGCAATCCAGTTCCATGCACGGTTTGACGAGGAGGCGCGGAAAGGCTCGCTTGACGACGCGGTCTTTATGACCGTCACCCGCACGGGTCCTGCGGTTATGTACGCGATGCTTGCGACCTGCATGGGATTTCTTGCCATGTACGTCTCGCCCGTCCCGATGATCCGGTCGTTCGGGCTCGTCTCGATCATCGGTGTCATGAGCTGCTTCTGCGTCTCATTGATCGGCATCCCCACAATCGCCCTCCTCTTAAAATACAAACCCAAACAGAAAAAAGCGACGCAATGCTACGCGGTCGGGACCGGCGCGTGCAGTTCGCTCGATGACGTGCCAGACCAAAAAAACGCCCCGGCAAAGAAAGGGAGTTTATGGTCTTACGCCGGGTTTTTAACGTCCACTTCAGTGAAGATTGCAAAGAACCCGATCCCGGTTCTTATCGTTGCCGGACTGATCGCGCTTGTGGGATTCCAGCTCGACCCGCTCATCGCGATCGAGACGAACGAGAACAGTTTCGTGCCGAGCGATATGCCGGCAAAGATCCAGATGGATAAGGTCACCCGGATCATCGGGTCCACGAGTTCGGCGTCGATCTATGTGCAGGGTGAACGGGTGACTGACCTCGATACAATCCTGTGGCTGAAGCAGTTCCAGGATTATGAGCTCGCGCATCATCACCAGATCACACGTGCGACCAGCATCGTCACGTACATCCTCGCTTACAACGGAGGCGTGATGCCGGAGACGCAGAGCCAGCTCGATGCGATCCTCGCAAAGATTCCCGCTGAAGTGAAGAAACCGTATGTCAGCGGGTCGATGAACGGCGTGATCCAGTTCGGCACTACGAAGCTTGAGGTGACCGAGCAGCAGAGCTTAAAAGAGCAGATCATAAAAGATATCGCGTTCCTCCAGCCCCCACCGGGCATCACACTCGCGCCCGTGGGAAACTTCGCGCTCTTCACGACCCTGATGAATGATCTCGCGTCGTCGAAGGAGACGATGACCATGCTCGGGTTCGTCTTTATCTTCGTGTTTCTTGCACTCGTCTACCGGCACGTCCATGCGGTCTCTCCGCTCGTCCCGATCATCTTTATTGTCGGGTGGAACGCGGTAGCGATGTACGCGCTCGGTATTGCCTACACGCCCCTGACCGCGACGCTCGGGTCGATGACCATCGGGGTGGCAGCTGAGTACACGATCCTCGTCATGGAACGGTACAGCGAGGAGGAGGAGCGGCTGCATGATCCGATCGCCGCTATCCAGGAAAGTGTGTCGAAGATCGGGACAGCGATCACGGTCTCCGGGCTTGCGACCTTCTTCGGGTTCTCGGCGCTCTGTCTCGCGACGTTTCCCATCATCTCGAACTTCGGCATCACAACGCTCATCGCGGTCGGTTTCTCGCTTATCGGGGCGATCTTCATCATGCCCGCAGTCCTCTCCCTTGTCGGCGCCTTCACCCAGCGCCACAAGACTCCCGTGACCCCGCCATCGGTTCAGCCGGTGGCGGAACAGGAGCCGTAATTTTTTTATTTTTTTTTGGTTTTTTCTGATTTTTATTTTCTTGTTTTTTTCTTCTTCCACGGCAGCACAACGATCCCGGCAGATCGTTTGCTATTTACTCCGGAAGATCCATCACTCTCTATACAGGGACGAGGGAACCGGAGCATGGCACCAGTCATTGAAGCCCGCGCACTGACCAAGACCTATGGCGATACAACCGCAGTCGATCACGTCACCCTCTCGGTAGAGAAGGGCGCCCTCTTCGGACTTTTGGGTCCGAACGGGTCCGGTAAGACCACGATGATCAAGATGCTGACCGGGCAGACAAAAGCAACCGCCGGGTCCGCCACCGTGCTCGGGATCGATGTGGATCGTGATCCTATCGGTGTCCGGGAGCAGGTCGGGATCATCCCGGAGCAGGAGACCCCACCCAGTTTTCTCTCTGCCACCGAGTACCTGGACTTTGTCGGTGCAATCCGGAAGATCCCGGATGTCCAGAAGAAGGCAGACTGGTGGTTTGACTATCTCGAGTTCGGGGACAAGCGGGATGTGCTCTGCAAGGACCTCTCGCGGGGCACCCGGCAGAAACTGATGTTCACGCAGGCGTTCCTGCACCGCCCGTCGCTCGCTTTAATCGATGAACCGCTCATCAACTTCGACCCCATCATGCAGCGGAAGGTAAAGGACTTCCTGCTTGGATACGTCCGGGAGGGCAACACGATCTTCCTCTCCACGCATATCCTCGGGATCGCAGAAGAGATCTGCTCGGAGTTCGCGATCCTGAACAATGGCACACTCCTCCATACCGGCACCGTTGCGGAACTCACCTCGACCGACCAGCACCTCGACCAGTTCTTCCTCGCTCTCGTCCGGGCGGACCGCCATGTTTGAACTCTTCACGAACATGATGCGGGAAGAGTGGCGGGTCCACTCGACCCTTTTCGGGAGCCTCTCGTTCGCGCTCTATCCTGTGATGATCTTCGGGATTGCATTCATGGGCTCGTTCATCCTCCCGTTCTTTGCCGCTGGCATCCCGCCGGGATACCCTTCGATCATCATACACGCGATCTTTGTGTTGCTCGGGATCATGGTGGGCGGGTTCGGGCTGATGGGCAGGGAAGTGATGAACCGTCGTTTCGGTCAGGCAAGCCTGCTCGCGTATTCCGCCCGGAGCCTGCCCATCACCGAACGGCACATTTTTCTCGTCTTCGTCGTCAAAGACACCGTCTACTATCTCATCCTCTGCGTGCTCCCGTTCGTCCTCGGGTTCGCGGTCGCTTCTCCGTTCCTTCACATCCCGATCGCGCTCGTCCTGCTGCTCTTTTTAACGCTCACGCTTGCGTTCCTCTCCGGGCTCGCGCTCATCTTCTTTCTGTCCACCGTGTACGCCCGGTCATCGCTCGCGTTTGGTATCCTGTGCGCCTGCGGTGTGCTTGCCGGTGTGGCGGTGTATCTGACGCGCACGATTCCGCCCGCCGCGCTCTTTCCCCCGCTCCAGCTCTTCACATCATTCTCGTGGGGAACGCTCATTGTCGCTCTTGCCGTGATCCTCATCCCATCAGCCATTGCCGGGTTGCTCTTCACGACCGAATTTTTAGACACGACGAAAAGGTATGTCCCGGTCTACGCCCCGCTCGTCCGGCGGTTGTCGTTCTTTCCCCACCCGCCGCTTGCCGCAAAGGACCTGCTCGACCTCGTGCGGAGCGGGAGTTTTGTCGGGCAGGTAATCTTTTCGTTTCTCCTGCCGCTCAGCCTGCTCTGGTTCCTTCTCACCATCCTCACCGGCATCCTCACCTCGCCCGGCGTCCTCGTCATCTTTGCGATCCTCACGGGCATTATTTCGGCAACGATGTACACCTGGCTCACGATGTTCGACACGTTCAGTTCCTATGCCTGCCTCCCGGTCAGTGTCTCCACCCTCCTCATGGGAAAAATTTCCTGTTTTGCCGCGCTGCAACTGATCCCCGCGATCTTTATTGTGCTTGTCAGTTTTGCATCCGGCAGCGGGGCGTTTCTCGTACCTGCCCTTGTCGTCTGTATCTCGGTCTCGTTCTTTGCCCTCTCGGTCACCTGCTGGCTCGCAGGTCTCTCGCCAAACGTGCTCATCTATGACGCGAAGGTGCTGGTCTCGTGGTTTGTGCTGGTCGGGGTCGCCCTGCTCGCGGTGATCGTGCTTACGATCATAAACCCGTGGTACACGCTTGCATCAGCGGCGCTCTTCCTTCCGGCATGGGGATTTGTGAAGCTGAGTTTTGCGAAATGGGATCGCAGGGAGCAGCAGGGATTTTAGAAAATTTCCTGCACAGACGTGCAGTTTTATTGGATTTTTTCCGTACCGGATCGTGCCGGGACGGATTTTCTCTGGATCATTCTGCCGAAAAATTGCATCGAGCCAGATTTTTTAGTGCACATCCGAACGCGATTCGTGTGTTCGCGCCGTGGATATCCTGATAACCATTCAACAATAATCTCGTATGGAGAGGCGTACGAGGCGTATGGATACCATAGGAGTTATCATTGGGCTTATCCAGATGGAGGTCGGGCAGAACCCTGATGTGATGCTCAGACGGGCGCTGGCACAGGTCGAAGTGGCGGCACAAAAAGGCGCCCGGATCATCTGCCTGCCCGAACTCTTCCGTTCCCGGTATTTCCCCCAGCAGATCGGAACTGACGCAACGGTCTTTGCCGAGACCGTGCCGGGTGAATCCACGAATGCCTTTGCCAGTCTCGCCCGGAAGTACGATGCCGTAATCATCGTCCCGGTCTTTGAACGGTCTGAGGACGGGCATACCTACAACGCTGCGGTGCTCATCGATGCGGATGGCACCATCCATGCCCCGTATCACAAGGTCCATATCCCGCAGGACCCGGGTTTCTACGAGAAGGGCTACTTTTATCCCGGCGCACGCTACGCGGTGCACGCGACCCGGTATGGGCGCATCGCGGTGCTCATCTGCTTTGACCAGTGGTTCCCGGAAGCTGCCCGGTGCGTGGCGCTGGACGGCGCTGACCTGATCGTGTACCCGACCGCGATCGGGCAACCGCCGGGAGACCCGCCTCTCGAAGGGCACTGGCGCGATGCGTGGGAGACCGTCCAGCGCAGTCACGCGATCGCGAACAGTGTCCACGTGGCAGCGGTGAACCGGGTGGGTACGGAAGGAGAGATCCGGTTCTTCGGGGGCACGTTTGTCTGCGACGCGTTCGGGAAAATCCTTGCCCGCGCTAGGGATGAAGAAGAGATCATCCTCACGCCGCTCGACCTGTCGATGAATCAAAAAATCCGGGATGCATGGGGATTCTTCCGGAACCGGCGCCCGGACACGTACGGTGCAGTCTGTGCCCCGCTGACCGGCGCATCCGGGGGTTCCCCTCCGATCCTGCCGGGCGACGCCCCGCGACAGCACGGGTACCATATGCCGGCAGAATGGGAACCCCATGCGGCGCTCTGGCTCTCGTGGCCCCACAACAAGGAGACATTCCCCCGTCTCCGGGAAGTGGAGGATGCCTATACGTCGCTCATCGCCGCGCTCGTACAGACCGAGCATATCTGCCTGTTTGTGCCGACTCCGGCGGTGAACCGCATCGTGAAGAGCCGACTCCGGGCTGCGGGGGTGAACCCGGAACTCCTCACGATCCGGACCGTTGAGTATGCGGATGTCTGGATCCGGGATTACGGTCCGACGTTTGTGGTCAACCGGGCGCTCCGACAGGTGGCGATGGTGCGCTGGGAGTTCAATGCCTGGGGCGGGAAATATGACAAGCAGGTGGCTGACGGAAAGATCCCGGCGGTCATGAACCGGTGGCTCGAACTCCCCGTCTTCGCGCCAGGCATTGTCCTCGAAGGCGGGTCGATTGATGTGAACGGGAAAGGAACGGTGCTCACCAGCCGGTCCTGCCTGTTGAACCCGAACCGGAACCCGCAACTCACCGAGTACGATCTTGAAGAGTACCTGAAACAGTACCTGGGCGTCACAAAAGTGATCTGGCTCAACAAGGGCATCGAAGGTGACGACACGGATGGGCACATCGACGATATCGCCCGGTTCACGTCTCCGTCCACTATTGTCTGTGCGGTCGAAGAGAATCCTCGTGACGAAAATTATGCGCCTCTAAACGAGAACTACGAGACTCTCCTGCGGTCGACCGACCAGGAAGGAAGACCGTTTACGGTGGTGAAACTCCCCATGCCTGCACCGGTGGAGGATTGTGACGGGCGATACCCGGCGAGTTACACGAACTTTGTGATTGGGAACCAGGTCGTTGTTGTGCCGGTCTTTGCGGATCCCCATGATGCCGAAGCGATCCGGATCTTAACGGAACTCTTCCCGGGACGGACGGTCATAGGCATCAACGCCCGCGCGATGGTGGAGGGGTACGGGACGTTCCATTGCGGCACGCAGCAGCAGCCGGGACCGTGAACCCATCGGATGTGCCTCCGCCCGCTTTTTCTCCTGTAGGGTGATGCCCGAAAGGGTACTGCCCACGGTCTGAAAAAAATGTGGGAAAAAAGATTACTTTTTCTGCACGAGCATGACCGCGAAGCACGCGATGCCGATGCCCATGAGCGCGACGAGAGGAGAGACTGGGGATTTCGTGGTGGTCGGTGCGGCGCTCGCCGGAGGTGTTGTCACGGCAACTGCCGTTGTCGCTGTGGCAGTGGTGCCCGGGGCGACGAGCTGAACGGTGAGTTTCGTGTAGATATCATCGATACCCTGCTGGTTCAACGCTTCTGAGAGTTTTTGAGCCGCTGCTGCGTCCTGGACGCTGCCAGTACCGGTAAAGTTGAAGATCACGTCGCCGGTCTTTGTGTTCACGACCTGGCTCGTGAAGCCGGTCACTTTCGGCGTGCTGATATCGAACGTGCCGTCGCTTCCCGGGCTCTGGACGAAGATGTAGTAGGTAGCCGGGGGATATCCTGCGGTGGAGAACGTCTCAGAGAATGTGCCGTATGCGTTGACCGGCACGGTGGTCACGTTCACGTAGTTTCCGGCAAAGATCCAGATCTGCACTCCGGCGGACAGGTTCCCACCAGTCGCAGTGCCGCTGATGGATAACGGGTCACCGATATTCACCGTGGCAGTCGAGGTCGTCGCGCTGACCGAAGGTTTTTGACTGGTCGCAGCAACCGCTGACACCGGAATCACAACGAGCAATGCAAGAACAAGGAGGGCAAGGGTCGCCATGCCCCACATTCGTGTTTGTTTCATACGGGGATTTCTGTGCTCATCGATAATAGAGTTAATCATATTGTTTTTGCGCGGGACGTACGATCAGGATAAGCGCGGGGAATACTGGTGCAGGGCTTTTTGTATGTCCATAACGCGCGCCACACCGGTAATTCTTCCATGTACCGGGTGTTTCGATCCCATACTGAAGAGACGGTACAGTTCTTCGATCACTGGCATCGCGGTTTCCGTTCCGGCAATTACGATGTGATGTGCTGCAGGATATCCCCTGCTGGCAGGCTTCGGTTCATGGGTGATGAAAAATGTTAAGGTGACCTTTTCTGAAATCCGGGCAGAACTATGTCTCAACAGTTTCTCAGTTAAAATAAATGGATTTGATTAATGCGACCGAAAGATTTACTATTGAATATTGGAGTAACCTGTACTATGAAATTATTCTGAATAATTTCTATACTGCCCAAAAATATCAATTTAGAATATGGGCATAAACCTATAATTTACAAAAACAGGGGATATGCATGTCTTCACGTTCATCTGCGTCGACACAAGGTGTGTCAGAGGTTGTGGCAACGATCATGGTGATACTATTGGTGCTTGTACTTGTTGGAGTGGTCTTTGCCTCATTGTCGGGGATGCTCGATCCTGCGAAGTTCCAGAAAACCGTATACATTGCGGGTACGGTTGCAACAGCAGATCTTCCCCGTGAAGGCTACACGTCGGACCAGGGATTGTCCTTCATCGCGAAAGCCGGAGATCCGTTTTACCTGACCGGGCAGACATCAGGCATTACGGGCACCCGGGTTACATTCAAGGCGGTCACCCCGAATGGTGCGACCCTGTACCCGGATGCCAGTAGTCTTTCGGGGAATCTCTATGGGAAAACCCTGTATCTCTTCCCGAACAACTCGCCCTCCTCGACCCAGTGTGACTATCGGATCTCCCAGACCGATCCCGGTGTCCGTCTCCGCCCGATGGCGCTTGGGTGCTGGACGATCCTTCTGATCGATGAAAAAGTTCACGTGCTCGCAAATTCCTACGCCGCCCAAGTGACTCTTGGGACAACCTCACTCCCGGTCGCCGGTGGATTTATCGGGGGGTCTTCAAGCCAGCTCTATGCACCGGATTGTACTCCAATCCCGCAGACGATCAGGGGAAATCTCGTGACGACCGATACAGGACCGGGGAACATGACGATTGCCCATTTCAATGGCGTGAACACGTCAATTTCGATCCCCAACAGTTCAACAGTCTCGTTTGGCGAAGCGATGGCGATCTCGATGTGGATGAGACCTGCGACCAATCTCACGTCCAGTGATCCGAACAATTGGGGACAGTGCCTGGGGAAAGGTTCGATCACCGGTGGATCAAACGAGAATGATAATTACCAGTTGTTCCAGTTCGGGAATAAATTGGTGTTCGAGTGGAATGACAAAGTGACAGGCATTCATTACCAGGCGATCACCAATACCACGCCGGTCCTCTCCAGTCCGAACTGGAATTATATCGCCACCACTATCAGTGATGGTGTGGTGAAAATTTACAACAATGGCGTGGAACAACCCCTGAAGTACAGTCAGGGTGTCGATCCCCGCTCTGTCAACCCCCCCACCCCAAATCCCCCGGTGGTCAACCTGAGGGAGAACAGCAACAACCTCACCATCGGCGTACAAAATTCCGCTCCCCCAAATGAATTTCTTATGAAAATAAGGGTATAGGAGCTATTTCCTACACCCCTCTTGGACAACCAATTCATTTTTCGGTTTTGTTACAACATAGTTCAATGCCGTGAGCAACTTGATTGCACTTCGTGTCCT
>Ga0247841_10009175_pt1 | contig 13942 bp, 10 predicted proteins | sample LaCruzMarch2015__2_FD_192410 | JGI IMG/M metagenome (GOLD analysis project Ga0247841, IMG submission 192410) | Freshwater microbial communities from meromictic Lake La Cruz, Castile-La Mancha, Spain - LaCruzMarch2015_18m | ecosystem: Environmental > Aquatic > Freshwater > Lake | place: Spain...
GTAATTTAGGTCACTCAGAATGACGCTTATAGAATTTTAATTTGGAATTTTAATTTATTATTATGTCTTCCGCCTCTTTAGCCCTGCGCGTACCACCCCAAGATATTGACGCCGAAAAGTCTGTACTGGGCGCAATCTTGGTTGATTCTTCCGCAGTAGGCCTGGTTGCTGAATTTCTTCATATTGATCACTTTTATCAACGCAGTCATAAACTTATCTACTCCGCAATGTTGGAGTTGTTTGAGCAACAGCAGCCCATTGATATTATTACACTCAAAAATCAGCTTCAAAAAAATGGAAGCATAAAAGATGCAGGAGGGGCTCCCTATCTCTCTGATCTGATCAATGCGGTGCCCACGTCTGCAAATATTGAAAACTACGCCCACATCGTTAAGGATCAGTCAACCAAGCGAAGGCTTATTGAGCTTGCGTCGCGTACTGCAGAGCAAGCATTTAATGAAACGGGTGATATTAAACAAATGTTGGATGAAGTGGAATCAGACATCTTCGCCATTGCGCAATCACAATCCCATCGTGACTTTATTCAACTAAAAGAGATTGTGGCAAACAGCTTTGAACGGCTGGAGGAATTTATGAAAAGCGGAACGGGTATGCGGGGAGTGCCTACTGGATTTATTGAGTTAGATAATAAATTAGCAGGAATGCAGGCATCTAATTTACTCATATTAGCAGCTCGTCCTGGTATCGGGAAGACATCTCTTGCACTGAACATAGCCTCAAATGTTGCACTCAAGGCAAAAAAGGGTGTGGGATTTTTTTCCCTCGAAATGAGCAAAGAAGAACTTGTCGATCGGCTTCTTGTGGGGCAGGCAGATATCGATGCGTGGCGACTCAAAACAGGAAAACTCTCGGATGATGATTATCGGCGGCTTACGCAAGCGATGGGAGAGCTTTCTGAAGCCCCGATTTATATTGATGATACGCCAGGAGCCTCAATTCTGGAAATGCGCACAAAAGCAAGAAAACTTAAGGTGGAAAAAGATATTTCCCTTATCGTGGTAGACTATCTTCAGTTGGCTGATGCAGGAAAGCGGTTTGAATCACGTGTACAAGAAGTCTCGTTTGTCTCACAAGGCCTTAAAAATCTTGCACGTGAGCTTAAAATACCCGTTCTTGCTCTCTCACAGCTTTCTCGCGCTGTAGAACAGAGAGGTACCAAAAAACCGCAACTAGCCGATCTTCGTGAATCTGGAGCTATTGAACAGGATGCAGACGTGGTGATGTTTCTCTATTATGAAGACGAAAGCGAAGATCTTCTCAATGCTTCTAAGCGCATGGTGAAACTTTACATGGCTAAGCACCGCAATGGCTCAACGGGGGAGATGGATCTTATATTCCGTGGTGACCGTGTACGATTTTACTCTATCGACAAGAATACGATTGCCGTATAATATCACTATTATCATTTTTATCAATATACGTTTATGGCCCGACTCGTTGTAAAAACTGCTAAAAGTCCTTATGTAATGAAGCCGTCTGAAGAGCCAGTTTTAGTTTGTATGTGCGGACTTTCAAAAAACCAACCATTCTGTGATAAGTCTCATTTAGCAACGCTGGACGAAAAAGATGATGAAATGTATGAATATGACAAGAAGGGAAAAAGAATAGAATGCTGCAAGGGAGAGGAAGAGAAGGATGAATGTTGCGGAGGGGGATGCACCTGCCCTTCGTCATCCTGAGGTGATGAGCCGAAGGATCTAGCGAGTGAAACGAGCGTAAAACACGCGAAGTTTATCCTGAGTGAAATCGAAGGACTAGATTCTTCGTATGTAAACTGAATCACTCAGAATGACGATCTGTATCATGAGTATAAAAAACTTTTATGCAAAAGAAGAAATATATCATCTTCGATTTCGATGGAACACTGGCCGATACTATTCCTGTGACGTTCACTATTATTCAAGAACTTGCCCGAGAGGTAGGGTACGATAAGAAAGTTACTCAAGCAGATTGGGACTGGGTGCGTGAACATGAATTAAAGGATATTCCTCACAAATTCGGCATTTCTCTCATAAAAATTCCTTATATTCTCATGAAGGGGAGGAGTATTCTCAATAAGCAGATGTTTTCAGTACCTCCTTGTAAGGGAATACTGGAAATGATGCAGGTATTAAAAAAGAAAGGGTATACGCTCGCTATATTATCTTCAAACAGGCGAGATTCGATTCAAGAATTCGTCGTAAAACACAATTTAGCGCAGTTTTTTGACTTTGTCCATAGCGAACTGAATATTTTTGGGAAAGATAAGGCACTTCTTTCAATGTTGAAACAGCATGAAATGCCCATTACAGAATCTCTCTATGTGGGAGATGAAACGAGAGATGTAGAAGCGTGTAAAAAAATAAATCTTGATTGTATTTCGGTCAGCTGGGGACTCAACTCTCCTGCAGCATTAAAAAAGTATGGAGCGCAACATATTGTCGATTCTCCAGAACAACTTGTTAAACTACTTTCATGAAGTTTATAGATGTGCCAGACCTTGTGCGTCTTCCTTATTTTGAGATGAATAGTAATAAAAAGATTGTTCTGAAGCCTCAATACAAAAAACATCACATAATAGATGTGCACACGCATCTTGGGTGGTCATACTTATTTGCTCAAAAAATCAACCTTCATGCGCGCTATGAAAAAACGCATTATTTTTTTCCGGAGACAGGCAATCCATTTGATATTTCTCACTACTCTGCAGTTGATTATGAGGCTCAGAATGCAAAAAAAGCTCGACGAGAAACAGTGCGGGGACTAGTAAATTCAAAAGGGTTTGGGAAAACTCATAGCATACCCAATCTTGTAGAAGAGATGGATCGAATGGGAATTGAACAGTCTGTGGTGCTTGCAATTGATTTTCCAGTTGCGTCTAAAAATAGTGAACACATAATGAGTTCCATAGCGTCCCATAAGGAAGGGAAAAAGCGTCTAATTTCGTTTATTTCATTACATCCGATGGAAAGAAATAAGGAAAAAAAACTAAAACGGTTTATATCTCTCGGAGCAAAGGGGATTAAACTCCATCCGCAAATACAACTTTTCAAACCTACTCATAAAGGGGCATATGAAATATATGAACTCGCAAAAAAATATAACGTTCCCATTTTATTTCATACGGGCTTAAGTCCATTATCTCCCCAATGGCATAGAAGATATGTGGAATTTTCACTCTTCAAAACAGTCTGTGCTGACTTTCCTCATAACACATTTATCTTAGGACATTCTGGCGTTCTCGATTATAAAGAAGCCATGCAACTTTCCCATAAATATAAACATGTGTACCTTGAATTGAGTGGTCAACCTCCTCAAATTATCAAAGAAATAATAAAGGTGAATGGTCCTGAAAAACTCTTTTTTGGATCTGATTGGCCCTATTATCCTTCTGTTCTCCCGCTTGCAAAAGTGCTTCTTGCCACAGAAGAAATGCACGGAGACGTGCGGGAAGCCATTTTAGGAGGGAATGCACGAAGAGTTCTGAAGATTTAAGCCGAGCGATACGAATATACCTTGTGCACTCCATTTTTAATTACTTCTTTATGGTGAGGAAGGCATTTTACCTGATAGAAGTAGGAAACAAGGTCAAATTTTTCTATTTGTTTAGCAATATTCGCAATGGTTTTATCTATGAACCAGGGGGAGATGTATATGTAGAAAGTGGTTAGTGGATAGTGATTAGCCTGCCCGCTAATGCCTGAGCGTAGCGATGGCAGGCGGGTGAATAGTGATGAATATTTTGTTGAGAACATGTCTGTGTTTACAATCCGGATATTCTTTCGATTGGGGTGGAGGAATCGACGAACATGGAGGATGAGGAGTAATATTGGGTTAATCTCCACTGCGATAAACTGTGTATTTAGCTTGTCTTGATAGGCTTTTCTTGCCGCTTTGAATATTATGATACCGTCTCCTGCCCCCAGATCAATAATTGTCTGATTGTTACGAATATTAAGAACCTTCAAAATCAGCAACATATCTTTTCCATTTGAAGGAAAGTAGGGGATGGGGGAAAATTGAGGGAATGAAAAGATGATGATAATCGCTAATACTAAAACAAAACCGGCTAGAGCGAAAAACATATGTACCATTATACTTTTTTATCTGTTCGGGTCCCTATCAAGAAGGTCTTGGGATTCGTCGTACGCATGCGGAAGATAAAAAACAGGAGTTTCCGTCAATTCTCTTTCAACGGGTAATACGTAGGTAACCTTATTTCCAAATTCATCAAAAGGAGTGGTTGTATTCAACTCATATAAGTCGAGCTTTGGTGTGTGGGGAAGCGGATAGTCAAGTGTAAGCACTCTATCTCTTTGTTCCGGAGTATTGTGTTTTTCTTTTCCGTCCGGCGTTATCCCCAAATGACGAATGTGTCCAATTCTTTTTAATATGGTATGTTTTGCAGCCGCCATTCTTTCGTCGTGCGAAAGACCCTGTGTCCCCTCAATATATCCTTCATGTTCTTCAGGCGATTTGCAGATAAGCTCGGCCAAAGGCGGAAGAATTACGTGTTTCCACCATATTTTGGTTTGTTCATCAACCTCAAGTGGTTTCCCGTCTGCATAACATAGTTCGTACTCATTGTTCAATTGAAGTTTGAGGATGTAGTTCCCGATAGTAACATTAATAAAAGTCCCGCTTTGATCAAAAGATAACATGCTCGCTGCGATTTCAGGATGTTGATCCTGATCAATCGCGATATGTACGCCTACTTTCGGTATTCCGTGACATGCCTGTGTTAAAAGCGTGGCCTGTTTTTGTTTATTGTTATGTTCGAGTCCGCCGAATGTGGTTTCAAGCAAATTTGGTTTTGCATAGGAGAAAAATGAGTCAATTACATGTGAGTTTGTAATTTCAGACGGCGTTCCGTTTTCGGCTGCATATTTAATAATTTCGCGCGCGGCCAATCTATTGTCGATTTCCTGAACAGCAACATGACGTACCGTTCCGTCGGGAAGGGAAAGGGGGAGAACAGGAGAATTGACCCATCCGTTTTCAAGGCAATACATTGAATAATATTCAATATACTGATACCAAAGTTTTTTGGGAGCATAGAGTATATTTTCCGGAAAAGAAAGGGGGCGGGTAAAATATTCACCAAGAGAATCTGTGTCCATAATGGCGGATAGTCCCAAAGTGGCAACCCTTTCTTTATAAAATTGCTCAAAAAGCTGTGCGCGTGTCACATCCCTATCTGCTTCTAAAATATAGTGTAATCCGGCTGGGGAATGTTCGAGCATTTTTCTCATGCGACCGGTAAGTATTTCTCTGGGCTCAATTTTAAACATAGTTCCCAGAAGTTCATTTGTATGGTCAATGAGTGTGAATTGCGTGAAGGCAGTATCATTAAACGATTTACCCGCAGACATAAACAGCCCCAACAGCGGTTCTTTGAGGGATGAAGTTTGAAACGAGAGCAGTTTATACAGCTCTCTCAGAAGGCGCTCGTCATGAGTTCCCATAACCGCAGTAGTAAGCGTATAAAGTAGATGAGCAATGCGATCTTGAGTATATTGCAACTCGCTCATTCCAATATTTTTACTTTCAAGTCTTTCTTCGATTGTTTTCGGTGCTAATACGAGTTTTCCCTTGATTATTTCCGAATCAAGTTGAGGGTTTTTCCTATCATGTTTTGATGCTGTTCCAAGCATCGATTCATGGATTGTACCCCTTAGCAACCCCGTCCAAATTGAATTGGCTGGACCGACTGAATTACGCTCTTCGTCGCTTAAAGAAGGAGGATGGAGTGTCCTGAATAAGGCAATAAGTTGTGTTTCGGTAAGTGAAAATGTGTCAATCTCTGATGCAACCTCTTTCAATACGGGAGAGAGGGCGGATTTAAGATGTTCTCCTCTTGACTTCATTCTGTCGACAGTGGTCATTTGGTTCCAGAAATAATCAATCTGTTCTGGATGAGAAACGAGCTCCTTTGCCACTTCACGGAGCAATGGTGGCCTGTCAGAATCTGGTGTGTCTATATATGTGGCGAGTGTGTGTATCGGAAAAGAAAAAGCCAATCCTTCCGGGGTAGTAAAAATACTATCACCAGGTTCAGCTGGTCTGTTTATTACTTTCTTATCAAGGTCGGTAATGTGGGGCGAGATGTCCCTGATGGTTTTATACTCTATCATAGTCTTATAGCCTGTAATTATAGCATATAATTGTCCAAAAAAATAGCCTATAACAAAAACAATTGGCATGTCTTAATTTCAAATCTCTCACTGTTTTGATTTTGCGGTATACTATACACATATGAAAAAAATAATAAAAATAATATCGGCCATAACTTTCATAATTAGCATAGGGGTTATATTCGCTTCATCTGTTCATGCGGAGGCTGTTCAAAGTTATGATACTCAGATCACCATTCAAAAAGAGGGGACAATACAGGTAACGGAAAAGATTAATTATGACTTTGGTAATGAATATAAACACGGCATTTTTCGAGACATTCCCTTCATTAAAAAGAATAGCGATGGAAAAGAATATGAACTTACCGTGCGTGTGGAAAGTGTGAAGGATGAACAAGGAAATTCGTATAATTATTCGCAGTCGAGAGCAGACAATAAACTCAATATCAAAATTGGCGATGCAAACAGGACAATTACCGGTATTCACAACTATATTATTAGTTATGTTGTTTCCGGAGCATTGACCTATTATTCAGATCACGATGAACTCTATTGGAACAGTACGGGAAACGAATGGCCGGGTGATCTCTTAGAAGTAAATACCACTGTGCGTTTTCCTGAAGGCGTCCAAATGAATCTCGTAAAGACAGTTTGCTACACAGGGGTTACAGGAAGTACAACACAAGGATGCACCGTCCAGTCAGAACAAAATACCACTTCGGCTTCAACTCATTTTCTCCCCTCAGGAAGTGGACTTACCATTGCAGTAAGCTTTCCCAAAGGACTCGTAGCGGTATTAGAACCAAAACCGTATACAGCATTTGAAAATACGTGGTATGGAAAACTTATTTTAAATACCATTTATGTAATTTTGGGGATATTGGCTCTTATCTGGTACATTATTTTGCCTATTTATATTCCCGTTAAATGGTATCTCACCGGGCGGGATCCGCGTTCTCAAGATGTGCGCGTGTGGTACGATCCTCCGAAAGCGAAGGATAGATTGTTAACTCCCGCTGAAACTGGCTCCCTTATTGATGAAACAGTGGATATGAGGGACATGTTTGGCTCTCTAATTCAGCTTGCGCAGCGGGGATATTTCCAAATAGTCGAAGAAAAAAAAGGAGAGTTTGTCTTTAAAAAGAAAAAGGATTGGAAAAACAATACAGAATTATTACCGTTTGAAACAGAGTTGCTCGAGGGGTTATTTGATAACAAAGAAGAATGCAGATTAAAAGGAAGGGATGTGAGTGCCGCAATGCAAAAGGTGACGGAAAAATTATATACGCAGATAGTTTCAGACGGATTTTTTAAGATAAATCCTCAGTCAACGCGCACAAAGTATTTTGCTTTGGCGGGAATTGCATTATTCACCGGCAATTTTTGCTTAGCTTTTGTCGCATTTGTTTTTGCAAAATTTATGCCTTCAAAAACTATTGAAGGAGCTCAACAGGCAAGCATTGCAAAATCCCTCAAAACATTTCTTTCCTCCCAAGAACGACAACTGGAGTTTCAGGCAAAGAATCAGTTAATGTTCGAAAAGCTATTGCCGTACGCAGTGGTATTTGGCGTGGAGAAAATATGGGCAGAACGATTTAAAGATATCGCTTTAACTCAACCTTCGTGGTACACGGGGCAAAATAACGCCGCATTTAACGCGATATATTTTTCAAGCATGCTTCATTCCTCAGTCTCTACTTTCAGTTATATTGCCACTCCCACGCGATCAAGCTCAGGCTTCTCATCTGGGTTTGGTGGAGGAGGATTTTCCGGCGGTGGTGGAGGCGGTGGTGGAGGAGGAAGTTGGTGAGTGTGCCGGGAGAGGGAGTCGGACCCTCACGAGGTTGCCCTCACTAGTTTTTGAGACTAGCCTGTCTGCCATTTCAGCACCCCGGCTTCATGAATGAATAGATTATATAATATCGTTATTACGAAACAAAGAGAAGAAAAAGAGCCTCATAACAACCCCTTCACAAATAGTTTTGACATTGGGGAAACTATCTGTTTAAATATCATTTTGATGAGGATAAAGCAAATCATTAAAAATTACTGAGGAAATCCACCCCGCAAAAGGCGGGGACTTTTTTTATCTATGCAAAAAAAATTCAAGTCCACTCTTTCAAACAAATCATATATTTCCATCGATTCGTTATCGACAAAAACAATTCAAGAAATTTTTAAACGTGCAGATAAAATGCGCACCATGCCGTTTGCAAAAACGAGCAAGATATTAAGGGGTAGGTTGATTAGTCTTCTTTTTTTTGAACCTTCTTCCCGGACGTTTAGTTCATTCTCAGCGGCCATCAAAAAACTCGGGGGAATGACCATAGAATATCAAAATCCATCACAGACATCCTCTTCCATAAAAGGGGAAACTATCGAAGACACGATGCGTGTTTTTGAAAATTATTCAGACGCGATGATAATGCGGCATTTTGAAAAAGGAACGTTGCAACGAGCAGCTGATGCAGTGAAAATTCCCGTTATCAATGCGGGAGACGGCATAGGGGAGCATCCCACTCAAGCCCTCCTTGACGCATACACTATTATGAGAAAGAAAAAAACACTCTCCGGACTTACCGGTCTCATAGGGGGGGATTTGCTGAATGGAAGAACGGTGCATTCGCTTTTAAAACTGTTGTCTCTTTACAAAAATAATATAGTCTATCTTCTTTCTCCCCAACAATTAAAACTGGAAATAAACTTTAAAAATGAAATAGAAAAAAGAGGGATTAATTTAATCGAAATTTCATCTCAAAAAGATATTCCAAAAACGACAGATTTCTGGTATTGGACACGCGTACAAAAAGAACGGTTTACCGATAAAAAAGAGTATGAACTGGTAAAAAATAAATTTGTGATAACGCCAGAATTGGTTGCCGAAAAAGGAAATAACAAAATGCTCATTATGCATCCGCTTCCCCGCGTGGGGGAGATAGATTTTCGTGTTGATACAGATAGTCGCGCAGTATATCTTACTGATCAAGTGAAAAATGGGCTCTTCATTCGCATGGCTTTATTAAGTTTGATACTTGGATAATATATGAAGGGACATTTGATTTTTCAGGATGGAACTTCGATAGAAGGGACAAGTTTTGGATTTGAAAAAGCGAAAGCAGGAGAAATAGCGTTTTCTACAAGTATGACGGGTTATCCCGAAAGCCTCACAGATCCCTCTTTCAAAGGACAAATTTTGACACTTTCTTATCCACTTATCGGGAGCTATGGCGTTCCAAAAAACAATACATGGGAGTCAGGAAAAATACATGTAAGTGGACTCATTGTTTCTCAATATATTGATACTCCTTCTCATTTTCAAAGCACCATGTCTCTTTCCGAATGGTTAAAAAATGAGCATGTTCCTGCACTCGAAATACCAGATACCCGCTTTATTGTGAAGAAAATTCGTGATGAAGGAGCTGCATTGGGTAAAATTGAATTTGAAGAGAAAATTGATTTTGTTGATCCAAACAAGGAAAATTTAGTGGCACAGGTTTCTGTTAATCAAGTGAAAACAGTGGGGAAGGGAAAGAAGTGTGTTGTACTACTTGACTGTGGTGTCAAAGAAAATATCATTCGAGAATTGATAAAAAGAAATGTAAAAGTAGTGAGAGTGCCGTGGGATTATGATTTTATTGAGGCGGGGGTTGTGTGTGATGGGGTTGTGATTTCAAACGGTCCTGGAGATCCTAAAATGGCCCTGGAAACGATACAAATTGTCAAAAAAACGATACAAAAAAAGATCCCCATTCTTGGTGTTTGTTTAGGGAATCAGATTCTGGCTCTTGCCAGCGGGGGAGACACGTATAAATTGAGATTTGGTCATAGAGGGCAAAATCAACCGTGCGCGCTTATGGGTACAAAAAAATGCTACGTTACCACACAAAATCATGGGTTTGCCATAGGGAAAATTCCTCCTGGATTTAAACCTTGGTTCATCAACTGCAACGATCAGACAAATGAAGGAATAATACATAAAACACTGCCATTTATGTCTACACAGTTTCATCCGGAAGCAGCACCAGGTCCTGTAGACACGTCATGGATTTTTGATATGTTTTTAAATAAGATATGAAAAGAAAATATAAAAAAATTCTCATTCTTGGTTCCGGAGCATTGAAAATCGGGCAGGCAGGCGAGTTTGATTATTCGGGCAGTCAGGCTATTAAGGCTTTTAAAGAAGAAGGTATTCAAACAGTGTTGATAAATCCCAATATTGCCACAATCCAAACGTCAAAAAAATTAGCTGACCAGGTCTATTTTTTACCAGTAACCATAGATTTTGTTACTGAAGTAATTAAAAAAGAGAGACCAGATGGACTAGTTTTGTCATTCGGGGGACAAACAGCACTGAACTGCGGCATGGAGTTGTTCAAGAAAAAAGTGTTGGAAAAGTATCATGTTGAAGTATTAGGAACGTCTGTTTCTTCCATCATTCTCACTGAAGATAGGAAAAAATTCGCTCACCATCTTCATTCGATACACGTTTCCACTCCGGCCAGTTTTGCAGTAAATTCGGTTGAAGAAGGTTTGAAACAAGCGAAAAAGATAGGATATCCCGTAATGATCCGAGCAGGCTTTTCACTTGGTGGCCAAAAGTCCGGCGTTGCTTTCACCGAAAAGGAGTGCAAAAAAATAGCCTCAGAAGCATTGGCATTTTCTCCACAAATATTAATTGAGAAGTATCTTCATCATTACAAAGAAATTGAGTATGAAGTGGTTCGCGATATATATGACAACTGTGTCACTGTGTGCAACATGGAGAATATGGACCCGCTTGGTGTTCATACAGGCGAATCAATAGTCGTTGCGCCAAGCCAAACGCTTACAAATTATGAATATCATGAGCTTCGACGGATTTCCATACAAATCGTAAGAAGTCTCAATATTGTGGGAGAATGCAATGTGCAGTTTGCGCTGAATCCAAATCCGAAAAAACGCGTCATTCTGAGTGAATCAGGTTTACATACGAAGAATCTAGCGAGTGAAACGAGCGCAAAAAAACACGCTTCGCTAGATCCTTCCCCACCAGAGGTGGGTCAGGATGACGGGGGGGAGATAGAATACTACGTAATAGAGGTTAATGCGCGCCTCTCGCGCTCTTCCGCTCTTGCCTCAAAGGCAACAGGGTACCCACTCGCTTATGTGGGAGCAAAGCTCATTTTGGGCTATGCCTTGAATGAAGTACAAAATCAGGTAACAAAAACCACACAGTCATATTTTGAACCAGCACTTGATTATATCGTCGTCAAAATACCGCGCTGGGACATGGATAAGTTTAAAGGAACGACAGAAAAAATAGGAACTGCAATGAAATCGGTGGGGGAGGTGATGGCTATTGGAAGAAGTTTTGAAGAAGCGATTCAAAAAGGGGCACGCATGCTTGATATTGGAGTGAATGGAGTGACAGATACTTCCAAAACCCCTGCTGAGTTAAATATCGGAGAACATATTAAACAGGCAAATTCCAAGAGATTGTTTTTTATAATTAAGGCTCTGCAACAAGATATTTCAATTAATAATCTATACAAATGGAGCGGTATTGACCCATGGTTTTTAGAGAGATTAAAAGGAATTGTTGAAGTGGAAAATAAATTGATCAAAAATAAAGTATTAGACCGCCTGAACATGTTATTAATGAAACGATTTGGGTTTTCAGATAAGAGAATTGGCAGCATTGCAGGAAAGAATGAGTTGGAAATACGGCAGTTAAGAAAATCGTGGAATATTATTCCTTCCATTTTTCAAATAGATACCCTTGCAGGAGAAGTCCCCGCGAAAACAAATTATTTATATATGACCTATGGCGGTTCTCACAATGATGTTATGCCACTGGGGAAGAGGGGAATTATCGTATTGGGTTCCGGTCCCTATCGGATCGGTTCTTCCGTCGAGTTTGATTGGACATGTGTTAATAGTTCTCTCGCATTAAAAAAGTATGGAAAACAGTCCATTATCGTCAATTGTAATCCAGAAACGGTCTCTACAGATTATGATATGTCAGACCGACTGTATTTTGAAGAGCTTTCATTTGAACGAGTGGCCGATATTTATGAGTTTGAAGGATCTGAGTCTATTATTCTTTCGGTTGGGGGTCAAACACCCAATACTATTGCTCAAAAAGTACATACATACGGCATTCCCATTTTGGGCACGAAAGCAGAGGATATCGACCGTGCGGAGGACCGCACTAAATTTTCTACCCTTCTTGACAGTCTCAGTATCAAACAACCTCCGTGGAATAGTTTTGCGGACATAAAGAGTGCTCTCGCATTTGCCATTGATGTTGGATATCCTGTACTTATTCGTCCTTCATATGTTTTATCGGGAGCTGCAATGAATTTATGCTATAACGAACTTGATTTAAAGCATTTTATCCAAAAAGCGACCGACATCAACAAAATGCATCCAGTGATGATTTCAAAATTCATTTCCAATGCGCGCGAAATAGAGTTTGATGGCGTGGCAGAGAAAGGTGTGGTAAAAGTGCATGCATTAGCCAATCATATAGAACATGCGGGGGTTCATTCAGGAGATGCAACAATTGTGTATCCCGCAGAACGGGTTCGCTACCATAGCGGCGCGCGCATGGTTGAGATTGCTTCACAGCTTGCTGCAGCTCTTCGTATTACCGGTCCCTTTAACATCCAATTTATGGTGAAAGACAACATTGTTTATGTCATCGAAATGAATTTGCGTTCTTCCCGTACATTTCCTTTTATCTCTAAAATAACGGGAGTAAACTTTGCTGAAGTGCTTGTCGACAGTTTTTTTGGAAAAGCGAAAGAATATGCAATATCATACCCTCACTTTGTCTCAGTAAAAGCGCCTCAATTTTCATTTTCCCGTATGGAAAGTGCGGATCCTGTACTGCGTGTTGAGATGTCTTCAACAGGCGAGGTGGCTTGCTTTGGGGAAACGGCGGAAGAAGCGTATCTCAAGTCACTTATTTCTACCGGTTTTTCTCTCAAAAAGAAAAGTGCACTTATTACTGTGGGAGGAGAAGAAAATAAACTCCGCTTTGCAGAGTCCGTATGGCGCATGAAAAATCTTGGATTTACTCTTTACGCGACGCACAACACTCATCTATTTCTTAAATCAAAAGGGGTACAGACAAAACGTATATCAAAAGTATATGAGGGAAAACGGCCCAATGTAGTTGATATTATCGAGAATCATGAGGTTTCTCTCGTAATCAATCTCAGTGAAGACTACAATAATGGCTCTCTCTACAAAAAAGAGGGGACAGACGGGTACATTATTCGTCGTGCGACTATTGACAACAATATTCCACTTATTACAGATCTTAACGCAGCGCGGTTTTTTGTGAAAGCAATTGATAAATATGAATTAAAGGATTTGCAGATTAAAAGTTGGGGGGAATACATGAAGAGTGGCTAGTGGTTAGTGAATAGTGGTTAGTGAATAGTGGTTAGTGAATAGTGGTTAGTGAATAGTGGTTAGATGAATATATATTATGAATATCATTACACTCCCGGGATTAATAGACATACATGTGCATCTGCGGGATCCGGGGCAGACTGAAAAAGAAGATTTTTCGACGGGGACGAAAGCCGCAAGAGCCGGCGGATTTTCCGTTATCGCCGATATGCCTAATAATAAAATTCCCATCTTCACGTATGATCGATTGCAAGAAAAAATAAAAAAGGCAAAAAAAACGGCTCATTGCACCCTTCTTTTTTACTTTGGCACAGTGGGAGAAAATTTGGAAGAATTTAAAAAAATATATCCGCTTGTCGCTGGCTTAAAAATATATCTTGATAATACAACTGGAGGCTACATCCTTA
>Ga0247841_10009176_pt1 | contig 13942 bp, 11 predicted proteins | sample LaCruzMarch2015__2_FD_192410 | JGI IMG/M metagenome (GOLD analysis project Ga0247841, IMG submission 192410) | Freshwater microbial communities from meromictic Lake La Cruz, Castile-La Mancha, Spain - LaCruzMarch2015_18m | ecosystem: Environmental > Aquatic > Freshwater > Lake | place: Spain...
CCATGCCTTCCGAATACGAGCCGCCAATCACGCCGTGGAAAACAACCGGCTTTTCATCAAAAGTGCGCGTTTCAATCCTTGATTTGCGCTCTTCCACAGCGGCATGCTTTTCCTTCCTCATCTCGGTCTCATGATGGAAGCCGTGCAGCACCAGCTCGTCTTTCACCATGCGGAGGTATTCATAAGATGGATAAAAAATCGCAAGCGAGTGCGGGGTGCAGGCGCGCGCGGCCTCGTCTATGATTGCCGCCATCACCTTCACCCTGTTGCCATCCGCCCTTTCCCTCTGGCGCGAGGACACCCAGTTGCAAATCCTCACGCGATTCATTTCAGCGTCAAAAGGCGACTCGTACGCCCCCTCTTCAAGGTTAAGCGCGCGCGCTTCGTCAACGCCCAGCAAATTGCAGATGCCGCTCTTTCCAATCAATGTGCCGCTCATGAGCACGGCGGAATGCACATCGGAAAACACGCGCGCTGCCACAAGGGACGGGTCAAAAAGCGCGGTGCGAATCCTGAAAAATTCCCTGTCTTCGGATGTTTTTATGAAAACGCCATAAGCGGGGTTGCCTGATGATGCCTTCTCGGCAGAATCCAAAAATGCCGCCAGCTCTGACAAGCTTGAAAGCCCGTCGATGTCCAGTTTTCCCCCAACGCCCGCCTTCACAGCCTCCATTTTTACAAACTCCACAATATCATAAAGCATGTGCGAAAGTGGCGCGCCGTTGTCTCCGCCCATCAGGCTCGAAAGCCCGTATCCGGCAAATTTTCCAGGATGGAAAAACGCAAGCTCGCCGATTGCAATCCTTTTCTCCTCCTTCGCCGCGTCGCTTTCATCCACCAGGCGCTTGAGTGCGGGCGTCAGCGCGTTCTTGAAATAACCAGACACGAGATTTATTTCCGAGAGCATCTCAGGCGCATCCTCGGACTGCTTCCTTGCGTCCGCAAGCGCGCGAAGCGCGTTCTTCAGGGTTTTCTCGCCAATCTGGCGCGCATTGATGTCCATTATCCTGTCCGGCAAATTATGCGCTTCGTCTATTATCACGTCGCACTCATGCAAGGGTCTGCCAAGCTTCATCAGGAACAAGTCCAGTATTGAAGGCTCAAACAAATAGGAATAATCGCACACCACCACGTCCGCATCCTTCATCGCGCCAAGCGCGGCATAATGCGCACAGTATTCTGAAAGCAAAGACATGCGCACGCTTTCGGCCGCGCTAATCGGGTCTTCTAGAAGCCTCTCGGGCACAGATGGGGGCGGGCGCGAGAATTTACAGTGAGCGATTTCGCAAAGCAGGAACGGGGAATCATCGGACGGGTCGCGCGCGCGAAGAAGGCACATCCTATGTTTTGATATCTTGTCCACCACCCGCAGGTGCGGCAAATCCGGGCGCAGTGCCGCAAGCGCAGCCGCGCGGTGCTTGATGATGGAGTGGCACTCGATCATCGCCTGTATATGGTGCGAGTTCCTGTGCGTGAGGAAAACCACCTTCCTGCCTGCGGGAAGCGCGCTTTCAAGCACGCCGCAAAGCGATGCCGCCGTCTTGCCAATGCCGGTGGGCGCGTTTGCAAAAAGTATCTTTTCCTCATCCGCTGCCTGCCTCGAGTCATTGTAAAAGCTTCGCTGCCCCTCGCGCATGCGGGGATGGGGAAAAAGTGAATTTTGCGGCATCTGGCTGCGTTCCATGTTATCAAGGGCAAAATAAGGGGGCAATTGATAAAAGGCTTCAACTCATTGCCTGAGCCATTCGCTTTTTCTGGAGAGTTTTTTTCCCGCCATATCTGCAGGCGCAAGCCATCTGCAGCCGCAAAACCCGGGCGCGGGGCGCACCGCATGGCTTTTCGCAGTCAATTTGAAAACAAGCGCAGGCACCCGCGCCTTTCTTTTGCGCGTGCCGATATTATGCCATCTCTGGAAAAGTATCTCGTGCACCTGCGCATCAATGCCAGTCTGCGCGCGAAAGGCGGCGTACAGCGCGGCAACTGGGTTGTCTCCCGCCATCACTTCCACGCATGGAATCTCAAACATTTCCTCTCCCAACACGTTTTTGCGCACAAGGAAAAGCGCGCGCTCGCCGTCTTCCAAAAGCCCGGCTGCAAGCGCCGCTGGTATTTGCGCCATAGGTGCACGTTTTCTCATATTCAGTCTACTTGCGAATGGTTTATAATCATGGCGAGCGTATTTGCGGTGGGGGTATGCTATGCGATTTGTTGTACAACTTTTAGTATTTCTGTTCCTGATGGCTGTTCCGGTGTTTGCGCTTGGCTGCAATCCCGGGAGTGTCGAATGTGTTGACAATTACAGTTTTCATACATGCACTGAATATGCGCTGTGGGACGACACAGTTTCCTGCCTTGCCGGGCAGACATGCATAAATGGCGTATGCGAAACTCCGCTTGGCTGCTCGCCAGGAGCAAGGGAGTGCGTGGGCGCGGCATCCTACAAGGTGTGCAGCAACTATGCGATTTGGGAACCTGAAACAGACTGTCCTGCGAGCCAGCTCTGCAGCGCAGGGACATGCTACAGCCCATTTCCAAAGCAGTGCGACTATCCTGGGCAGACTCGCTGCAACCCGTCCGACTCCGGGGAGGTGCAGACCTGTAATGGCAATTTCCAATGGGAGCACAAGCAGTCCTGCGACTATGGCTGCCAAAGTGGCTATTGCCGAACCTGCAGGCCGGGAAACACTCGCTGCTCAGGCACTTACACTTACCAAACATGCAACAACGATGCTTCCTGGGGCAGTGACAGCCGGTGCCCTAACAACTTGGTGTGCGATGGTGGTTCATGCGTGGTGCCTCCGACGCTGAAGTGCACAAGCATCGGCGCCTACCGCTGTTCGCCTGACAGTTCCACTGTCCTTCAGCAATGCGGCAACAATTATCAGTGGTCTGATTTCACATACTGCTCTCTTGGATGTTCATCCGGAGTCTGCAAGGTGTGCAGCTACGGAGACAGGAAATGCAAGGACAGCGGCACCTATCTTAACTGTGGCGTGGGGGGGCAATGGGGCGGGGAAACATCCTGCCCTACGGGGTACTTCTGTTTCAGCGGCTCGTGCCAGGTGCCCTCTGGTAACCAATGCTCTTCACGGGGGGCAATGCGTTGTTCGCCAAGCAACACAAACACGATACAAATATGTAGCAATAATTATGTATATACGGATTATCAGCTCTGCAGTCAAGGATGCATAAACAGCGCATGCGCGGATTGCAAGCCTGGCACCAGCGTGTGCGTTGGCGCAGCTGCCACCAAGGCTTGCGGTGCCGATGGAAAATACGGTGTGCAACAAAATTGCGCATCAGGATACGCGTGCACTGATGGGAACTGCGTTCAAACCTCCGTTTGCATTGAAGGACAGAAAAGCTGCGCCTCGAATAATGTCTATCTCTGCAAAAACGGGCAGTGGGCGGCATACCTCTCCTGCCCGTCAGGCAGCAACTGCGTGACTGCCGGCGACACATCATACTGCGAGGCAATGCCTGTGCCGTCTCCGTCTCCCTCCCCATCACCAACTCCGTCTCCTTCCCCTTCGCCGCAAAATGACAACGGGCTTTTTGGGCTTGGCATGATTGGCGGCGCGATTGCCACTGTGGTTGTGATCGGCGCAATTGCCGGGGCATGCTATTTCCTGTTCATGAGGAAAAAATAAGGAAAATCAAGAGGTGTTATTATGAAAAACAACGCAACTCTCGCACTTATCATGGTGGCTATCCTTATCTTTTCATTCGGGTGCACGCAGCCGCAGCCTCCTGCGCCAACGCCCATGCCTGGCTCTGAGCGCGACTCGCACGGCTGCATTTCTTCGGCAGGCTACACATGGTGCGCAGAGCTCAACCAATGCGTACGCCCCTGGGAAACCAACTGCACATTCGAATCAACCGCCGGCACGGGCGATGACATGATGCCGGGAAGCGACCGCGACTCGCATGGATGCATAGGAAGCGCGGGCTACACTTGGTGTGAGGCAAAGCAGGTATGCATCAGAAGCTGGGAGGAAGACTGCGATGTGTCAGTTACGACAAAATCAGATGTGCGGCTCATAACGGAAAATTTTCCCCCATTAAATTTTGTCGGCAAGGACGGGACTGCGACCGGCAGGTCAACCGCGATAGTGCGCGGAATACTTATGCGCCTTGGGCAGACTGCGAATATCGAGGTACTCCCATGGGCGGATGGCTACAATCTTGCGCTCAACACAACAAATGTGGCGCTTTTCTCCACAGCGCGCACGCTCTCGCGCGATCCACTTTTCAAGTGGGTGGGGCCGATCGGCTCTTTTGAAAAAGCGTTTTATGCATCTGCAAACTCAACATTCGCAATTTCAGGCCTTGACTCCGCACGCAATGTTGGTTCCATCTGCGTGGTAAAAGATGATGCGCGCCAGCAAATGCTATCCGAGCGCGGTTTTACCAACCTCGTGCTTTCGGCGTCTGATGAAAAATGCATAATCGATTTAGTTGCCGGCAAGACCGACCTCTGGTTCGGCTCCACGGACAGCGAGCCGTTCTCGACCTACATCGCAGGGGTGGACTCCAACAACCTGAAGCTGGCATACGTGGTGGAAACGAACGAGATATTCATCGCATTCTCAAAATCCACTCCTGACGAAACCGTGATGAAGTGGCAGACTGCGCTTGACGAGATGAAGCGCGACGGCTTCTATGATGCACTGCGAGGGCAGTACATGATAACCGCGCCTGACAGCACAGGGCGCGAGCTTGCAGCAACCGGCAGCAGTTCACTTGCAGCGTTTCAGTCAAGGGTGAATGGCAAGCTCGATAATATCACTGCCGACCTACAGGCTGCGGCATCTGCCAACAGCGCGCTGTCTGGAAACTGGGACAAGATTTCGCCCACGCTTTCCGCGCTTGCTGGCAAGTACAATTACACGCTATTCTGGTACGTGTTGCCAAATGGCACCTATTACGCAGTGCCAAGCGGGCTTGCGTCCAGTAACCTTGCCGATCGCACGTACTTCAAGGAAATAATGGCGGGTCGTGTGTCTGTAGGCACACTGATTACCAGTAAATCCACTGGCAGGAGCTCAGTGGTGGCGGCAGTTCCCATAAAGAACGGCATGGTAACCGTTGGCGCAATAGGAAGCTCGACTTATTTAGACGGTTTCAGCAACGAGGTGGGGGGTGCGCTTGCGCTGCCTGACTACATGTATTTCTTCGCAATCAACAACGACTCTCAGGTGGCGCTGCACACCAATGTTGACAGTATAATGCGGTTTCCTGCAACGTTCGGCGGGCAATCTATCGCAGATGCAACGAGAACCATGGTAACCACAAACAATGGAACAGTGGACTATTCGCTTGACGGCAGGTCGCGCCGCGCAGTGTATGGCACATCCGCGCCCACCAACTGGCATTTTGTGATCGCCGAGTACCTTGAGTAAAACAAGGGCTCTTTTTTCTTTTTTGTTGTAGATGTAAATCCTATCTGATTTCCATATGCGGACATGTGCTTTTTGCGAAGCAAAAAGCATCAGACATCGGCTTGCGAGCCGATGCTGAAATTCTGTCAGCAGACTTTGTCCTTGTATTGTAAATTGCATACGCAATTTCCAATAGCAGACAAAATTTTGCGAAATTTTGTCTTTGTAATGTAAATTTGATAATTTACATTGCGGACAAATTTCTCTGGAAATTTGTCCTTTCCTCTTCCCACTGGTTGATGCTTGCCACAATTTTTTTCGCAAGTGCCTCTGCTTCCTCTTTTTTCACGCTCGCGCCGCCCACGCTGCGATGCCCGCCGCCGCCAATCGCTTTCATTGCCGCGCCCACGTCAAACTCGCATCTTTTTCCATAAACATTATGCCCAACTGAAATCTTTATGTTCTCCTTATCCTCCATCTCAGGCATCAGGCGCACCGATGTCACGGCATCCGGGAAAAGCGAATAAACGAGATAATTGTTGCCGCGCGGCAAATCAGGGCGTTGCCGCAAGTCAGAATATGCAACTTTTCCCACCATCACGGTATGCTCGCGCAATATTTGCGCGAATTTATCAAGTTCGTTCTTTACATTCTTCGCTCTTTCCGCCACACGCGCATCGGACAGCACAGCTGCAATATCCGGATTCTTCCGAATAAGCGCAATCACATGCTCGCGGTAGATATCATCCTCGATTTTTTCCGCGCTCGTCTCCAGTGTGTTGGAAAACAGGAACCAGCTCTGCGGGTTCTCGGCTTCCTCGCGGCTGACCTGTCCCGAATCAATCTTGTCTGTAGCTTCAACGGCGGCCGCATACTTTTCAAGGTAAGGATTGTCGTAATACTCGTAGACCACCCTCGCGGCTGATGGTGAAAGCTTCCATGCGCCCTCGAACTTCTCCTTCTCTTTCGGGCGGGAGGATTCATGATGGTCAAACCACATCCCGCAGTGCCTGTCGTATGGCAAATCGGAAACGACGTCGCTTTTCCTAAAAGGTATTTTTCCCGTCTGTACAGTGCCCGGGTCCACGAATCGGAACTCGTCAATTTCCTCGACGCATGAAATGAGCACCGCGCACATCACTCCGTCCAGGTCAGTATGGGTGTAGAGCCGCATGGAAAATGATTGGTGCGCAAGGATTAAAAATAGCGCAAGCGAATTGCCTGTCGGTGATTCTCAATGAGCAAGATCTTACCCGTGTTTATGCTATCCATTGTCGTACTTCTGCTTTTCGGCTGCGTTTCACAACCGCAGCAAGCCTCAAACTCGTCATCTCTTTCACCCCCTTCCGCGCCCCCCAATCTTGTCGGTGGCGACCGGGATTCTCACGGCTGCATAGGGAGCGCAGGTTACACGTGGTGCGATGCCCTTTCACAGTGCATTCGCCCATGGGAAGAAAATTGCACTGCTGCGCCTGAGCTTGTCGGTGGCGACCGGGATTCTCACGGCTGCATAGGGAGCGCGGGCTATTCCTGGTGTCCTGAAACGGGCAAGTGCGTGCGCGTGTGGGAAGAGAACTGCCCTTCACTTTCAACAGCCGCGCTTGAGGCGCAGGCAAAGACTTACTGTGCGGGCAACACCACCGTATACATCTGCGGCATCTACATCCGCGTGGTTTCCGACATGCCTGGCGCAGGCTCGGCGTTCTACACACTTGGCAATTACGACCCAGTGGCAAACTGCCCCCTCGTGGCACCAGATGCAATGAGCGAGCAGTGCAACCTGCTTCTATTCGGCAATAACTGCGTGGAAAAACAAGTGGAATGTTCGTCAGCGCCAATGCCTGTTACAACTCTCAAGGACGATCCGAGTTTTGTGGGTGCACAGCTTTCCTGGTCCGCGCCAGACTCGAGCGCAGTGGATTATGCTATCTATAGGGGAAATGAATCGTTGATGGCAGTCTCTCTAATCAAAACAACCGGACAAACTAGCTACAATGACGTGTTCAATGGCAACAACCAGACATTCGCCTATTTCGTACGCGCGCGCAATGCAAATGGTGTCGAGTCTAAAAATTCCAATATCATCTACGTGCGGCAGCTGAGCACATCCACTAGCCCATCGCCCGGGCAGATCGACTGATTTGAATTTGATTCCATGGAAAAGAGAAACAACAGCCTGCATCGCTTGGGCACGCTTGCCCTCTTCATCATCGCGTGTGAGTCAGCCGGCATCCTAGGCTCGCTTTTCACAATCCAATCCATTCCGACCTGGTATGCCACGCTCATCAAACCCCCATTTGCCCCTCCAAACTGGCTGTTTGCGCCGGTCTGGACAGTGCTCTATGCGTTGATGGGAATTGCGGCATTCCTAATATGGGAAAAGAAGACTGCCTCTCGGGCGATGCCGAAAAGTGCCAAACTAAATATGGTGAGTGCCGCACTTAACATGTTTGGCATCCAGCTCATTCTCAACGCGCTCTGGTCCGTTGTGTTTTTTGGCCTGCGTTCCCCTCTTTTCGGGCTTTTTATAATCTTTCTCATGCTTTTCACAATCGCAATTACCATGTGGCGTTTTTACTTCATAGATAAGCGCGCGTTCTGGCTCATGGTCCCCTATCTTCTTTGGGTGGGCTTTGCCACTCTTCTGAATTTCTATATCTTCGCGCTCAATCCCTGAAATCCTGTCATTCCTCTTTCATGATCCGCGCCATGGTGCCTGAAAATTTTTCCTTCAAGGTTTCCGCCGCGCCACTCGCCAACAAGAAAACGAAAGATAGGGCGGAATAATCATCAAGAAAAAAAAGCAAAGAAACGAATGCATAATGAAAAACAATAAAAAAAAGCAAAACTAAGAACAAATAAAAACAAGAAAAATGAAAGATGTTTACTTCTTCTTTTTCGTCTCCATTGTGCAGCATGCGCCTTCGCACTTGCAGGCAAACGGCATCAAGCCACGGAGCAGCAGGTACGCGCCCACTATCAGCCACGGGTCATAGATGAGGTAATTCAGGCTGACTGCGATAAGCGCAAGCCCTGCCAGAATCTTCAGGATTTTCTTGCACATACATCCACCCATAAAATTTCCTCCGGGCATACCATTAAGGGCGGCAGTGCTCAAATCCACCCTCAATTCGTCGCCTGATGGTAATTCTCATGGGTTGCTTAAATACCTTAGCATCTCTCAGGCGTGTTTTTTTTCTTTCTGATATTCGATGTACGAGTATGCAAACGTGGCAACCGCGGCGGCGATGACGACTGCGATGGATGCCGCAAACATCTGCGGCAACACTGCTCCAAAAAGCGCGACCACGCCGGCCGCCTTGAACAATTTACTGCCAAGCGCGTGCGTCTTGTCCCACACTTTTTCAGATGAAAGCGTCCAAGGCGTTCTGATGCCAACGAACCAGTTTTGTTTTGCCTTGCCAAGCACTACTCCAATATAGAGAAAGAGCGCGCCAAAGCCAGGGGCAAGGAATTGCACCAGGTTGAACAAGTAGCCAGTGTTAAAGGCGAGCGTGAGCAGGTAGGTGTAGTAAAAGAAGGCGATTATCACTGCCACCATTTCATCATACTCCTTCTGGAACTGCTTGTAGTTTTCCTTTTTCGGGTCAATGGATGGCAGGATGTACAAAAGGGCGAGTATTGCGGCCCCAAAAAGGGGCATGAAGTAGACGCCTATGTCGCGCGGCATGTATCCGTCCACTTCGCCTGCCGCATTCCAATGCGACGCCACTCGCGCTGGCATGAGCGGATAGGCAAAATAAGCGGTGGCAAATGAAAGTGCAACCAGCGCAATCGCAATCAGCTGTAATTTTCTCATATTCTCGCCCCCGCCAATTTCCGCAGCAAGGCTTATACGCATTGCTCGCACGAGATTCGGCGGCAACTCGAAATTTCCCATCACCAATATAAACAAGCCGCGCGAATTTCCCTTGTTTGATATGGCTGACCTTAAGATGAGCGCGCCTCACGAAAGCCTGTCTATTTCAAAGATGGCTGGCATGAATGAAGCCGAGCTTCTTCTTCGCTTTCATACTAGTCTAAATGGCATTTCACACGACGAGGCGCACAAGCGCCACAATATTTACGGCTACAACGAGCCTGAAAAAAAGAAGGAAACCCCTCTTCTTTTCCAGGTTCTCCACGAATTCAAGGATCCGCTTTCACTGGTGCTCATCGCCATTGCCGTCTTTTCCTTTCTAATGGGGTCTGTGATAAATGCCCTGCTCATTTTTGCAATGGTGGTGATCGGGGCGGTGCTTTCCTTTGTCCAGGAGCATAAGGCGGGAAAAGAGGCAAAGAAACTAACGGAAATGGTGTCGTCCACCACAACAGTGCTGCGCGATTCCAAACCCGAAGAAGTGAAAATGCGCCTGCTGGTGCCGGGCGACATAGTGCTTCTCTCTGCAGGCGACATAATTCCTGCGGATGTGCGCATACTTTCGGAAAAAGACCTCCACGTAAACCAGGCAAGCCTCACAGGCGAATCATTCCCTGTCGAGAAAGTGGCGGGAAAAATCCGCGCAAAGGAAAACGACCTCAATTCATTTACCAACATCTGTTTCATGGGCAGCAACGTAGTTATAGGCAGCGCGGTCGGGCTAGTCGTGAAAATAGGCAAGGACACGCAGTTTGGCGAGCTTGCAACGCACATAATGGGGGCTGCCGTGGAAACAAGCTTTGACAAGGGCGTAAAAGACTATGTTGCCATGATGATGAAACTGATTTTTGTCATGGTGCTCATCACATTCCTCATAAACGCCGTGCTCAAGGAAAATCTGATGGAGTCTCTGCTCTTCGCACTTGCGGTCGCAGTGGGTCTTGCACCCGAAATGCTTCCCATGATGGTTGCGCTCAACCTCTCGAACGGCGCAATCGCAATGTCGAAAAAGCGCGTCATTGTAAAGAAGCTTTCTGCAATACAGAATTTTGGGGCAATGGACATACTTTGCACCGACAAGACGGGCACGCTCACGCTTGGTGAGGTGGTTCTCGAGCGGTATTTTGATTTGTCGGAAAACGACAGTGATGAGGTGCTCCGCTATGCCCACCTTAACAGCTCATTCCAAACTGGCCTGAAAAACCTCATGGACGAGGCAATAATACGCCGAGGGCGTTTTTCAGTCTCCCATGTGAAAAAAGTGGATGAAATACCGTTCGACTTTTCGCGCAAGATGATGTCTGTCGTGGTTGATGAAGGCAGGGGGCACATCCTAATAGCCAAAGGGGCGCCTGAAGAGATAATCTCGCGCTGTAGTGGCTATGAAGTGAAAGGAAAAATACTAACGAACCACGGGCACCATCACAAGAAACTAATAGATGTATCTGACAAGTACCGCAAAGACGGTTTCCGCGTGCTTGCGCTTGCCTATCGAAAATTTCCGCGCAAGAAAAAAGCATACGGGAAGCAAGACGAGCGCGACTTGGTGCTCAAGGGCTATATGATATTCCTCGACCCGCCCAAGCCTTCTGCAAAGCAGGCAATTTCCTCTCTTGGGGCGCTCGGTATAAACCTCAAGGTGCTGACTGGCGATGATGAGCTTGTGACAAAAAAAATCTGCAGCGAGGTCGGAATAGATATATCTGGTGTTGCAATAGGCGGGCAGATTGAGCGCATGAATGACGATGAACTCGCCAAACTTGTGGAGCACACATCTGTGTTTGCGCGCCTCACTCCTTTCCAAAAGGAGAGGATAATCACGGCGCTTAAGAAAAACGGGCACAGCGTAGGCTACATGGGCGACGGGATAAACGACGCCCCGCCACTCAAGCACGCGGACGTAGGCATCTCTGTCAATAATGCCGCTGACATAGCAAAGGAAACAGCGGATATCATATTGCTCAAAAAAAGCCTGATGGTGATGGTGGATGGCGTGGTGGAGGGCAGGAAAACGCACGCCAACATATTAAAGTATATCAAAATGGGCTCAAGTTCAAACTTCGGTAACATGTTTTCAGTCACAGGCGCATCGCTGTTCCTCAATTTCCTTCCCATGCTGCCAATCCAGATACTTCTCAACAACTTCCTTTACGACATGTCCCAAGCAACCATTCCGTCCGATAATGTGGATGATGAGCTTGTGGCAAAACCATGCCCGTGGGATGTGGAGCACATAAAAAAAGTGATGTTCTACCTGGGGCCAGTAAGCTCGCTTTTCGACTTTATCACATTTGGCGCGTGCATAATGCTCGGAGTTGCAAATCCCATTTTCCACACTGTCTGGTTCCTGGAGTCTTTGATGACGCAAACGCTGGTAATCCACATTGTCCGCACTCCAAAAATCCCATTCCTTGAAAGCCACCCCAGCCGCATGCTCCTCATCTCGTCGTTTGCAATCGTCCTTCTAGGCTGGGCAATAGTCTATTCCCCAATCGGGCAATACTTTGGCTTCATCGCCCCCCCACCTGAGTTCATCGCAATTATCCTAGGAATTGTGGTGGCTTACCTCATTCTAATCCAAATAGTCAAGATGTGGTTTGCGAAGAAGTATGGCTGGAAATAGCGCGCAAACACCACAGCCGGCCTTTCTTGACATCACCAACCAATCTTATCCTGCTGTTTCGTCTAACAAAAACGCCCAGCTTTATATACCTCTGCGCGCTTACCCCTGTCAGGTGATTTGAATGGCAGAAAAAAATCAGGCATTCACAGTGGATGTAACGCCAATGGCATTCGCCGTGGTGATCGCAGCTCTTCTGTTTTCAGGCGCGTTTTACTTCTCCCCTTCCAAAACAACTTTCACGCAGTCGCAGCCTGACTCGCACATGCTGTCGGTATCAGCCGACGCGAATCAGGAAATAACTCCTGACAAGGTAGAAGTCACATTATCTGTGGTGAGCAAAGGCAAAGACCCTGCAACCATCCAAACCGAGAATGATGCCAAGCTCCGCCAGATAAAGGAGAACTTGATGCTGCTGGGCGTTCCCGAGGCAAACATCAAGACAGTGGGCTATTCGCTTGACCGCTGGCAGGAATACAACAAATCTCGCGAAGCGTATGATGACATGGGCTACAAGCTTTCAAACTCCATTCGCGTTGTGAGCTATGATGTCTCAATTGCAGGTGCAATAGTGAAAACGTCTGTGTTGAACGGTGCGAATGACGTGTCAGGCATCAGCTTCGGGCTTTCAGACAAGCTAAGGGAAAGCACCTACCGCTCGCTTTTGCAGATCGCAGCCTCTCAGGCAAAGGACAAGGCAACGACCATGGCAAAAGCGGCAGGCGTATCGCTTTTGGGGCTTGACAGCATGAACGAAGGCTACAGCTATGTGGAGCCCATGGCAAACTACAACTACAAAAGCGATTCAATCTCAATGGGAGCAGCCGCGTCCGATGTCTCAATCTCAGCCGGCATGGTGAAAGTGAGCGCATCGGTTAGCGCGACTTACGGGATTGCAGGCTGATTTTTTCTTTCTTTTTTCTTCTTTTTTCCTTTCTTTTTCTTCCGTTTTTTTCCTCTGTTTCCTTTTCATTATTTCTCACTTTTAGCTGCCTAGGCGCGCTAGTCCGTCTTGCCATTGACGCCGTCTCACGCGCGAAATGAGCAAGGCGATGCTCGCATAAACTCGTTCACGCATAAAATTCAAGAAAAAATCTACGGTCGGTTAAGAATGAATAAAAAAGCAGGAATAGCTGGATAAGGACAGGTTTGCTGCCCCTCAGTCACTTTTCTTTTGTTTTAGCCGCTTTTTCCTCCGCCTTCACAGCTTCCAGTCTGATTTTCTCATCTGCGTTCTTCTTCATCCCCACGCTTGTTGATGGCCAAACTTCCTCTCGTGCCTGTGTATCACTTTTGCCGCTTGCGCGAAGCTTCCTGTAATCTTTCATTCTGCTAAACTCGTTCTCTTCTGCCATAAAAAATCCCTCTGGTTAAGCGAAAATCCCCCAAAAAAGAAGAGAAAAGCCATTCCCGCACTTATTTGCGCGCACGTACATATAATATGGGTGGTGCAGTTAGTGCGTCATCTCAAAATCCACGAATCCTTGGCGTGGGTCGAGGTTGACCAGCCTCACTCTCACTTTCTGCCCCACGCTTGCGCCTTTGACAAAATGCACCAGCCTTCCTTCAACTGGCGGGTCCATCAATCGCGCGTAAATTCCTTTTTCAGACGCGCCCGTAATCAGCGCGTCAAATTCCTGTCCGACTTTTCCCGCAAGCAATGTGGCCGCCTCCGCCTTCACCATGAACCTCTCCACCCTTTTTGCCGCCATCTCCCGGTCAGTGCAGCGGATTGAGATGCCTGTCAGTTCATTTCTCGCGTAAGGCGTGCGCTGCCGCGCGAGCGCGGATTTGATGAGTCTTTGGATGACCAAGTCAACATATCTCCTGTTCGGTGCAGTGCCGTGCGTGTAATGGGTGACTGCCAGGCAGAAGTGCCCGATCGGGCGCTCCTTGTCGTGCATGACATACTCTCCTGCGCCGATGAGTTTCACAATCGCAAGCGACAAGTCGCCGAATTTTTCCGGAGATGCCTGCTTCTCGCGCGCCAAAAACAATGCAAGCGCCTTTGCAGATGGCTTTCCCGGAAGGGCATTTCCCATCTTCTTTGCCAGCAGGCGT
>Ga0247841_10009177_pt1 | contig 13941 bp, 11 predicted proteins | sample LaCruzMarch2015__2_FD_192410 | JGI IMG/M metagenome (GOLD analysis project Ga0247841, IMG submission 192410) | Freshwater microbial communities from meromictic Lake La Cruz, Castile-La Mancha, Spain - LaCruzMarch2015_18m | ecosystem: Environmental > Aquatic > Freshwater > Lake | place: Spain...
CGTCCCCACACCGCTCAGAGTGACCGTCAGGCCGGGAAGGCCCGGCTCGCCATCATCCTTGATTCCGTCCTTATCTGCATCCAGGAAGGCCCAGCCCACGAAGGTGTTCATGATGGGGGCGGGATCATCCAGATAATCGCTATCGCCTATGCCGTCGAAGTTCTCGTCCACTCCGGTGTAGGCGCTCCAGTAACTGCCCTTGGGGCGGGAGGTGAAATGCCGGCCGTTATAATCATAATCTCCAGAAGCAGTTGTATATGTATTGTGAAGATTTATACTAATTGTATTACTATTCACGCAGTTCAGATAGATAGTGCTGCCGCTGCTGCTGGTAGAAATGCCGTAGTTGCCGGTGACGGTGTTCCAGGTGATGGTATTGCCGTCGGAATCGATGTCAATACCGTGGTTGCCGGTGACGGTGTTCCTGGTGATGGTATTGCCGCTGCCGGATCTGATGTGAATGCCGTAGTTGCCGGTGACGGAGACGGTGTTCCCGGTGATGGTATTGCCGCCGGAATTGATGTAAATGCCGAAATTGCCGGTGACGGTGATGGCGAATCCTTCCATGCGGCAGTTGTTTTTAGTTAAGCCAACCGTTCCTGTAATGGTTGGATTGCCCTCTCCGATCAATGTTATGTTATCTTTTCCAATAGAAAAACCTGGGTATGTGCCTCCCTGCACAATTATGGTATCTCCAGGGATGACCTCCGCCAAAGCGCTGGGAATGGTGGTGTAATCTCCCGAGCCGCTTGGATTCACCACCACGGTGGTCTTGTGCACGCCGAAATTACAGGTGACGTTCGAGTCCAGATCGGCAACCGCATAAGAACCATTGGCGACGGGCAGCGTCTGCACCCAGCCGCCCTGCTGGTCTAGATTTACCGTGTAGCTCTGCCCTGCGGCAAGGTCCGGGAAGGAATAGCTGCCGTCCGCTGCCGTGCTCATTTGAGCCGCCTCCGCGCCGCCTTGCCGCAGCCGGACCATCCAGCCGCTCTGGCCAGCGTCTGCTGCATCCTTGACGCCGTTGCCGTTTCTATCCCAGAAGACGGTGCCGGAGATGGAGGGCGTAACCAGCCCCGCGTCCCAGTGCAGTGAATTCTGCCCAGCCGCCACGGTGATGACATCGGTCTGGCTGGTGGTCTGATTGACATCGCTGTCCAGGCTGTCGTCAGTGCCCTGGTCTTTGGGGCTGAAGGCCTTTCCCGAGGGCAGGGTGAATTTAACCCGGTAGCTACCGGGCAAAATGCTGAGGCTGTATTCACCGCTGCCGTCCGTCGAAACCGCCTCAGGGGGCGTCAGGCTCCCCCCGTTTTCGTCCTGCAGCTCTACCGGTATGCCGGGCAGGACCGGCTCGCCGGCATCCTGCAGGCCGTTGCCGTTCTGATCATCCCAGACCCGGCCGGAGACTGTGGCCAGTCGGGTATTGTTGAAAGTGATCCGGCTGTACTGATTTTCAGCCAGGGTCACCTGCGCGCCCGTGTCGCCCGGCTGGAAAGCGTTATGGTCAAAGGTGGCTCCTGAGCCGAATTTCACAGATGCCGTTCCCGGGGCGGCTATTTTGCTGACCCCCCAGCCAGCTAATTCCTCCTCGCTGATGGTGTAGGTTCCAGAGGCAGCCAGCAGGTCCTTTGCCTCCCCGCCCGCCAGGTCAAAGCTGCCCGAACTGACGCTTTCCTGGAAGGTGAAGCGATCCACAGAGCCTGCCGGGTCGGTGACCTTGGCCACGGTCAGGGAGGGAATGTTGCCGAAGTCCTGTCCGGTGGCATTGGTGTCGGTTAAAACCACATCGTGATAGCCTGCGAGAGGTGCGGTCTGCGCCCAGCCGGACTGCCTCTCCTCGGCGATGCGATAGGATCCGAAAGCCAGACCGGAGAGATTGTAAGAGCCGTCCAGGCCGGTGACGGCTGATATCTCATCCGCCTGGTGCTGGCCGTCCCGGTTGGTGTCGTTGAAGATCCTCCAGTCGGAGAGTCCCTCTTCTCCCCCGTCCTGCTGCCCGTTAGCGTTGCGATCCAGGAACTTGGTGCCGGAGATGGAAAGGAGGGGACGAAAGCCAAAGCTGTTCGTGCAGCCCGCGCAGTTGATGACGCCGATGAAGCTGGTTGCTGTGGTGTTGCTGTAGCCCGGCGGAGCGGTCATGCTCACGGTGTAGGTGCCGGGGCCCAGGTTTCGGAAGGAATACTCGCCCAGGCTCTCTGCAGCCGAGCTGGTGGTGGTCGTCCCCACACCGCTCAGAGTGACCGTCAGGCCGGGAAGGCCCGGCTCGCCATCATCCTTGATTCCGTCCTTATCTGCATCCAGGAAGGCCCAGCCCACGAAGGTGTTCATGATGGGGGCGGGATCAAACAGATAATTGCTATCGCCTATGCCGTCGAAGTTCCCATCTGCTCCGGTGTAGGCGCTCCAGTAACTCCCCTTGGGGCGGGAGGTGAAATGCCGGCCGTTATAATCATAATCTCCAGAAGCAGTAGTATATGTATTGATATAAAAAAAATTTATATTACACTTCACGCAGTTCAGATAAATAGTGTTGCCGCTGCTAGAAATGGAAATGCCGTAGTTTCTGGTGACGGTGATGGTGTTCCCGGTGATGGTGTTGCCGCCGGAATAGATGCAAATGCCGTAGTTTCTGGTGACGGTGATGGTGTTCCCTGTGATGGTGTTGCCGCTGCCGGAATCGATGTAAATGCCGTAGCTGCCGGTGACGGTGATGGTGTTCCCGGTGATGGTGTTGCCGCCGGAATTGATGTTAATGCCGTAATTGCCGGTGACAGTGATGGTGTTCCCGGTGATGGTGTTGCCGCTGCCGGGATCGATGTCAATGCCGAAATGGTCGGTGACGGTGATGGTGAATCCTTCCATACGGCAGTTGTTTTTAGTTAAGTGAACCGTCCCTGTAATGGTCGGATTGCCCTCTCCGATCAGCTTTATGTTATCTTTTCCAATAGAAAAACCTGGGTATGTGCCTCCCTGCACAATTATGGTATCTCCAGGGATGACATCCGCCAAAGCGCCGGAAATGGTGGTGTAGTCGCCCGAGCCGCTCGGATTCACCACCACGGTGGTCTTGTGCACGCCGAAATTACCGGTGACGTTCGAGTCCAGGTTGACCACCGCATAAGAACCATTCGCGACGGGCAGCGTCTGCACCCAGCCGTCCTGCTGGTCCAGATTTACCGTGAAGCTCTGGCCCTGGGTGAGATTGGGGAAGGAGTAGCTGCCGTCAAGGGCTGTGCTGTTATTGGCGACCTCCACTCCTCCTTGCAGCAATCTTACCTTCCAGCCGCTCCGGTCCGCGTCCGATGCATCCTTGACGGCGTTGCCGTTTCTATCCCAGAAGACGGTGCCGGAGATGGAGTAATTGATGATCAAATGGAGGGTCGATTCCTTCTGAATGTTATAGTCCGCCAGCGTTCGGCCATCTTCCAGTTGCTTGCCCGCGAAGATTAGCCGCTGTTGGCCTGGAGGGATACCTTCTTTATCCTCAATCTTCTGCTTGACATTTTCTATGGAATCACTGGGTTCTACCTCTAGCGTGATAGTCTTGCCCGCCAACGTCTTTACGAATATTTGCATCGCAAGCGAATCGATCGTGCACCCAAATATCAGAACAAGTACCAGCAGTAAACCGATTGACTTCCGGGTCGTCCCTAATCCCTCCCAAATTAAATAATAATAACATTTATAATAATTAGGCGCAGGGCAGATACCCGCTCTCACACATGTGATCCTTGGCCACAATGATCTTCTCATCAATGGAAAAGTTGCCCACGAACATGTGATTGATGCGCGAGACCTCGTTCTTTGCGCCCCACATCTCCGGATTCGGCATATCCGGGTCCAGCACCAGATAGCCGATGCGGCCAATGCCGATGAAGTCCGCGTCTATGGTCATCTCTGTGAGATTGGGCAGAGCCTTCAATTCCATCTTGGTAGAGAGACGGGTGGCATCGGTAAACTCCTTGGATGCGCTCATCCTCATAGGATAGTTATGCAGATTGGTGCTCTCTCGAAACTTCTGGTCGTAAGAGAAAAGATGAGCATTGGGATTGCTCTTGCTGCCTATCTCCATCACATAATGCTCGGCATAGGCCAGGCTCATGACAATGCATAGGACAAAAATGAGCGAAATGATGAGTTTTTTCAGTCCCGAAAATGCCGCTTTTGTCTTCATTTTTGCCTCAATAATTCTCTCACGGTTCCATGGAGAGATTCCACAGGTATTCTTCCGAAAGCTCGCCCGAGCAGACCGTTACTGCCGGCCCTTCCAGGAAGGCTTTGCCCTCTTCAAAGGTTATCAGCAAAGGTCCGCCTCTGGTCTGCACCTGGACTTCATCATCCACCAGTCCCAGGCGGCGGGCCACACTGGCCGCAGCCACAGATCCCGTGCCGCAGGAGAGGGTTTCCCCTTCCACACCCCGCTCGAAGGTCCTGATCTCTAAAGGCGGGCCGATCTTGACAAAATTCACATTGGCCCCTTCCGGAAAGAGGCTATTGTGTCTTATGAGCAATGCTGCTTCGCGGATGTCAAAATCCATATCCTCGACGAAAATAACGACATGGGGTACACCGGTGTTGACTGCCGAGACGACGAGGCCCTCCATCTCTTCCGAGATAAGCTCGCCAGAGCCGCAGGCGGGAATGGAAGGCCGGTCGAACCTGGGCACCCCCATATCCACCTTGGCCCAGAAAGCGCCATCCATCTCTCGAACCTGCACTGGGATTATGCCGGCCAGGGTCTCCACATCAAAGAACTCGCCCACATATCCCGTGTCCCAGGCATATTTGGCCAGGCAGCGTATGCCGTTGCCGCACATCTCCGCTTCTGATCCGTCCGGCTGAATGAGCCTCATGCTCGTGGCCGCTCGCGAGCTGTTGGTCAGGAACAAAACCCCATCTGCACCGATGCCATAGTTGCGGTGGCAGAGGGCAATGGCAAACCTTCTCTTCTCGCTCTCGGCTACCTGGCTTTGCCCCATCTCATCTACCAGGATGAAGTCGTTGCCGTTTCCGTGCAGCTTGGTGAAGGTCAGGCTGTGAGGCCGAAAGGGATCGTCATCAAGCTCTATCTCAGAAATATCTGCCAGCTTCATTTTATATACCATGCATCTTTTTACTTATGCTTGTGCTGATGTGTGGTGATGTCATATTAAACCCATTCTACAGGTGGCACTGGATCTTCTGGAGCTGGACAGGTCAATTCAGATAGCCAAAGAGGCAGTCTCGGGCGGCGCAGACTGGATTGAGGCAGGAACACCTCTCATCAAGAGCGAGGGTATGGACGCTGTGCGCGAGATGAAGAAGGCCCTGCCCGGCACCAAAATCGTAGCCGATATGAAGACCGTGGACACCGGGGCCATGGAGGTGGAGATGGCAGCCAAAGCCGGAGCAGATATAGTGGCATTGCTTGCCGCCTCCGACAACTCCACCATCGAGGATGCCCTAAGAGCGGCGCGAAAATACGGGGTGCAGATCATGATGGATCTTCTCACCGTCCCGGATCCGGTAAAGCGCTCCAGAGAGCTGGATGCCCTCGGTGTGGATTACATCTGCGTTCACGTAGGCATTGACCAGCAGATGACCGGTCGCGATACAATCGATTTCCTGAAAGAGATCGTAAGAGAGGTCAAGACTCCCGTGGCGGCAGCGGGCGGCATAGATGCCCTCACAGGTGCCGAGGCTATCGCCAGCGGTGCTGCTATCGTCATTGTAGGCGGAAGCATTGTGAAAAGCGCCGATGTGACCGCATCCGCCCGCAAGATTCGCGAAGCAATAGACCATGCCAAGATCAGCGCCGCTCCAAAAGTAAGCCGGGAGGAGGAGATGGTTTGCATTCTGCGAGAGGTATCGACTCCCAACATCTCCGATGCCATGCACCGCAAAGGAGCCATGCGCGGCATTCTTCCCATTAATCAGGGCAGCAAGATCGTAGGCAGGGCAATAACCGTGCAGACCTTTGCCGGAGACTGGGCCAAGCCCGTGGAGGCCATCGACCTGGCCGGACCAGGGGATGTGCTGGTGATCTACAACGGCAGCAACTTTATCGCGCCCTGGGGCGGTCTGGCCACTTTGAGCAGCAAGAATAAGGGAATTGAAGGCGTGGTAATCGACGGGGCCGTGCGGGATGTGGATGAAATTCGAGCCTTGAACTACCCCATCTTCTCTTCGGGGATCACACCAAATGCCGGCGATCCCAAGGGCATGGGCGAGATCAACTCCGAGATCACCTGCGGCGGCCAGACGGTGCGCCCCGGCGACTACATTGTGGGAGATGATAGCGGAGTGGTGGTCATACCCAAAGAGAGGGCCTACGAGATCGCCAGGAGAGCTAAAGAGGTGGAGAAGATGGAAAGCAGGCTCTATGAAGAGATCCGGCGAGGCCGGACCCTTTCGCAGGTAGCAAACCTTAAGAAATGGGAGAAGGTTTGATGACTGTCAGGCTTCGACGGCGAGCTTTGAGAAGAAGTATTGACGACAAGCCGTAAATAGATTGAAATATTCATATTCAGAAAGCAATATTATGTGGTGGGTTTAAATATAGAGGAAGTTCGAGGAGAATAACATGGAATTGGAGGACATCGTTTCTAAGTACCCACCCAAGCAGATAATGCTAATTCCTATCGCTATCATAATATTAGCACTTATCAGCCTGGGCGCGACCTATCTTGCCACAGGCTCGCCTGTGAAGCTGGGAATAGAGTTTACGGGAGGCACTCTTATCACAGTGCCCTCAACTGAATCGGAAGAAAAAGTGGCGGAAGAGTTTGCTTCTTATCCTCTGGTGGACATAAGAAACGTCGGCAGCAGATACATGCTCCAGTTCGGCCCCATGAGCGATTCGGAGTATACACAGCTGGCAAAGCTGGCCAATGCCAGGTTCGATAGTCCCGAGATCAGGCACAGTGGACCGATTTACAGCAAGGAGCTTCAAGCCCAGGTCATCAAGTACCTTCCACTTTCTTTCCTATTGATGGCCATAGTGGTCTTTGCGGTATTCAGGAATCTAATAGTATCTCTCCTGGTTGTGGTCAGTGCGCTGGCCGACATTTTGACGGCAGCGGCTTCCATGAACTTGACCGGAGTTTCGCTCTCCCTGGGAACGGTGGCCGCCCTTCTCATGCTCATCGGTTATTCTGTTGATACCGATATCCTGTTATCCATGAGGGTTTTGAAGCGCAAGGGCAGCGTGGAAGAGAAGATCAAGGGAGCAATGGGAACGGGCCTCATGATGACGGGGACTACCATTGCTGCGGTAATTTCGCTCATAATAATCTCAAACTTCCTGTATCTTATTGTACCGTCATTCACCAGAATGGACATCATTGCCGATATGACCACGGTTCTCATATTCGGCCTGGCTGCGGATATCTTCAACACCTGGGTCACCAATGCTCAGGGGCTGAGATGGTACATGAATAAGCCGAAGAAGGCGGTAAGGGGGCAGAGAAGATGAGCCTGTTCGAAGAACTATCCAAGGATCGAAGGGTCGTCTTGTATGTGGCCGTCGTGGCTTTGGCCATCATTTCCATTGGCTTCTTCGGTCTTAAATTCGGTCTGGACCTGGAGGGCGGCTCTTATCTGCAACTGCAATTGCAGGGCGCTGAGGCGCAAATAGATGTTTCGCCGGAAAAGATTCTGGAAATGCAGTTTAATGCCTCCTCCATAGAGAAGCACGGACAGAGCTATGTGGTGACGGTGCCGGGCATTGTCGATCCCGCGCTTGCCGATGATCTTGGCTACACAGGGGCGAAAATCGCAGCAGGAGATAACAGCACCAAGATCACAATAATGACATCTCCTGAGACCATAGTCATCAACTACCTCAAGAAGAATCTGGACGCAGACGTCCAGCTAAATGTAGAAGTCGCGCCCATCCGCTATGAGATCCGCACCAATGTTACCCGACAGTCGCTCGATGCTCTCTTAGCTCCGGTAGGCGGCAAAGTGCCCCCCGGGGAAGACGCATTTGTCATGGGCGTGTCCAAGGAGACCGTAGACGAGACCAAGAAAGTCCTAGACTCCAAGCTCAATCGGCTGGGCCTGCAGGACATAAAGGTCAGAGTTGTAGATAATAAGTACATCCTCATCGATCTGGCGGGAATGGATGTGGCCGCTGCCCAGGAGGTAGTGGGCAAGCCCGGCAAATTCGAGATAAGAATCCAGACCGAGAACAACCAGAGCATGCATGTGCTCTATGGAGATGCCGTGGAGACGGTGGACATCCCCCAGGGTGAACGCAATGGTGGATGGGGTGTTCCCTTTGTGCTCTCGGAAGAGGGAGCGATGGTCTTCCAGAAGGCGGCGATCGATTCGGGTGCCACCAAGAGGCCCGAGGACCATTACATATCCATGTATCTGGATAAGGATGAGATCTTTTCCGCACCTCTTGCCCCTGAGCTGGCCAGCAGTCTGCAAAAGGCTCCCTCCCGAAGCATGCAAGCGACCGTGGGTGCAGACGATGCAGGCTCTGCTAAGGCCAAAGAGCTTTACATTCACCTGCGAGAAGGCGCCCTGCCGGTCAATGTCGAGGTTGTCGGCTCCGGTCAGGTCTCGGCCGCTTTGGGCAAGCAGTTCAAGATTCAGATGGTCATAGCCGGGCTGATTGCTCTCCTGGCCGTTGCCGGTATGATCTTCTACCGCTACCGGGAGAGGAGGATTGTCCTGCCCATGATTACCACGTCCTTTTCCGAGGTCATAATGATGCTGGGCGTCTGGGCAGTAGCCGGCTGGCAACTGGATCTGGCAAGCCTGGCCGGCATCATCATGGTGATAGGGACAGGCGTCGATCAACTGGTCATCATCACCGATGAGCTGATGAAAGGCGGCGAGGCAGCGGCATCATCAGCCGAGCGCAGCATCAAGGAGAGGGCGGCGGAAGCGTCGCTGAAGGCGAGCGCAGGCAATGTTGTCGCCACCAGCAGCAAGGTCTATTTGACCCGGCTGTCCAGGGCATTCATGATCATCCTGGGAGCGGCAGCGACCACAGTTGTGGCTATGTTGCCATTGCTGGTCATGGGCTTTGGCGCCCTCACCGGATTTGCGCTCATCATCATCCTGGGTGTGATCCTGGGCACATTGATAGCCAGGCCTGCTTACGGCAGGATCATCGGACATATCCTGGCCGCGAATTAAAAGAGAGAAGAAAATGCCTGCCGGGTCGAAGAGCGACCTGGCAGGATCTCATTTTTATAGATAATAGCAGCGGCAAACCTCTCCAGTTCAGCTCTCTCACCCTCAGCGATCATGAGAACATGGCCGTCGGGACGATTCTGAACTAGACCCACCAGACCCATCTTGGTGGCCAGAGCGACAGCTTTAGCCCGGTAGCCCACTCTTACCATAATCCTTCCGAAACATTTTTTGCCCCTGCGCCCCAGGGCAGAAGTGAGGGAGACCTGAGCAGAAATGACCAGCGCCCATAAGCCGGACAAAAAGCCCATCGAGACCTACGAGCACAAAGACAAGCAGCGGCTCAACAACCCGCTCGTGGGCCTGGTCACGCCCGAAACCGACCGGGAGGAAGGCAGCCGCAGCTACTCCTACGATCCGCATATCGATCCCCAGCTCTTCTGGGCCGGCAAGGCGGAGCACACCTCCTTTTTAGTTCCCACCGTCTCCCTGCACGTGCATGAGAGAATCGATCCGCGCAGCAATCATCTATGCAGTCAATTCAGGCAAGACCGGATCACGATTGCTCCAAAGTACAGGCACGATCTCGTAGCTTCGAAGCGCTTCGATCACTGATGGTGAAACCGCTCTTTCCGAATCATTGAGAAAGGCATACGCCTTTGAATCGGGCTTTCGCACTTCTCTTGTATCCATCCAGGAGAAGATTAGAGTGTTTGCTTGATCTTTGTCTGGACGGTTGATAGCCTGAAGGATTCTTTCGGGAGCCTGGCGAGATTTGGGAATCACAGCGTCAAAGAGATGATCATAACCGCTTTTCCCCGCAAATTTTACATTTGGTATATAACGAATATAATTTTGCTCCAACCAGGCCAAGAAATCTTCCAGGAATAGGCTGATAACATTGGGCTTGGCCAGATAGAACAGGTCGTTTACAGCCAGCATTGCCTGAATCAGATTGTGCTTCTTCATAGGAAAATTCTCTGGAGAGGCTGTGACCTGGAGCATTCTGCCATCAACGAGCTTGACTCCAAAGCCATTTAGAGTCATATTGAGCAGATCCGACCTCTTTGGCGTGTCAAGATCGCATCCCGACTGCATGAGATCCTGCAGAATATATCCGTCATCTGTCATGATATAGCTGCCGTTTTGTCTCCTGGCGTAGATCTGGAGATAATCGTTATGCCTATCAAGATATGGTGTAGTGATCTCGAACCAATCATCAACTTTACGAAGGGTTATCTTGGCTCTGAGCCAGGATGTATAATCATCCATTAATTGCTGGACTTCAGTGGTCGTAATAATCAACCCCCTTCTGAATATCAGGTGGGTGAGTCACATTGCAGCATTTCATAAAGTCTTGGAGCGTCTGCCAAAGATCTGCGACATTTGCAAATTTATCCGATTGCAATGGCTCAGCAAAACGGTCTCCATATCCTTCCCGATATTTGTGAAGATGGGGACAGGGTACTTCCTGACCATCGGGATTACGATGAGGCGGACCGTTCAGGTCCAGACGCATTAGAACTACAATGACCTTTGCCCGATTCTGATATGTTGCCTTAACGCGGTTGATCCTTCCTCGACTTATATCAAGCCAAAAAGATTCCCTCTGATCTTCAGAAATTAGAGGGACAACGATAGAACCGCCTACTCCTGGAAAATGGAACTCATCCTCATTGGATCTATGTTTTGGCATAGCAATGAGCAAATCTGCCTCATTCTGGGTTAGATCAAGATCTGACATCAGTAAGTGATATTAATTTGGTGCATATGGATATATCTTTTGGTGTGGCAAATTTCAGACGACGAAATCCATCGAAACATTTTTTGCCCCTGCGCCCCAAAGCAGAAGTGAGGGAGACCTGAGCAGAAATGACCAGCGCCCATAAGCCGGACAAAAAGCCCATCGAGACCTACGAGCACAAAGATAAGCAGCGGCTCAACAACCCGCCCGTGGGCCTGGTCACGCCCGAGACCGACCAGGAGGAAGGCAGCCGCAGCTACTCCCACGATTCGCATCTCGATCCCCAGCTCGTCTGGGCTGGAAAGGCGGAGCACACCTCCTTTTTGGTTCCCACCGTCTCCCTGCACGTGCATGAAAGGATCGATCCGCGCACCATCATCGCCGCCGTGAGACGTAAGAGCGGCCAAGGGGCCAAGCAGGCTTCGCTCTTCGAGTTTTCCGGCGAGAACCTGCCGGTGAGAGAGGCGATTGAGTTTTACAAGCATCGGCACGGCTGGTCCAACCGGCTGGTGGCCGGCGACTCCCTTTTGGTCATGAACTCACTCCTGGAGAAAGATGGGCTGGCCGGCCAGGTGCAGATGAAGTTCTCCCGCGTCGAGCCCCTGCCGGGCACCCGCTGGCTGCACGCCGATGCTGAGACCCGCGGAGAGGCAGAGCGGGCTGTGGTCAGCTTCGGGCCGGAGCATGCCCCCTTGGAGCAGCGCCAGGTGGAGCGGGCCATCGAGGAGTCTCACTTCCTGGTGCCCAGGCCCAAGATAATAGTATTTGCCGCCTTCCAGTTCGATCCCGAGGCGGCCAAAGACATAGATGAGACCAACTGGCCCGGATTGACGCTGCTCAAAGTGCAGATGAATGCCGACCTGTTCACCGAGGACCTCAAGAAAAAGAGAGCCAGCAACGAGAGCTTCTGGCTGATCGGCCAGCCGGATGTGCGACTGTTCCGGGTCTTGGAGGGAAAGGATCGGGACAAGTACCAGGTAGAGGTGCAGGGCTTCGACTACTACGATCCTCGGTCCGGCACGGTCGAATCGGGCGGCACTGAGAATATTGCCATGTGGATGCTGGACACCGACTACGACGGCAGAAGCCTCTACCCCCGCCAGGTCTTCTTCCCGCTTTCCGGAGCCAAGGACGGCTGGTCGCGCCTGGCCAAGAACCTGAAGGCAGAGGTGGACGAGGAGCTGATGGAGGCCTACCGGGGCACGCTTTCCCTGCCCTTCCCGCCCGGGCCCCACGAGCGGGTGGCAGTGAATATCATCGACGACCGGGGCATCGAGAGCCTGAGAATTTTTGAGGTAAAGTGAGATGATGATCTCTCGATTGATTTTGAAGAACTGGAAGAACTTCTCCTCAGTGGACGTCACCCTGGGGCCGCGCGTCTTTCTGGTGGGCGCCAACGCCTCGGGAAAGTCCAACTTAATGGATGCTCTTCTCTTCTTGCAGGGCATCGCCGGGATGCGGGGCGGGCTGCAAGAGGCCATACAGGACAGGGGCGGCCTTTCCCATATTCGAAGCCTCTCCGCCAAGAAAAATGCCCTCGTCGAGATCCAGATATTCCTATCTGATGAGCAAGGTCAAAGGCCAAGATGGATCTACTCTCTGGGAATCGAGGAAAATGAAAACTCCCGTCCGCCCCGTCTGATTTATGAGAGGGTCTGGGAGGGAGAAAAGCAGATATTAAGCAGACCGGACGAAGAAGATGCAAAATACCCGGAACGCCTGGAGCAGACCTATCTGGAAAGCAAGACATCTCATCAGCAGTTCAGAGAGGTCGCCGCATTTGTGCAGTCTTTGCAGTATCACAGCTTCGTCCCCCAGCTCCTGCAAAAGCCGACTACTTTCGCAGGACCCGAAACTCAAGACGATCCATTCGGCAGAAGGTTCCTGGAGAGAATAGAAAATACCTCCCCGAAGGTTCGTGCCGTCCGCTTGAATAAGATACAGGCTGCACTTCAGGCAGCAGTTCCTCAACTGGAAGATCTTTCCCTGATCTGGGATGAAGCCTCAAGAACCCCTCACCTGGAAACGCGCTTTCGCCACTGGCTTTCCGGCTCAAAAAAGCAAAGGGAGGATCAGTTTTCCGAAGGTACACTGCGCCTGATAGCCCTCTTCTGGTCTCTGCTCGATGACGCCACCACTCTTTTGCTTCTGGAAGAGCCGGAGATCTCTCTGCCGGGATCTGTGGTGCGCCGGCTGGCCGCCGAGATTCACAGCGTGCAAAGCCGCAGAAAACAGATGCGACAGGTGATCATCAGCACGCATAGCTTTGATCTGCTGAGTGATTTGGGAATAGGTGGCGAAGAAGTTCTGGTCCTTGAGCCGGGCCCGGAAGGAACAACGGTTCGTCCCGCCTCATCGATCCAGGAGACAAGAGACCTCCTAGAAGCGGGATTTTCCGCAGGGGAAGCGGTGCTTCCCAGAGTGGAGAGAACGATTGCCCAATGGAAGCTTTGATATGAGGCAAGTCATCCCCATCAACCTGGCCTTCGAGGATGAGCTTAGCGAGGCGGTTCTGGGAAAGATTCTGCTATGCTGTGGCCGCAATTATCAAATCGGCGATCGCTTTCACGGTCACGGCGCAGGCTTTCTCAAAAAACGAATCAAGGGTTTCACTCAAGCAGCTAGAGGCATGCCCTACCTCATCCTCACTGACCTGGACACTGACGAGTGCGCACCCCTGAAGTTCAGAGACTGGCTACCGGTCCCTGCCAGTCCCAATCTCATCTTTCGAATCGCTGTCTGTGAAGTTGAATCATGGATACTGGCCGATCAAGAGAATCTGGCAGATTTTTTGGGCGTGGGGCGAGAGATTTTTCCTGCGCAGCCGGATGCAATCCCCGATCCCAAACAGCTTTTGGTTAATCTGGCCAGAGCCTCTCGAAAAAGGACCATTCGCATGAATCTCGTGCCAAAGCCGGGAAGCACGGCGAAGGTCGGACCTGCTTACAGGCGTGGGGTGTAGGGGTAGAGAACGCCCCGGTCTTTAGGCCGGGGATGAATCGTACCCCACCCGTTAAGCCAATATCCTTAAATACAATCAACTGCTTAACATAGTTCTATGCTTAAGG
>Ga0247841_10009178_pt1 | contig 13939 bp, 4 predicted proteins | sample LaCruzMarch2015__2_FD_192410 | JGI IMG/M metagenome (GOLD analysis project Ga0247841, IMG submission 192410) | Freshwater microbial communities from meromictic Lake La Cruz, Castile-La Mancha, Spain - LaCruzMarch2015_18m | ecosystem: Environmental > Aquatic > Freshwater > Lake | place: Spain...
GGCCGCCAAGCCGTTGAATTTCTCTTGCAGCGCCTGCAACAACCGGCGCTGGCGCCCCGCAAGCTTTTGCTGAAACCAACCCTGGTCACGCGCGCCACCTGCGGCACGCATCCGGCCGTGTCGGCCTTGGCCACCAACGGCACGCGCCATCATCTTCGCAGCACACCCCTGTCATGACCATTGCCAACACTATGTGCCATGCCGGTCTCGCGGCTCTTTTGCTCGCGCCGCTGTGCGCGCCGGCCGGCGACGCCAGCAAAGTCCACACGACCTACCTTTGGCACATGCACCAGCCGATCTACTGGCCGAAGAGCACCAGTGGCAGCGGCAATGGCTATGAAAAAGCCAAGGATACGATGGACAACGCCGGCGCGCGCGGCAATCACCCGACCGAGACGCTCAGCGATATTTTCGGCGTGGACGATCGCAAGGCCGGGTATCAATATCGCATGAAGGACTCGGTCGGCGGCATGGGCCAGGCCAGCGAATCCGGCGCGCAATGCACCATGTCCGGCTCGCTGATGCAGAACATCAAGCAACTCGGCGACAACAACTGGAACGGTTATTCGAGCAGTTGGACGGCCAACGGCCAGGCGCGCGCATGGCACACGCCGGGCGGCAAGCCGCGTTTGGATTTCATGTGCATTCCGGCGCATCATCCGATCGCGGCCTTTGCCGACCCGCGCACACTTGAACTCGAGATCCGCATTCACAAATATTTGGTCGAGCAAAACTATGGCACGGGCGAGCCGTATACCAAGGGCTTCTTTCCCCCTGAAATGTGTTTTTCGCAGCGCATCATTCCGACCTTGGTGAAAGAGGGCTTCACCTGGGTGGCGATTGCGAACAGCCATCTTTCGCGCGCCTGCCCGAATTTCCCCTACATCAACGGCTCGGGCGGCGAATTGTGCGACCCGCCCAACAAGGCCGACCAGCTCAACCCCGCCGGCGCCAACTGGTATCGCGAGCACATTGACCGCGGCTGCTCGCCCTGCAACGCGATCCCGTTTTCGGTGCAGCCGCATTATGCGCGCCAGTACGACCCGCACACCGGCCAGGAGTACAAAATGGTGGTGGTGCCGGCCGAAATGGCGCTGTCGTGGAAAGACGGGTACTCCAGCATGGGCAGCGGCCCGATTGACGCCAATCTCGCACCCTACAACGACAGCGCGCATCCCAGTCTGGCCATGATGTGCCACGACGGCGACAATGCCTGGGGCGGCGGCTATTCGTATTATCAGGAAGCCGTGCCGAGTTTGACCGGCAACAGCTCGATCCGGCCGACGACGGTCGAGCAGTTCCTGGCCGATCATCCGGTGGATACGGCCGACGTGGTGCATGTCGAGGATGGCGGCTGGGTCAATGCCGACGGCGATTTTGGCTCGCCTTTCATGTTGAATTGGACCTGGTTTTTATGGAAGGACGGCAAGGTTGACATCGAGACCGGCTGGCATTACAAACTGCGCGACTATGCAATCCGGATGGCAGCCCTGAATTATGTGCTGGATGCCGAGGCGACCGCCGGCGCGGCCAGTATCAATGCCGGGCGCGTGGCCGAGCCGTACAGCAGCGGCGCGAGCGCGGCCGAGAAAGCCTGGCATTTCTACCTTGGCTCGCTCGACAGCGGTTTTCAATATTACGGGAATCCCGGCGACAATGAAATCCGCGTGACGATCGCCTGCAACGAGGCCTATGACTGGGCCACCACGGCGCTGGGCTCGAATCCCGACCAAGTCGGCCCGACGCTCTGGATTCCGCAACGCTATCCCTGGAATCCCGGCGGGCAAAGCTTTGGGCCGCAGACCAAATATGTCCTGACCGCCATGGCCAAGGATTTTTATGTCTGGACGTTCGCCTTTGACCGCAGCGGCATCACCACGATCAAGGTGCTGTATCGCACCGACAAGGACGGCGTCAACAGTATGGCCAGCAATCACAACGAACTCTTTGCCGGCGGCAGCGAGGTCAACGCCTGGCAGGAGCAGGCCATGACTGATCGCGGCGAATTCCCCAAAACCATGACCGGTTTCGACGGCCTCGAAAACATCAATTATGAATTGCCGAATGTCATCGCCCATCATTACTGGACGAAAATCGTTACCAGCACCAACACGCTCTACGATTATGCAATTGTCGCCGTGGACAACGCGGGCCATTCGACCACGTCGGACATTCAGCATGTCTATGTCGGCGCGACCACGAGCGGCGGCGGCAGTGACACCGCGGTGACGTACACACCAGACCCGCCGGTGCGCGGCGCGCACTGCACGATCAGTTACAACAGCGCGGGGCGCAGCCTGGCGTCCGCGAATCCGGTGAAGATTCATCTGGGGTTTAACAACTGGGCCGGCGTCTTCAGCCCGGATCCGTCGATGACCGGCACGGTCGGGGCGACCTGGGCTTACACGGTCTTCGTCAGCAATAGTGCGGCGCAACTTGACTGCGTTTTCAACAACGGCGCGGGCACCTGGGACAACAACAGCGGCAGCGATTGGCACACCGTGACCGTGGCCGGCGACCAGCCGCCCAGCGCCTCATTCACGGCCACGCCGCGCTCGGGCGACGCGCCGCTGACGGTCAATTTCACGGACACCTCGAGCGGCGCGATCACCTGGCATGCCTGGTCGTTTGGCGACGGCAACACGAGTGCCGTGCAGCATCCCAGCAATGTCTATGCGGCGGCCGGCGCGTACACGGTGACGCTGATGGTCTCAAATGCGTTTGGCGCCGCGACCAACACGCAGACCGGTTATATCACGGCCACGCCGCCCGGCGCGCCGCTGGCCAACTTCAGCGCCGCGCCGCTGGCCGGTCCGCCCGGCACGGTGGTGCAGTTCACCGACCAATCCAGCGGCACAGTGACCGGGCGCACTTGGTCGTTCGGCGACGCCACGTCGAGTGTTCTTCAGAATCCAAGCCATGCCTACGCCGCGCCGGGCGTGTATGATGTGCAATTGATTGCGCGCGGCCCGCTGGGCGCCAGCACGAATCTCAAGAGCGGCTACATCACGATTTCGGCCGATTATGCCGCGCACATTGACGGCACAAATATGTTACTCGACTTCACCGGTGCGGCGCGCGTGCTGCAAGACACGCCGACCGCGTTTGGCGACGCGGTCGCGCCCGGCGCCGGTTCCGAACTGGATGCGCTGTATGTCACCAACTCGCTTGCGGGCCTGCTGGTGGGCATCGCCGGCAATCTTGAATTGAACGGCAATTGCATGATGCTGTTCATTGACAGCCGGCCCGGCGGCATCAACGCGTTTACGAACGGCATGACGTTTATGTCGGCGAAGCTGCCCAATATGGCGGGGGTCACCTTTGATGCCGGCTTTATGCCCGACTATGCGGTAGTAGTGGACACGCCCAGCGGCGGCCACAACGTGAATTTCGAGCAGTTGGAAGGCCCGGCCAAAGATGCCGCGTGTGGCAGTGGCGCCGGCGACCTGAATGTCGCGCGCATCGTGATCCACGCCGGCACGGGCCTGCGCTACGGCTTCAACAACAGCAATATCAGCGGCATCACGGCGACCGGCACCAATGGCGCCGGCAGCGTCAGCACCGGTTGGGAAATGGAACTGCCGTTTGCGTTGCTGGACATTCTTGGCCCGACGGCGGGCACCGTGAAAGTGCAGGCGCTCATCACCAGCACCATGACGCCGGCCAGCAAATGGATCTCGAATCAAAGCCTGCCGGGCATTGGCAACACCGCCGGCATTCAGGGCCAGTTGCCCAGCGGCACCACGGGCGGTGACGGCGTTGTCGCCTGTGTGCCCAATCCGCCGGTGCCCGGCGCGAGCTGCACGATCAGCTATAATGCGGCGGGCCGGGCGCTGGCCAGCGCCAATCCGGTTTATATGCACCTGGGCTGGAACAGTTGGGCAGGCACGACCAGTCCGCGGCCGGCGATGAGCGGCACGCCGGGCGGCGTCTGGTCGCACACGTTTTTCGTCAGCAACGGTTGGCGCGAAGTTGACTGCGTGTTCACCACGCTGGCCACGGGCGACAGCGGCACATGGGACAACAATGGCGGCAGTGACTGGAAGTTTGGCAGCACCAATATCGTCGGCAATTACAGCGTGGCACCGGGCAATCAATGCCTGACATATGCCTACGACATCATCCCCGAACCGGGCCTGCTGGCACTGGGCGCGCTGTTGCTGGGCATCTGCACGCGGCGGCGTTTTGTTGGATAGCTTTACTCAGGCCCAAACCAAAATGAACAGAAGCACGATCGTTTTCGCAAGTTTGTTGGCGGTCTCCTTGGTACAGGCCGGCATCTACAACATGCAATGGCCGCGGCCAGCGGTCACCAGCGCGCCCGGCGTCGGCATCACCTTTTATGCGCAGACCGACCAAGCCTCCTGGAGCAATGCCTGGATCGGCTATGGCGCCAATCCGACGGACACCGCCGGCTGGACATGGGTGAAGGCCTACTGGCACAAAGACGGCGTGGCGGGCGAATTGGGCAAGGAAATTTCCAACAGTTTTTCCATTGCGACGGCCGGCGCGTATTTTTATGCCTCGCGCTGGGAACAGGGCGGCGCGCAGTATTATGGCTGCACCGTGGGCGGGCAAACCAACCTGGCCAACATGGCGGCGGTGTATACTTGGGTGATTACCAATGGCGGCGGCGGCGCGACATCCATTGCGGATTACGCGGCGATCACCGGCGTGCAATGTTTCTCCTACACCTATGATATCGTGCCGGAGCCGGCGCTCGCGGTGCTGGCCGTGGCCGGCTTGCTGCTATGCCTGCGCGGCCGGCGCGCGCGGCACGGCGTGTGCCTCGTGCTGCTGGGCACGGCGTTTGTCGCGCAGGCCACGCCCATTCATGTGACCTATCTCTGGCACATGCACCAGCCCACCTATTATCCGTACGAGACCGTCAACCAGACGATCAGCAACGGCCGTTATTCGTTCGATGTGGGCGACGTGTTTGCCACGCGGACCGGGCCGTACCAGTCGTGGCCGAAAGACGCCGTGCAGCAGGGCGCGGACAAGGGCATGCCACACGCCGGCGCGCAAGTGAGTTTCTCCGGCTCGCTGGGCGAAAACCTGAACAACCTGTGGGGCAATGCCCAGAGCGCCGGCTGGGATGACGCCTACGACTATGCGCGCAACAGCCTGCGCACGTCGCTGGACAACCCGCGGCTGGACATGGTCGGCATTGCCTACCATCACAGTTTGATGCCGCTCACGTCGCGCGAGTCGATGCGCATGCAGGTCAAATTGCACAAGGATATCTATGCGCAGTTGTGGGATACCGGCGGCGATTATTCGAAGGGCTTCTGGCCGCCGGAATGCGCGTTTTCGCTGACGATGATTCCCGCGCTGGTGGCGGAAGGCATGCAATGGGTGCTGGTGGACAACATCCACTTTGACCGGGCCTGCGCCAATTACGAGCAGAACATCTGGAACAGCGGCGGCAGCGTGTTGCGGCCCAACCGCGCCGACACGCAAAATCCCGACCCGGGCAGCTGGGTGCAGCTCAACAATGTCTGGGCGCCCACCAAAGTGTCCGCGCCGTGGGGGTATCAGCCGCATTATGTGCAGTACGTCGATCCGTGGAGCAACCCGACCAATCCAACTGTCGCGCGCATCATTGCCGTGCCGGCCGCGCGGTATGAAGGCAACGAAAACGGGCGGGGCGGCTATGGCGCTTTCAAGCCGGAAAATGTGTGGGGCTCGCTGATCAGCTACAACAACAATCCCGCGCATCCGATGCTGATGGTCTGCCACAGCGACGGCGACAACTACGGCATGCTTAACGCGGACGCCTACCACGCCCAGCACGGCAATTTTCTTGAAATGTGCAAGAACAACGCGGACTTTGACAACACCACGGTCCAGGATTATTTGCAGTTGTATCCGCCCGCCACGAATGACATCATGCATGTGGAGAACGGGTCGTGGGCCGGCGCCGACGCCGGCGATCCGGAATTCAAGAAGTGGAATGGCGACCCGGACAGCAGCGGGCGCTGCCCGGACCGGTTCTCATGGTCGGTGCTGCTGGCGCTGCAGAACCGGGTCAGCCACGCGCAAAGTCGCGAACCGTACGCCGCCATCGGCGATGTGCGCGCAGGCACCGGCAATGACACGGCCAAAGCCTGGCATTATTATTTGTGCGCCGAGACATCGTGCTATTGGTATTGGGACAGCGACTGGAGCAGCCCATGGAACGGCAACACGACGCGCGCCTGCAATCTGGCGGCGCCCTTTGCAGACGCCGTCATCAACCGTCATCCGGGTGAGGACAGCACGCCCCCCAACCTGTTCCCGTTGCAACGCACGCCCTACAATCCCGGCGGCAAGCACTGGAACGAAACCACGTTGCAGCCGTCGGATTTTCACGTCTGGACATTTGCCTATGATGTCAGCGGGCTGGCGTCGGTCGACCTGTTGTGGCGCACCGACAAGGACGGCGTCAACCCGCTGGCGTCGTATCAGAACGAGCTCTACGCGGACGGCAGCGAGGTGAATCCGTGGAATGTGCAGGGCATGAACGCCTCGTGGGATCCGGCCACAAAGGGTGGCGACGTCGTGCCCGATCCAACCTATCGCGCCCAGGCCTACAAAGCCACGGTCGCCGGCCAGACCAATGTGTTGATTGATTATTTTGTGCAGGCGATTGATGCCATGGGCAACACCAACCGCAGTGACATCTGCCATGTCTACGTGGGCAACTACGCGGGCGGCGGCAATACTGATACGACCGTGAGCTATGCGCCGGATCCGCCGGTGCGCGGCGCGCCGTGTACCCTCAGCTACAACAGTGCCGGGCGCGCGCTCGCCGCGGCCAATCCGGTGAAGTTGCACGTGGGCTTCAACAACTGGGCGCCCGTGATCAGTCCGGACCCGAGCATGACCGGCACGGTCGGCAGCACATGGGCGCACACATTTTTCGTCAGCAGTCAATGGACCCAGATTGACTGCGTCTTCAACAATGGCGCGGGCACGTGGGACAACAATGGCGGCAGCGACTGGCACAAAGCCACGGTGGCCGGCGATGCGCCGCCCAGCGCGGCGTTCAGCGGCACGCCGCGTTCGGGCATTGCGCCCGCAACGGTCACGTTCACGGACACATCGAGCGGCAGCGTGGCGTGGCGCCGCTGGAACTTCGGCAATGGCACGGATAGCGCGCTGCAGCAGCCAATCGTGGTGTACGCAACGGCGGGCGTCTACACGGTCAGCTTGATCGTCTCGAATGCGTTCGGCGCGTCCACCAACACGCAGGGCAATTATATCACCGTGACCCAACCGGGCGTGCCGCTGGCCAATTTCAGCGCCGCGCCGCAACACGCCGTGCCGGGCGCGACGGTTCAGTTCACCGATCAATCGGCCGGCTCAATCACGTCCTGGCAGTGGCAATTCGGCGATGGCGGCATGAGCAGCGCCCAACATCCCGCCCATCCATATGTCGCGCCGGGCGCCTACACGGTGACGCTGGTCGTCGCCGGGCCGGGCGGTGTCAACACCAATACCAAACCGGGCTACATTGTGATTGCACCGCACAGCGGCGCGCGCATTGATGGCACGAACATCACCGCCGACTTTGCAGGCGCAGCGCAGGTCGTGCAAGATACGCCCACCGGCGCGGGCAACGCCACGACGCCCGGCACCGGCTCCGAACTCGATGCGTTGTATGTCACCAACACGATGACCGGGCTGCAACTCGGCATCACCGGCAATCTCGAGACCAACGGCCAATGCCTGATCGTACTGATTGACAGCGGGGCGCCGGGCATCAACCAGTTCAGCAATTCGCAAAGCCATGCCTGTGAGCGGTTGCGCAGCATGGCCGGGGTGCGACTCGAGACCGGCTTCACGCCCGAATGCGCCCTGGTAGTCAATGCCTATGGCGCGGGTTTCTACCTTGAATATGAAAACTTGCTGGGCAGCGCGAACGACGGATTTCTCGGCAGTGCGGTCGGCAATATTTTCAGTTCGAGCGTGGTGACGCACGGCGCCACTGGGTTTCTCGGCGGATTCAACGACAGCAACACGAACGGCATCACCGCCACGGCGGTCACGGATGCGGCGGGTGTCACGACCGGCTGGGAATTTGAGATTCCGTGGGCGCTGCTGGAGATCGAGCCGCCCGCCACGGGCGTGATCAAGGTGCAAGCCCTGCTGGCAGGCCAAATGCTGGAAGGCCCCGCCAACGCCGCCACGCGCCGGCTTACCAACCAGAGCCTGCCCGGCGTGCAGAATGACAATCGCATTCAAGGCGCGCTGGGCAATTGATCATGCACTCCGCTCCGCGCCATAGCCCGGCAAGTCTGACAGATTGGCCACGTCTGCCTCACCGCGCACCGTGTGCGCGCAACTTTAGGAAAGCCCAATGACCAACACCGGTGTGCCATGCATGGCCGTTGCCATGCTCATTGCCGTGAGCGCGCAGGCGCTGCCGTGGGGACATCGCTATGCGACCGAACAGCCGTGGCAGACCACCAATGTGCCGGCCGGCAGCACGCTGACGGTTGCGGTCGAGTGGGGCGAAGGCGGCTGGGACGGCACGCTGGGCAGCGCATTTGGCTATGGCGCGGCGCGCGACGGCGCGGGCTGGACCTGGGTCGAATGCGGCTGGTTCCAAGATGGCAGCGGGGCCAACAAGCGCTGCAAGACCAACGTTGTTTTCACCAGCAGCGGCACGAACTGGTATGCCTATCGCATGATCAAGGCGGCCAATGGCGGCGCCAGCTATCAGCACGGAGCGGATGCGTGGAGCGAAAACACGGGCGTGCTCTATGCCGTCTCCGCCGTAATTGTGAGTGGCAGTGCCGGCGCGCGCTTGGCAGCCAATTTCAATGGGACACCCACGGCCGGGCCTGTGCCACTGACGGTCAATTTCACGGACAATTCCAGCACCGGCCTGTTTCCGATTGCAACGCGCGCATGGTCGTTTGGCGACAGCGGCACGAGCGCGGCCCAGCATCCCGCGCATCAATATACGGGCACGGGCTCGTACAATGTGCAGTTGATTGTGACGGACAGCAGCGGTGCGGCCGCCACCAACATGAAAAGCAATTACATCACGGTGCAGGGCACGAATGCGCCGCCGCCCGGCGCGCACCGCCGGCCGATCACGATTGGCCGCGGGCCATTGCTGAGCCCGGATCCGTGGTGGGACGGCAGCTATTATTACGAGGAATTGCTCGATTGGGATGCCGCGGATCTGCGCGGGCTCAATCCGCAAGGCAATTACAGCATCAGTGGCCAGGACGCCGACGGTTATTATTGGTCGCGCGATTTGGTTGCGGCCTACAGCCGTTTTGAGAGCAACAATTTCTTTGCGCGCGCGGATTTCTTTGAATTGGGCGTGGGCGCCGAAAACGGCTATCTGGATGTGTATGTCCTGGTTGATTGCGCCAGTGGCGGCGCGAGCGGCTACCCGGATGGCATACCCGGCACGCCGGCGGTCGCGTGGGATCTGGCCCTGTGCGTCTATGATGGCGCCGGCAATGCCACGCTCAAGAACGCCGCCGGCACGAATCTCGGCACCAACAATTATCTTGGCCAGTATTTCCGTTCCGACCTGGATGGCATGGAATGCGGCGTCAAACAAGCGGCGCTTGCCGGCGTGGGCTGGGACGGCACCAGCCCTGTCCGCATGGAGGTCATCACCACCAAAGACATGGTGGCGTTGCGCGGCGATTCGAGCGGCGCGCTGTGGAGCACCAACACGACGGGGCGCGCCAAGTACGCGGCGATCTTGCACGCCAATCAATCGCTCAACAAGGCCGATGGCATCGGCGGCCACATTCACGACGAGAACTACGGCGGCGGCACCTTGGATGTCGGTTTCCGGCGCGCGCTCGAAACGCATCAAATGTTCAATTTCGCCGCGAACTATCATTTGAGCGGCACCTTGCTGGCCGCAATGAAGTGGGCGGCGACCGACAAGAGCACGGCGGAGAAACAATTGCAGGATGGCCCGCTGTTCCTGGCGTGGCTGAAGGAATTTGTGGACAATGATCAGAACGACGGCCAACCCGGCGCGCTGGTCGGCGGGGTGTTCGCCGAACACATGATGCCGTATTTCGAGGGCGCATGCAATGCGATGACGATTGATCGTTTTAGCGATGTGATGAGCCATTACTTTGGACTGACGCCGCGCGATGTCCAGGTGATGCACGTGCCCGAGCGCGTCATTCGCAGCACGACGACCGGCATGGTGCCGCTGGACGGCCGCACCTTCGAGGAGATCGCCGCCAGCGCGTATCCGGCCACCTATCTGGACGAGGTCAATCATTTGCATTTCTGGTTTTACCCCAGCGAGACGCCCTGGGCGGGCTTCAAGCCGGGTGAAAGCGGGATTGACACAACCATCGGCGAGCAGGCCTACCAGCACAAGGTACACAAGATCAACGGTGTGTATTGCTTCATGATCAACGATCGCGAGGACAACTCGAAGTTTTGGAATCAGGACGACGGCCTGCGGATTGACACGCGTTACACCTTGCTCGAGAAGGCGCGCAGCAGCGACCAGGGCCAGATCACGGTGATCTTCGACGACTGGGAGGCGTATGGCGGGCGCTCGTTCACCGACCCGCAGGGCAACAACAATTACGTCTTGTGGCACAAGACCGCGCGTTGGCTTGCGATGCATCCGTGGATTCAGGTCACGACCTTGAAGGATGCGCTGGCACTGGCGCGCGCGCATGAAAGCGCCTGGGTGGTGAACCAGGGCACGGTCGTCAACAAAGAGCCTTCAACCTATGAATGGCTGCGCCACGCCTGCAAGGACAATGTCAGCAACCCCAAGCAAAGTTATGATAATTGGTATTATGGCACGAGCTTCAACGGCGGCGAACAGGATTTCTACAGTTATGTGCCGAACGTGATCGGCGCGACTCCCCTGCCGAGCGGCCTCAAGCACGGCGACTTGAACACCAGCAATTCGCTGATGGCGCTGGCGTGGGCGGCCGTGCAGGGCATGCCGGCCGGGCGCCTGAAGACGCTGGCGGAATTCAGCTATGCGGCGATGATTTACGAGACGGCGTGGCATGACGAGGATCAGGCCGGGTATCAAGGCAACGGCTACAAGCCGCCGTGGCCGAGTGATGACACGAGTTATGACGCGATCAGCGGCTGGGCGCTGAAGCTGCAAAATCACACGCGCGATGTGGGCGTGATTGCCGCGGCCGCGCACTGGGCGACGAATGTGCTGAACGCCGGTGCGGGCACCAACACGGTGACGCGTCACGTTGACCTTGATTTCGACGGGGAAAACGAATATGTCATTGCCAACAATTTGTTGTATGCCTGTTTCGAGAAATATGGCGGACGACTGATCAAGGCGTTTGCCCTTGACTGGTGTCCGGAGCGGAATGGCTACGACGCGCGCGAAATCATCGGCTCGCCGATCAGCAATCCTGGCGATGCGACCGAGGCTGAACTGGCCAACACGGATGGGTATTTCAATCGTTGTTCGGCATTTCGCGACGAAGGCCAGCAAGACCAGACGTACTCGGTGACGCCGGCGGCCAACGGGTTCACCTTTGCATATGGCGGGATCTCCAAAACCATCACGCTGGCACACGGGCGCGACACCCTGAATGCCGCCTACACGGCCAGCGGCACGACCTGGGTGCGTTTCGGGCTCGTGCCGAATAATCTTGATTTGTTGATGAACGGGCAGGGCGTGCTACAGATTGATGCCGGCGCCGCATATTATGGGTTGAAAGACACCAATGCGGGCGGGCGTGTGTACGTCAAGCTGGGTGCGAATGCAACGCGCAATGCCACGCCAGCCAACGCGGGCTATTTGAATCGCGTGCAGGCGCTGACCGAGCAGGTGGAAGTGCAAGGCGCGGGCAATTTCGGCGTGAGTCTCGCGGCCAGCCGCGACAATGACGGCATCCCCGATTCGTATGAGGAAGCCAACGGGCTGAATCCGGCCGTGGATGACGGCGAGAGCGCGCGGCTGAACTACTTGGTGGCGTCCGGCACGCTGGTGCCGGAGCCGGGCTGCGTGTGGGCTGTGCTGCTGGTGTTGCGCCGGCTGCGGCGGTAGCCGCGCGCTGCCATCCGGCAGGCTGCACCGGCCTTGTCAACGGTAGAAAACAGCCTGAGTCGCGCTTTGCGGCGTCAGGCTGTTTTTCATTGCGGCTTCATGCCAGACGGCATCATGTCGTCTGGCGGGATGGCGATCCGCGCAAACTTCAGGCACGCGCCATCATGTAGCACCGCTGCATCCGGCGGAATCGATGCGGACATCAGCGGGTTGGCACCCGTGACGGGCGGTGGTGGCATGGCAGTGGGCAGAGACGGACCGGGCGGACATCCGCGCGGGCCAAATCCGGGCGGGCCGCCGCCGCCCGGGGCGGGCGGCATTTGCAGGCCGGATTTGATTTCGAGAAAATAGACGGAATCGTAGCGCTGCCAGTCTTCGGGTTTCAGAGCAGAGGCTTGCGCAATCCGGGTGTGAAGAAACCACGCCGTCCACCATTCCAGACCGTGCCGGGCACAAACGAGGCTGTGATCCGGTTGCGAAATGTGCAGGTCAAGGCTTTGCAGTTCAAGCATCGCGGCATCGCTGAGGATGGCGCTGCCACTGCGCCGGAGCATCGGCACGCTGCTGCCGATACCGATGAGCATGGCGGCGCCGATCACGCACCAGCGCAGCCATGCCGCGGTGATGTGTACCACGGCAAAAGCAGCGACCATAATGGCGGGCAGGAGCGCGATGAGATAGAAGCGCAGTGCTTTGTCCATGCTGAACCACGGGCCAGTCATTGCCAGCACGGTGATCGCTGCGCCAGCGACGAGTGCGACATCAGCGGCAGACAGGTTTCGTCGGCGACGCCAGGCAACAACAAGTCCGGGAACGACCACCACGGCAAATCCGATGGCCGGCAGCCAACGCAGTGCGTTCATCCCGCCGCCCGGCGGGATCGGCATCTGCATTCCGTCAGCAGAAAACTTCGCCGGGCTCGTGAACGCAGTGAGAAGCCGCTGAATGCGGACGGGGTCGAACTTCCAGAGCACCAAGGCCACCGCAAGCCCCAGAAACACCGTGCCCGCAACCATCCACGGCAGCAGGTGACGCCAGCGCACGCAGCCTCCTTGCCGGGCAGCGAACGCCAGCAGCATCACTATCGCAGCCAGCATCACCATCGCAGCGCCGAGCACGCCGATGTGGGTGAGCCCGAGCAGCAGCAGGCACGCGAGAACGGCACTACCGCGCTTGGGCGTCGGCGCAGCGACCCAGCCATGCAGCATCATGGCCAGCGCTGCAAGCCACACCAGCGCAAGCGAGTTCTTTTGCAGTTCCCCAGCCATCCGGAACCACGGCCACGCGAAACACGAGAGCGCCGCGGCTGCGAGCGGCACCGCCGCTCCCTGTCCGCGCGCTTGTGCCCAGCACCGCACAAGCATAAATACCGGCAACGCCACGAGCGGCGGCAGCACTGCATCACATAGCTTCACCGTCCGCACGATGGCATCCGCCTGCGCCATGCCACTCGCCTTTGCCAGCAACCACGCCAGGGCCGCGTGAAGATAAAACGTGAGCGGCATGTCCGGGATGCCGAGTACGCCGCGCTCAATAAGCGACCGCGCCTGCACGAGGTAGTAGGCTCCGTTCACACCGGGCATATACTGCGTGCCGAACAGCAGCCACGCGCGCGCTGTCACCGCCGCCATGATGATCCCTGCGACGGGCAACCAGTTCATCCACGGACTTCCACAGCCATTCGTTAGCTGGCTCGTAGATCGTGTGCGCCGAGGAGATAATGAACCGGCTTCGTTCATGGGCGAAGAAAGAAGGCCAGCCTTCCTCATATACGTCCGAGTCCAGTGAACACGGTTTGTAAAAACAGGTTGTTGACCGCTCGGCAAATAATCATTTTTCTCGTCCCAAAGGGAGACCCGCACCTGCGCAAGCGCTCCGTCCCTTTTATATTAAATCCCTCCCCCGCCAAGCCGGGGTACT